>Ga0070728_10003150_pt1 | contig 18692 bp, 17 predicted proteins | sample tdDd471_FD_66723 | JGI IMG/M metagenome (GOLD analysis project Ga0070728, IMG submission 66723) | Marine sediment microbial communities from the Atlantic coast under amendment with organic carbon and nitrate - tdDd47.1 | ecosystem: Environmental > Aquatic > Marine > Coastal > Sediment | place... | reverse complement strand
GAGCGCGGACGATCCGCTGTAGCATCTGCCGGTGCATTGAGCGAGGTCAACGACGGTCGCGTGGAGCCGCCCGGTCGGGCGTCCGCGGTGGTGCCGTGTCGACCTTGCGATGCGCCGTGCCTATAGTCTGCGGCCTTCCCAGCCGTCAGGGACCTCGAGTGCATGACCGCGCGCGACACCAACGCCAGCCCGACCACCTCCTTCGCGACGCTGCGCAGGGCTATGGTCGACCGTCCCGAGCAGCTCTGGCCGTATTCGCAGCTTCTCAGACAGCACTACGGTGCGTTCCCGATCGATCGCCTGTTCGCGATCACGCGCTGGTTCCGCGCCACCGGCGGGAGCTCCGAGCTGACCGACCAGCTGACCGGGGTCTTCCGGCGCCTCGAGTGGGGCCGCCTCGCTCGCAGGGAGCGCCTGGGCGGCGAGGCGCCGGTCCATACGATCAAGATCCGCGGAAAGCCGATCCGGTTCGTCGTCGACGACCCGGCGACCGCCCGTTTCATCAAGGTCAACCTGATCGGATCGTGGCCGTACGAGGCCGGCGTGCTGCGTTACCTGATCAACCGGCTGCAGCCCGACGACGTGCTCGTCGATGTCGGAGCGCATGCCGGGTACTTCTCGCTGGTCGCCCACACGCTGGATGCGGTCGCGTTCGCCATCGAGCCGCAGCGCGACCTGATCCGGGTGATCGAGCGGAACGTCGCGCAGAACGACGCCGATCGGATTCAGGTGCTCAACCTCGCGGTGTCGGATCACGAGGGGCTGGTCGGCTTCGCGCGCCTCGGCGGCTCTCCCGGGGTGCAGATGCACGGCGAGTCCCTGCAGGCGACCCACCCGTCGCCGCAGAACCGCCATGCGGAATGGGTCCCCGCCGTGCGGCTCGACAGCCTGTTCCTGGACGATCTGGTGCTTCCAAAGGTCGTCAAGATCGACATCGAGGGCATGGAGCTGCGGGCGCTGGCCGGCGCGGCCGGGCTGATCGCGCGAAACGAGACGGCGTTCGTGGTGGAACTGCACCCGCACCTGGTCGCCGATTTCGGCGGTGACCTGCGGGCTCTGGCCGGGATCTTCGGTTCGCCGGCCTGGCGGGTGCTGGACGTGTCGTCGGATCCGCCGGTACCGACCACGGTCGCCGACGGCATCGCGCTGACCATGTCGGGCGACCGGGCTGACGAGGGACGCGTCACCCTGGCGTTCGAGCCGGCGGCCTGGGATCGGATGTAGGGCCGGCCGGCATTGCCCGGGTCGGCATCACCCGGGCTGGGTGGCCGGCGACCGGGCGGCCGGCATCTGGACGGCCGGCAGCCCGCGCGCCTCGTCGAGCGCGCGGCGCAGGGCGCGGGCCAGGTCGAGCTTCTCGTCGGGGGTCAGGAAGCCGCCGATCTCCAGCCGCCGCCCGTGGGTACGGAGCGTCAACCGGCTGTTGCGGCGCGGCGGGTCGTCCATGTCGACCGCCAGCCAGTAGGGCTGCAGGGTGGCGCTGCGCCGCCGGCCGCGGACGTCGACCTTGGTGATCTCCAGCGCCTCGGGGGTCAGCCGGACCGTCTCGTAGGCCCGGGCGGCCCGGTAGTTGAGCCGGAACGCGACGTAGACGATCAGCACGTCGAGGCCGAGGAAGCCGACCACCGGCCAGGCGCCGCTCAGGTAGAAGATCAGGCCGACGGTGAACGAGCAGGCGCTCAGAACCGCCATCAGGACCAGGAACCCGGTCGGGCCGAGGCTGCGATGCGGGTAGACGACGACGTCGAGCAGCGGCCGGGCGTCGGCCGGGGTGTCTGCGGACGGGGTGTCTGCGGCCGGGGCGTCTGCGGACGCCGTATCCGGAGAGGCGGGCGGCGTGGGGCTCATGGCCGCAGATATGCGCTCTTCGATGCCCCAGGTCAAAGCGGCTGGACATCGCAAGGCCGCTCGGCATCCACTAGCGCCCGATCCGCAACCGAGAGTTCGCCATGGCCCGACGGATGACCAACGCCCAGGTGGAGGGCTTCTTCGCCGCCCTGGAAGCCGCCAACCCGGAGCCCGAGGGCGAGCTGGAATACGTCAACCCGTTCACCCTGCTGGTCGCGGTGGTGCTGTCGGCGCAGGCGACCGATACCGGGGTGAACAAGGCGACCCGCAAGCTGTTCGCGGTCGCCGACACGCCGCAGAAGATGCTGGCGCTCGGCGAGGACGGGGTGCGCGAGCACATCAAGACCATCGGGCTGTTCAACGCCAAGGCGAAGAACGTGGTCGCGCTGTGCGCCAGGCTGATCGCCGAGCACGGCGGCGAGGTGCCGCGCGACCGGGAGGCGCTGGAGGCGCTGCCGGGGGTCGGCCGCAAGACCGCCAACGTGGTGCTCAACATCGCGTTCGGCGAGCCGACGATCGCCGTCGACACGCATCTGTTCCGGGTCGCCAACAGAACCGGGATGGCGCCCGGCAAGACCCCGCTGGCGGTCGAGAAGGCGTTGCTGAAGCGGGTGCCGGAGCGCTTCATGCGGCACGCCCACCACTGGCTGATCCTGCACGGGCGCTACATCTGCAAGGCGCGCAAGCCGGCCTGCTCGCGCTGCGTGGCGCGGGCGTTCTGCAACTACCCGGACAAGACCGAGGAGCCGGCCTGAGCGGCGCGGCCGGTCAGCTCACGCTATCAGCTGGTGGCGGCGTCCTGGCGCTGGCTGATGATCAGGTCGCCGAGGCAGCTGCTGGGCTCCGCGACGGCGGCCAGCCGGACGCCGCGGACCTCGTAGTGGACCAGGCGCAGGCCGGCGGCCGACCGGTACCAGAACAGGTCCATCACGCAGGCGCCGGCATGGTACTGCCAGACCGTGGCGCCGCCCTCGCGCCGGACATAGTCGGGCATCCCGATCAGCCGGGCGACCCCGTCAGGGTCGAGGCCGCGCAGCCGATCGGGATCGCGTTCCGCTTCGCTCGGTAACGAAACCGCCACGGCCGTGCCGGCGGACGCCGCCTGAACCGGTCCCGCGACCGGTCCGGACGAGGCCTGCGACCCGGGTTCCGTCGTGGTCACGCACCCGGCCAGTGCCAGGGCGGTCGCGGCGGCGGTCAACGCACCGAGCAGTCGGATCATTCGGCCACCGTCGCCTTCGGTTCGCTGCCGGTCGCGACATCCTTGACCGGCTCGTCGAGCGGGCCGGTGTCGCCCTTGATCACGCCGCCGAGCTCGACCTCGAGCTGGCCGAACCGCACGGTGCCGATGATCCGGCCGGTGCTCTTCACGATCAGCTTCTCGCGGGCGGTCAGCGTGCCCTCGAACAGGCCCGCGATGATCGCTTCCTCGATCTGCACCTTGCCGCGGAAGGTGCCGCTCTCGGTCACCTCCAGCATCTGGCTCTGCTCGAGGGTCGCCTCGACGGTGCCCTCGACGACCAGCACGTCGCACGCGGTGATCTCGCCGGCCAGCGAGATGTCGCGGCCCACCAGCAGGCGCTTGCTCTCGACGTTGGCGCGCGGTGTCGGCTTGCGGGCCGGGGCGCCGGCGAGGTTGTCGACGGCGGCGCGGCGCGGAATTTCGGGGACGATGCCGCCGCTCGGCGGCTTGAAGGTGGGCTGGGTCGACATATCGGGGCCTTTCGTGGTTTCCAGCGTGGGCTTGTCGGGGCTCGAGTCGCTTCCGGAGGCGGCGTTGTCGGAAACCAGGGTCGGCCCCTTGGCTTCCGTCGGACCGGCCTTCCAGCCACCCGCCTGTGATGCCTCATTTCGCGATGCGGACTCAATGGGTTTGCGGCGCCCGAACATGTTTTAATCTCCTTTGGAAACCCGTCGCCCTAACCACCTGCCATATCGAGATTATCCTTGAACGGTGCCGAATCGCAACAGGTCAATGCGGCATTGCACGAATTTCCGTGCCGGACGCGCCGCGGTGGCGCAGCCGCTCGAACTCGTGGAGAGCGAACGCCGTGGCCAGGACCGGGGTCGCGAGATTGAGCACGGGGATCGTGGTCAGCACCGCGATCGCCACTCCCGACATGAACAGAGCGCCTTGATTTTGCTTGCGGAACGCCTTCACGCCGGACCGGTCGAAGCGGCGCACCGCGACCATCTCGGCGTACTCCCGCCCCAGCAGGTAGCCGTTCAGCCCGTAGAACAACAGCAGGTTGAGGCCGGGCAGGAACAGGTAGAGCGGCAGGACCAGCAGGTTCAGGCCGATCGAGACCGCCGCGAACTGCAGCGAATCGGTGAGAATCTCCCCGATCGTCTGGTGCCGGGCGGCCCCGAGCGTCGGATAGTGCCGGGCCTCGACCGCCTCGGCGACGCTGTCGGCGAACAGCCCGCTGATCACCTGCATCATGCCGGGGAAGAACAGGAAGGCCAGGACCACGGTGACGATCGCGCCGGTGACGCTGAGGGTGCCGTCCAGCCAGTCGATGCCGGTCGCCTGCAGGGCGTCGATGCCGGCGCCGACGGCGACCGCGAGCGCCAGGATCAGGCCGAGCGTGGCGGCGATCGCGATCAGCAGCACGCCGCGCAGCCGAGGGTCGCCGAGCTGGCCCAGCGTCCTCGCGATGGACTGGAACATCCCCACCTCCGATGGCTTCGGTCACTGCGGAATAACCATGCCGCCCGCCCGGCCGCAAGGGCACACGCCGGGAAGACGCGGCCGGGCGAAATCGACGGGGCGAAATCGACAGGGCGGGCGGGCCCGGGTTCCCCTGGGCGGCCGCCGCCGCTAGATTGGCGCCGCCCCGGCCGGGTCATCGGATCCCGGCCGGGCGATCCCCCGGGACCCTGGAGGACCTGAATGCCCAAGAGTTTGGATGTCGTCGCGATCGGCAACGCGATCGTCGACGTGATCGCCCGCATCGACGATGCGTTTCTCGGAACCCACGGCGTCGAGCGCGGCGCCATGACGCTGATCGATACCGAGCGCAGCGACGCGCTGTACGCGGCCATGCCGCCGGGGATGGAGGTTTCCGGCGGTTCCGCCGGCAACACCGCCGCCGGCCTGGCGGCGCTGGGTGCCCGCACCGGCTACATCGGCAAGGTCAGCGACGACGTGCTGGGCAAGGTGTTCCGGCACGACATCACCGCCCAGGGCGTGCGCTTCGAGACCGCGCCGGCGACCGACGGCCCGCCGACCGCCCGCTGCCTGGTGCTGGTCACGCCGGACGCCCAGCGCTCGATGAACACCTATCTCGGCGCCTGCGTGAACCTGACGCCGGACGACGTCGACCCGGACATGATCGCCGAGGCCCAGGTGATCTACCTCGAGGGCTATCTGTGGGATCCGCCGCAGGCCAAGGAGGCGTTCCTGAAGGCGGCGCGGATCGCGCACGAGACCGGCGGCAAGGTCGCCCTGACCCTGTCGGACTCGTTCTGCGTCGACCGTCACCGCAAGGAGTTCCAGGAGCTGGTGCGGCACCACGTCGACATCCTGTTCGCCAACGAGCACGAGATCGTCTCGCTGTTCGAGGTCGACAGCTTCGACGAGGCCCTGCAGAAGGTGCGTTTCGAGGTCGAAACGGCGGCCCTGACCCGCAGCGAGAAGGGCTCGGTGGTGATGCACCGCGACGAGGTCCACGTGCTCGACGCCGAGCAGGCCGAGCGCATCGTCGACAGCACCGGCGCCGGCGACCTGTACGCCGCCGGCTTCCTGTACGGCTACACCCAGGGCAGGGACGTCGCCACCTGCGGGCGGCTCGGCGGGCTGTGCGCCGCCGAGGTGATCTCGCACTACGGCGCCCGCCCGGAGGCCGACCTGAAGGCGCTGGTGGCGGAACGGCTCGGCTGAGGCGGCTGCCATGATCAGCGAGAGCCGGGCGGCGGCGATCCGCGACACCCTGACGCTGTACCTGCGGCGCCGGGTCCTGGTGGTGCTGCTGCTCGGCTTCTCGTCCGGCCTGCCGCTACTGCTGTCGTTCTCGACGCTCAGCACCTGGATGCGCGAGGTCGGGGTCGACCTGACCGCGATCGGCCTGTTCTCGCTGGTCGGCCTGCCCTACACGCTGAAGTTCCTGTGGGCGCCGGCGATGGACCGGCTGCCGCTGCCGCCGCTGACCCGGCTGCTCGGCCGCCGGCGCGGCTGGATGGTGGCGACCCAGCTGATGCTGATGGTGACGCTGATCGGCCTCGGCACCACCAACCCGATCGCCAGCCCGCTGATGATGGCGCTGTTCGGGGTGCTGGTGGCGTTCTTCTCGGCCAGCCAGGACATCGTGATCGACGCCTACCGCATCGAGAGCCTGGAGGAGACCGAGCAGGGCGCCGGGGCCGCCGCCTACGTGCTCGGCTACCGGGTCGGGATCCTGGCCGCCGGCGCCGGGGCGCTGCTGCTGGCCGACACCTACGGCTGGTTCCACGCCTATCTGGCGATGGCGGCGCTGATGCTGGTCGGGCTGCTGACCATCCTGCTGAGCCCGGAACCGCCGGCGCCGGACCTGCCGGCGATCACCGGCGAGCGGCCGGCCGAGAAGGCGGTGGAGTGGTTCCGTGACGCGGTCTTCGCCCCGTTCGCCGAGTTCCTGACCCGGCCGTGGGCTCTGCTGACCCTGCTGTTCATCCTGCTCTACAAGCTCGGCGACGCCTTCCTCGGCGCCATGACCAACCCGTTCTACATCGACGTCGGCTTCACCAAGACCGAGATCGCCGAGGTCACCAAGGTGTTCGGCCTGTTCGCCCTGCTGGGCGGGCTGGTGGTCGGCGGCATCATGGTGCGCCGGCTCGGGCTGATGTGGGCGCTGCTGATCTGCGGCGTGCTGCAGGCCGCCTCCAACCTGGTGTTCGCGCTGCAGGCCACGGTCGGCAACGAGGTCTGGATGCTGGTGATCACCATCGGCGTCGAGAACGCCACCGGCGGCATGGGCACGGCGGCGTTCATCGCCTACCTGTCGCAGCTCACCAACGTCGCCTTCACCGCCACCCAGTACGCGCTGCTGAGCTCGTTCATGGCGTTCGGCCGCACCGTGCTGTCGTCGCCGTCCGGCTGGGTGGCCGAGCAGCTCGGCTGGGTGCCGTTCTTCGTCGCCTCGACGGCGATCGCGGTGCCGGGGCTGGCGCTGCTGGTGGTGCTGATGCGCCTGTTCCCGCCGGCTCCGGCCCCGGAGACCGCTGCGGAGAAGGCGGCATGAAGGACCTCGCGGCCCGGCTGGATGCGATCGAGGCCGACATCACCACCCTGACGGTCGACGCCATCGTCAACGCCGCCAACGAGCAACTCGCCCCGGGCGGCGGCGTTTGTGGCGCGATCCACCGGGCGGCCGGGCCGGAGCTGGCTGCGGCCTGCCGGGCGATCGGCCTCTGCCCGACCGGCGAGGCGCGGATCACCCCCGGCTTCCGGCTGCCGGCGCGGTTCGTGATCCACGCCGTCGGCCCGGTCTGGCACGGCGGCGGCCGCGGCGAGCCGGATCTGCTGGCGGCGTGCTACCGCAACAGCCTGGCGCTGGCGGCCGACAACGGCGCCGCAACGGTGGCGTTCCCGGCGATCTCGACCGGGGTCTACGGCTACCCGCTGGAGGACGCGACCCGGGTCGCCGTCGCCACGGTGGCCGCGTTTCTGGCGGGCGAGCCGCGGATCGGGCGGGTGACGTTCTGCTGCTTCGGGACCGCCGCGCTGGCCGCCTCCCGGCGCGAGCTGGCGGCCCTGGCCTGAGCCGTCAGGCCAGCGCGCCGGCGGCGTCGAGGGCGTAGCCGGCCGACCGGACGGTGCGGATGAGGTCGTCGTCCTGCTCGGCGTTCAGGGCCTTGCGCAGCCGCCGGATGTGGACGTCGACGGTGCGCGGCTCGACGTAGACGTCCGGCCCCCAGACCGTGTCCAGCAGCTGCTCGCGCGAGAACACCCGGCCTGGATGCTCCAGGAAGTGGCGCAGCAGCCGGAACTCGGTCGGGCCGAGGTGGATGTCGCGGTCGCTGCGCTTCACCCGGTGCGAGGCCAGGTCCATCAGCAGGTCACCGTAGCGCAGCGTCTCCTCGTCGGTCGACGGTCGGGCCCGGCGCATCACCGCGCGCACCCGGGCGACCAGCTCGGACGGGCTGAACGGCTTGGTCACGTAGTCGTCGGCGCCGGAGTTCAGGCCGCGGACCCGGTCGCCCTCCTCGCCGCGCGCGGTCAGCATGATGATCGGCACGTTGCGGGAGTCGGAGGCCCGGCGCAGGCGCCGGCAGACCTCGATGCCGGACAGCAGCGGCAGCATCCAGTCCAGCAGGATCAGGTCGGGCTTGCGCTCGGCGGCCAGCAGCAGGGCTTCCTCGCCGTCGCTCGCCTCGATCACCCGGAACCCTTCGCGCTCCAGGTTGTAGCGCAGCAGGGTGACGATCGGGGCCTCGTCCTCGACGATCAGGATCAGCGGCTTCATGGTCATGCTCGTCGATACCTCCTCAGATCGCCTCATCGGCCTCCGGCGGCTCGACGACCGCATAGCTGGTGCGGTCGCCCTTCGGCCGCAGGCCCTCGAGCCGGGTGCCCTTCTCCTGGAAGTACAGGGTCTCGGCGATGTTGGTGGCGTGGTCGCCGATCCGCTCGATGTTCTTGGCGACGAACAGCAGATGCGTGCAGGCCGTGATGTTGCGCGGGTCCTCCATCATGTAGGTCAGGAGCTCGCGGAACAGGCTGTTGTACATCTGGTCGATTTCCTGGTCGCGGGTCCAGGCCGTGACCGCCTTGTCGACGTTCGGCTCGGAATAGGCGTCCAGGACGTCCTTGATGATGCCGTGGGTCAGCCGGCCCATCCGGACGATGCCGTTGATCGGCCCGACCTCGGGCAGCTGGGCCAGCGCCGAGGCGCGCTTGGCGACGTTCTTGGCGTAGTCGCCCATGCGCTCCAGGTTGTGGGCGATCTTCAGCGCCGCCAGGATCGCCCTGAGATCGAGCGCCACCGGCTGGCGCAGCGCCAGCATCCGCAGGGTCAGCGCCTCGACCTTGTCCTCCATGGCGTCGATCTCGGCGTCGGCCTCCTGGCAGCGCTTCGCCATGACCTCGTCGCGCCGGCCGATGGCCATGATCGCGTTGGCCATCTGCTGTTCGACCATGCCGCCCATCTGGGCGATGGTCGCGCGCATCTCGTCGAGCTCCTCGTCGAACTGCCTGACGATGTGTTGGTCCACCATGTGCGTGTCCTCGCGTCCGGTCGCCGGGTCAGCCGAAGCGGCCGGTGATGTAGCCCTGGGTCCGGCTGTCCTTGGGATTGGTGAAGATCTGCTCGGTGTCGCCGACCTCGACCAGGTCGCCGAGGTGGAAGAACGCGGTGCGCTGCGACACCCGGGCGGCCTGCTGCATCGAGTGGGTGACGATCACGATCGTGAAGTTCTCGCGCAGCTCGTCGATCAGCTCCTCGATCTTGGCGGTCGCGATCGGGTCGAGCGCCGAGCACGGCTCGTCCATCAGGATGACCTCGGGATTGACCGCGATCGCGCGGGCGATGCACAGCCGCTGCTGCTGGCCGCCGGACAGGCCGGTGCCCGGCTGGTCGAGGCGATCGTGCACCTCCTTGATCAGGCCGGCCCGCTCCAGGCTGCGGTGGACGATCTCGTCGAGCTCGCTCTTGTTGCGGGCGATGCCGTGGATCCGCGGGCCGTAGGCGACGTTGTCGTAGATCGTCTTCGGGAACGGGTTCGGCTTCTGGAACACCATGCCGACCCGGGCGCGCAGCTGCACGACGTCGAGCGAGGTGTCGTAGACGTCGGTGCCGTCGAGGGTGATCGAGCCGGTCACCCGGCAGATGTCGATCACGTCGTTCATGCGGTTCAGGCAGCGCAGGAAGGTCGACTTGCCGCAGCCCGACGGGCCGATCAGCGCGGTCACCTCGTTCTCGTTTATGTCGAGGTCGACGTGCTTGAGGGCGTGCTTCTCGCCGTAGAACACGTTCACGTCGCGGGCGACGATCTTGACGGCCGCCGGCGCGGCCTGGGCGCCCGGCACGGCGGCGGACGTCCCGGTTGCCGTGGCCTTCGGGGCGCCTGTCGCCGGGGTGGCGACCTGGGCGGCGACCTGGGTGGCGTCGGACATCGTGCTCTCCCTTACCAGCGGCGTTCGAAGCGCTTGCGCAACAGCACGGCCAGCGCGTTCATCACGATCAGGAAGCCGAGCAGCACCAGGATGGCGGCCGAGGTGCGCTCGACGAAGGCGCGCTCCGGGCTGTCGGCCCAGAGGTAGATCTGCACCGGCAGGACGGTCGCCGGGTCGGTGAAGCCCTGCGGGATGTCGACGATGAACGCGACCATCCCGATCATCAACAGCGGCGCGGTCTCGCCGAGCGCCTGGGCCATGCCAATGATGGTGCCGGTCAGGATGCCCGGCATCGCCAGCGGCAGCACGTGGTGGGTCACCACCTGCAGCCGCGAGGCGCCGAGCCCGAGCGCCGCCTCGCGGATCGACGGCGGCACCGCCTTCAGGGCCGAGCGGCCGGCGATGATGATGGTCGGCAGGGTCATCAGCGCCAGCACCAGGCCGCCGACCAGCGGGGCCGAGCGCGGCAGGCCGAAGAAGTTCAGGAACACCGCCAGGCCGAGCAGGCCGAACACGATCGACGGCACCGCGGCGAGGTTGTTGATGTTGACCTCGATGACGTCGGTCAGCCGGTTCTTGGGCGCGAACTCCTCGAGATAGACCGCCGCCATCACCCCGATCGGGAACGACACCAGCAGGGTCACCGTCAGGGTCAGGATCGAGCCCGTCAGGGCGCCGTAGATGCCGGCCTCGACGGGTTCGCGGCTGTCGCCATGGGTGAAGAAATCGACGTTGAACCGGGCCTCGATGCGGCCGGCCTTGTCCAGGGTGTCGAACCAGCCGAGCTCGGTGTCGTTGATCCGGCGGTTGGCTTCCGGGACATCGCGGCGGATGTGGCCCTTGGCCAGGCTGTCGACGTCGTCGGACACCTTGACCCAGACCGACTTGCGCTTGCCCAGCAGGGACGGGTCGGCCAGCACCATGTTGCGCAACGCCAGGTCGGCGCCGGGCGAGACCATGCCGTACAGCATCCGGCGCTGCTTGCGGTCGCCGGCGGCTTCCGGGAACTGCTCCTTGAGGGCGTCGCGCAGCGGCGTCAGGTAGTCGCCGCGACGGATCTGCTCCTCGGTCGGCGCGCCGCCGTCCGGGTTCAGCGCCTGGACCGCCGGGAACGCGATCTCGATCTCCACGTAGGTCTGCCAGAACGCCGAGTAGCCCTTCTGGGCGATGCTACCGACGAGCAGCACCAGCATCAGCCCGGCGAACGCGATGCCGGCAAGGCCGTACAGCCGGAACCGGCGCTCGGCGGCATAGCGGCGGGCGAGGTGCGGGCCGGTCAGGACCGGGCGGCGGATGGCCCCCGGACCGGTTGCCGGAGCGGGCGGGGTGGTTGCGGCGTCAGTCATATTTTTCCCGGTACTTTCGGACCACGCCGAGCGCGATCACGTTGAGGCCGAGGGTGATCACGAACAGCAGCAGGCCGAGCGCGAAGGCAGACAGGGTCTTGGCGCTGTCGAACTCCTGGTCGCCGACCAGCAGGGTGACGATCTGGACGGTCACCGTGGTGACCGCCTCCAGCGGGTTGATCGTGAGCTTGGCCGACAGCCCGGCCGCCATCACCACGATCATGGTCTCGCCGATCGCTCGGCTGACCGCCAGCAGCAGGGCGCCGACGATGCCCGGCAGGGCGGCCGGCACGATCACGCTGGTGATGGTCTCGGACCTGGTGGCGCCGAGCGCGTAGGAACCGTCGCGCAGCGACTGCGGCACCGCGTTGATCACGTCGTCGGACAGCGACGACACGAACGGGATGATCATGATGCCCATGACCATGCCGGCGGCGAGCGCGCTCTCCGACGACACGTCCAGGCCGAACGCCTCGCCCCAGCCGCGGATGAACGGCGCCACCGTCAGGGCGGCGAAGAACCCGTAGACCACGGTCGGGATGCCGGCCAGGATCTCCAGGATCGGCTTGGCGACCGCGCGGAACCGCGGGTCGGCGTACTCCGCCATGTAGATCGCCGACATCAGCCCGACCGGGGCGGCGACCAGCATGGCGATGAACGTGATCAGCATGGTGCCGGCGATCAGCGGCACGGCGCCGAACGAGCCGGAGGACCCGACCTGGTCGGCCCGCAGCGCGGTCTGCGGGCTCCAGCTCAGGCCGAACAGGAAGTCCCAGACCGGCACCTTGGTGAAGAACCGCCAGCTCTCGAACAGCAGCGACAGCACGATCCCGGCGGTGGTCAGGATGGCGATCAGCGACGACAGGATCAGGATGACGTGGACGGTCCGCTCGACGGCGTTGCGGGCGCGCAGCTGCGGCACGACCCGTCGCCGCGCCAGCCACAGCCCGGCCGCCGCGACCGCCAGGGTGGCGATCGCCATCAGCACCGAGCCGGTGGCGTGCAGACCGGCCAGATGCTCGGCGGCGGCCTCGATGACCGGGTCGCCGCGCCGGCTGGCGATGTTGCCGAACGCGGTGTTCCGGATGTCGTTCAGCAGCAGGCCGACGCGTTCCGGCGGCAGGTTGTCGAGCGTACCCTGCGGCAGCCCCGAGAGCACCACCGCCTCGACGATCTTCGGCTCGGCGATCAGCCAGGCCGTCATCACGAGCAGCGCCGGCAGCGCCGACCACAGCGCGACGTAGAGGCCGTAGTAGCTCGGCAGCGAGTGCAGCGGGGTGACGCCGCGGGAGATCACCACCGCGCGGGCCCGGCCGACGGCATAGCCGACCAGCGCCAGACCGACCAGGACGAGGATCAGGATCGTGCTCTGCATGGGATGTTCCCTTGCCGGGGCTCGCGTCGCGGTCGGTGGCCGGTCGGTTCCCGACGCGGCGGCCGGGCGGTCCAGGGGTCGGCGTGGAATCGAAACGTCACGAACGAATGCTGGTACGGAGAGGCGGGCAATGCGTCAAAGAAAACCGTTCGGGCGACATGCCGGCCCGGGGCAATCCCGGGCGGGGCCGGCAGCGGAAACCGGCGGCCGGGAAACTCCGGCCGCCGGTCGATCCGCCGAGGATCAGAGCACCAGCTTGGTGAGCTTGGCGCCGGCTTCCTCGTACTTCTTGCGCTCGGCCTCGGGCAGCGGGATCAGACCCTTGTCGGTCAGATAGCCCTCGGCGCCGTTCGCCTTGGCGGCGGTGAACTCGGCGATGTACTCCTTGATGCCCGGAATGACGCCGACATGGGCGTTCTTCACGTAGAAGTACAGCGACCGCGACACCGGGTAGGAGCCTTCGGCGATCTTGTCGAAGGTCGGGTTGGCGCCCTCGATGGTCGAGCCCTGGATCTTGTCGGAGTTCTGATCGAGATAGGAGAACCCGAAGATGCCCAGCGCGGCCGGGTTGGCCTCGAGCTTCTGGACGATCAGGTTGTCGTTCTCGCCGGCCTCGATGAACTTGCCGTCCTCGCGCATCGAGCCGAAGACCTGCTTGAAGCGCGCCTTGTCGGACTTCTTCAGGTCCTTGACCACCGGCAGGTGCTCGGCGGCGTGCTCCATGACCAGCTCGACGAAGGCGTCACGGGTGCCGGAGGTCGGCGGCGGGCCGAGAACCTCGATCTCCTGGTCGGGCAGCGACTTGTCGATCTGCGACCACTTCGTGTACGGGTTCGCGACCAGCTTGCCGTCGACCGGAACTTCCTTGGCCAGCGCCAGGAAGACCTGCTCGCGGGTCAGGGTGTAGTGCGCCGCCTTCTTGGAGTTGGCGAGCACGATGCCGTCGAAGCCGATCTTCACCTCGGTGATGTCGGCGACGCCGTTCTTCGCGCACAGCTCGACCTCGGACTTCTTGATCCGGCGCGAGGCGTTGGTGATGTCCGGATGCTCGGTGCCGACGCCCTGGCAGAACAGCTTCAGGCCGCCACCCGAGCCGGTCGACTCGATGACCGGGGTCTTGAAGCCGCTCGACTTGCCGAAGTTCTCGGCGACGACCGTGGCGAACGGGAACACGGTGGACGACCCGACGATGCGGATCTGATCGCGGGCCTCGGCCTGCGCGGCCATCGCGACGACGCCGAGCGCGGCGATCGCGGCCACCTTACCGAAAGAAATGGTCATTGGGGTCCTCCAGTCTCTCGCTTGGGAGGTTCAGGTCAGCCACGGGTGCCCCCCTGGCAGGCGGACAACTACCGGCCAGGCGGCAAAGGATTTAAGACAGATCGATGAAAGTTTTATGACGACCCCTGAGAGCCGCAGAGACGGCCGGGATCGGTCAGGCGGCGGTGGCGTCGCGCGGCCGCTTTTCGGTTCCGGCAGCCGGGATGAACACCGTGAACACGCTGCCGTCGCCGGGGGTCGACTGGATGGTCAGGGCACCGCGGTGCCGGCTGACGATGTGCTTGACGATCGCCAGGCCCAGGCCGGTGCCGCCGAGCTCGCGCGAGCGGGCCGTGTCGACCCGGTAGAACCGTTCGGTCAGGCGCGGGATGTGCTCGGACGGGATGCCGTCGCCGCGGTCGCGGACCGCGATCGCCACCGCCCCGCCACCGCCGCCGTTCCCCCCGCCGGGCCCTCCGCCGGGAAAGCTCGCGGGCAGCCGCTCGGCCCGCCGCGCCGTCACCGTGATCTCGGTCCCGGGCCGGCCGTACTTGATGGCGTTGTCCAGCAGGTTCTGGGCGACCTGGGCCAGTTCGTCCTCGGCGCCGATCACCGCCGGCAGATCGGCCTCGGCGTCCAGGCGCACGGTCATGTCCTTGCGACGGGCCTCCAGGTCGAGCGTCGCCTTCACGCCCTCCAGGACCGGTCCCAGCGCCACCCGCTCGGACGGCGGCTTGTGCTCGTTGGTCTCGATCCGCGACAGCGACAGCAGGTCGTTCACCAGCCGGCTCATCCGGTTGCCCTGGGCCTTCATGATGTCCAGGAACCGGTCGCGGGCCTCGGCGTCGTCGCGGGCCGGCCCCTGCAGGGTCTCGATGAAGCCGAGCAGGGTGGCGAGCGGGGTGCGCAGCTCGTGGCTGACATTGGCGACGAAGTCGACGCGCATCTGCTCGGCGCGTCGGATCGACGACAGGTCGACGAACAGCATCAGCGCGGCGGCGCCGCCGGGCCCGCCCTTGTTCAGGGATTCGACGCGGACGTTGAACACCCGTTCCACCGGTGCCGCCAGGCCGATCTCGACGTCGCCGCCCTGGCCGCCGGCCAGGGCCCGGCGCACCGTCGCCAGGATCTCCGGGTGGCGCAGCACGGTGGAAAGGTCGCGGTCGACGATCTGCTGGCCGAACTGCCGGCGGGCTTCGCGGTTGGCCTGCGAGACGCGGCCGCGCTCGTCGATCAGCAGCAGCGGGTCCGGGATCGAGTCGATGACCAGGGCGCGGGCCTCGGACAGACCGCCGGCCCGCGCCATCCAGTCGAGGGTGCGGCGGTCGGCCCGCTCGAGCGCCAGCGCCAGGTCGGCGGCCGCGCCGGTCTCGCCGACGGCATCCAGGGCCTCGCGTCCGTCGGCCAGGGCGGCCCGCAGGTCGTCGACGGCGAGCCGCTCGTCGAGACGGCGCCTGACCACCGCCAGCTCGACGAAGTGCCGACGCACCAGCAGGAAGATCCCGCCGGCCACCGCCAGCAGCGATACCAGCGCATGGATCGGCGGCAACGCGTCCATCGCCGTCAGCACGAACAGCGCGACGGCCGTCGGCAGGATCAGGATGATCGCGGCGCGCGCCGCCGCCACCCGCACGGGGGCTGCGACGCGGGTCTCGGCGACCGGCTCCGCGATCGGCCCGGTTGCGGACCCGGTTGCGGACCCGGTTGCGGATCCTGCGGCGGGCTTGTCGGCGTCGACCGGGCGGTCGTCGGTCATGGTCTCTCCATTCCGTGCCCGCCCGGCCGCCGACCCGCGACGCCGGTCAGGCGATGGTCGCCTCGTGGGCCGCGATCGCCGCGGCGTTCACCAGGTCGGACACCGTGGCGCCCATCTGGACGATCTGCGCCGGCTTCTCCAGCCCCATCAGGATCGGCCCGATCACCGAGCCGCCGCCGAAGCGCTGCAGCAGCTTGTAGGAGATGTTGGCCGAATGCAGCGCCGGCATGACCAGCACGTTCGCCGGACCGCTGAGGCGGCAGAACGGGTAGAGCTTGCGCACCTCCGGGTCGAGCGCCACGTCGGCCGACATCTCGCCGTCGTACTCGAAGTCCAGGTCCCGGGAATCGAGGACCTCGACCGCCTGCCGGATCCGCTCCGCCTTTTCCCGCATCGGATTGCCGAAGTTCGAGAACGACATCAGCGCGACCCGCGGCTCGTGGCCGAACGACCGGGCCTTGGCGGCCGCCTGGCAGGCGATGTCGGCGAGCTGCTCGGAGGTCGGCAGCTCGTGCACGTGGGTGTCGGCGATGAACACCGTGCGGCCGCGCACGATCACCATGGTGAGCGCCATCAGCAGCTCGTTCGGGCGCTCGTCGATCACCCGGGTGATGTCGTCCACGGTGACCCCGAAACTGCGGGTCAGGCCGGTGACCATGGCGTCGGCGTCGCCGGTCGCCACCATGCAGGCGGCGAACACGTTGCGGTCCTGGTTGACCATTCGCTGGCAGTCCCGGTACAGCGCACCCTTCCTCTGCAATCGCTTGTACAGGAACTCTATGTACTTTTGATTGAAGCGGGACAGCCTTGCGTTGTGAATCTCGAGCTGGTCGGCACCGGCGATCCCCATCTCGGCGATCTTGTCGCGGATCCGTTCCTCGCGGCCGATCAGGATCGGCACGCCGTAGCCGCCGCCCTGGAACGCGAGGGCGGCCCGGATCGTCTTCTCCTCCTCGCCCTCGGCGAACGCCACGCGCTTCGGCGTCTTGCGGATGGTGTCGAGGATCCGCTGCAGGCTGCCGGCCGTCGGATCCAGCCGCGCGCTCAGCGACGCGCAATACGCGTCCATGTCCTCGATCGGCTTGCGCGCGACGCCGGTCTCCATCGCCGCCTTCGCGACCGCCGTCGACACGTGCACGATCAGCCGCGGGTCGAACGGGGCGGGGATGATGTACTCGCGGCCGTAGTGCAGGCGCCGGCCGGAATAGGCGGCGTCGACCTCGTCCGGGACGTCCTGGCGGGCCAGCTCGGCCAGCGCCTGGGCGGCGGCGATCTTCATGGCCTCGTTGATCTCCGAGGCCCGCACGTCGAGCGCGCCGCGGAAGATGTACGGGAACCCGAGCACGTTGTTGACCTGGTTCGGGTAGTCCGATCGGCCGGTGGCGATGATCGCGTCGTCGCGGACCTCCTTGACCTCCTCCGGGGTGATCTCCGGATCCGGGTTGGCCATCGCGAAGATGATCGGCTGCGGACCCATGGCGCGGACCATGTCCTGGGTCACCGCGCCCTTGGCCGACAGGCCGAAGAACACGTCGGCACCCTCCAGCGCCTCGGCCAGGGTGCGGCGGTCGGTGACCGCGGCGTGCGCCGACTTCCACTGGTTCATGCCCTGGGTACGGCCCTGGTAGATCACCCCGCGGGTGTCGCACAGCATGACGTGGTCGTGCGGCATGCCCATCGCCTTGAGCAGCTCGACGCAGGCGATCGCCGCCGCACCGGCGCCGTTGACCACCAGCCGGGTCTCCTTGATGTCGCGGCCGGTCAGGTGCAGGGCATTGATCAGCCCGGCGGCGGCGATGATCGCGGTGCCGTGCTGGTCGTCGTGGAACACCGGGATGTCGAGCAGCTCCTTCAGCCGCTGCTCGATGATGAAGCATTCCGGCGCCTTGATGTCCTCGAGGTTGATGCCGCCGAAGGTCGGGCCGAGGAAGCGGACGCAGTTGACGAACTCGTCGACGTCCCTGGTGTCGACCTCGAGGTCGATGCCGTCGATGTCGGCGAAGCGCTTGAACAGTACGGCCTTGCCTTCCATCACCGGCTTGGACGCGAGCGCCCCGATGTCGCCGAGCCCGAGCACGGCGGTGCCGTTGGAGATCACGCCGACGATGTTGCCGCGGCTGGTGTAGTCGTAGGCGGTCGCCGGGTTCTTCTCGATCTCCAGGCATGGCACCGCGACCCCCGGCGAATAGGCGAGCGACAGCTCGCGCTGGGTGGTCAGCGGCTTGGTCGGGGTGATCTCGATCTTGCCCGGCCGTCCGGTCGAGTGGAACAGCAGCGCGTCGCGGGCCATGGTGCTCTTGTCGGTGTCCATCTCACTCCTCGCGGACGCCCCGCGGCTGCAAGCCGATTCGCAGCGAACGGGGCGACGTTTCCTCCCGGCGTCGTAACGCGCCTCTCGGTTAACCGTAGCGGGCGGCCGGGCCGGCGAAAAGGGCGATCCGGAGCGATGGTGATGGTCCGTATCGGCATGGTAGGGTGCGCCGCCGCCCGGTAGCCCCGACCGGTAGCCCCGACCGGCGGCCCCCCACGAGCAGACCTGACTGGCAGACGACGACCCGTGAGTGCGACCGCCCCCGAGATTGATTCCCCCGAGCCCGGTGTCCGCGACGCCGGACCCGACGGCGTCGACTACGATGCCCTGCTGGACGGCGCCAGCCCGATGCTGGCGCAGTTCTTCCAGGTCAAGCGCGAGCATCCGGACTGCCTGCTGTTCTACCGGATGGGCGATTTCTACGAGCTGTTCTTCGACGACGCGGTGGTCGCGGCGCAGGCGCTCGACATCACGCTCACCAAGCGCGGCCAGCACCAGGGCGAGCCGATCCCGATGTGCGGGGTGCCGCACCATGCCGCCGAATCCTACCTCGCCCGGCTGATCCGCCGGGGCCACCGGGTGGCGGTGTGCGAGCAGACCGAGGACCCGGCCGAGGCCAAGAAGCGCGGCGGCAAGTCGGTGGTGCGGCGCGCCGTGGTACGGATCGTCACCCCCGGCACCCTGACCGAGGACAGCCTGCTCGA
>Ga0070728_10003147_pt1 | contig 18698 bp, 17 predicted proteins | sample tdDd471_FD_66723 | JGI IMG/M metagenome (GOLD analysis project Ga0070728, IMG submission 66723) | Marine sediment microbial communities from the Atlantic coast under amendment with organic carbon and nitrate - tdDd47.1 | ecosystem: Environmental > Aquatic > Marine > Coastal > Sediment | place... | reverse complement strand
TGATTGACACGGCTGCCGGGATTTCCTCAAATGTAATTTACTTTAATTCGGCTGCTGAAGAGTGTATAGTGGTTGTTACTGGAGAGCCGACTTCGGTGACCGATGCCTACGGCATGATTAAGGTCATGTTCTTAAACGGCACAAAGCATTTTAAGTTGCTTGTCAATATGGCCCGCGGGCTTCAGGAGGCCAAAGCGGTTTACGCCACCTTAAGTCAGGCGGCGGACAGGTTCCTTAACGGAGTTGTACTCGAATTTCTCGGCTATGTACCCTTTGATGACCATTTGAGACAAGCTGTTGTCGGGAGATCACCCGTTATTAAGCAATATCCTGGAGCTACTTCGAGCAGAAGTATTGCTAAACTAGCTGAACAGATCCTCAAATCCCCGTCCGGAACATCCGGTACCGGTAATATATCGTTTTTCATGAACCGCCTGATTTCCGGGGACAACCCGTAGCGCTTCAGGTGGTCAGACGGTCGAGGGGGGAGAGGTCCATATCTGCGGAAGTTGGCGGGCGGTGGGAAACCGGCGACGGACGTGTCAGATGATCGGATCGTTTGAATGACGTCTGCCTACGAAAAGAAAATTGAGAAGAGGCGATGCCACTTTTCACCGCTTGAGCGGGAGGATATGATCCGCAAGTACGCCTACCTGGTGAAGTACATTGCCGGACGTGTAGCCTCGCGCCTTCCTGCCAACGTGGCCTTTGATGAGCTGGTAAGCGCCGGCTCCCTGGGGCTTATCGATGCGGTGGACAAGTTCGATCCTGAAAAGGACGTGGGCCTGAAGACCTATGCCCAGTATCGCATCAAAGGGGCCATTCTGGATGAACTCCGGAGCATGGACTGGTATTCCCGTTCCATGCGTAAAAAAATCCAGGATGTTGAAGCCGCCGTTCAAAAGATCGAGGCCCGTAAAGAGCGCCCTGCAAGCGACCTGGAGGTGGCCGAAGAACTCGGGATGCCCCTGGAGAAGTATTACAAGAATCTCTCCGATATTCACAGCGCCGCCATACTCAGCCTGGATGCCTGCATCCGAAGTGATGACAGCGATGAGGGCACCGGCAGCACGTTTTCCGAAGGCATCAGAAGCGAGGATGACCCTTCGGCTTCGGTGATGAAAAAAGAGCTGAAGCACGTTCTCATCGAAGCCATTAAACGTTTGACCGAGAAGGAGCAGACAGTGATCTCCCTCTACTATTACGAGGAGATGACCCTGAAAGAGATCGGTAAAATCATGGACTTGACCGAGTCCCGCATCTGCCAGATTCACACCCAGTCGCTGATCAAACTTCGATCACGCATCCGCCGGTATCAGTCGTAGTGCCGTATGTCCCTTCCCCAACAGAGCAAATATGACCATAACTTCGTCTCCCAGGACGAGATTGATTCCCTTCTCAAGGGGTCTGATGAGTTTGCCTTTCCCGACGGCGACGATCCGTTGGGGGATATCGCGGATTTTATCAATACCGATGAGATTGACCGCCTCCTGGGCGATGATGAGCCCGATGACGCCCCCGACCCTTACAGTGAGGACGAGATGACTGAAGAGCCGCTTCCTGAGGATGAAGGTAATGAAGATGAAGAGCTCTCCATGATCTCCATGGATGACATTCAGCGTGTTTTGTCTGAGGATGACCGAAAAGAGCCGGAAGAGGCTCCGTTGGAAGATCTGAATCTGAACCTGGAAGAGATAGAGGACGCCGGTGGCGAGGAGTCCTTAGAAGGTGAGAGCGATCTGATCAGTCAGGATGATATCGATCGCCTTTTGAAAAGCAGTGGGGTTCAGTCCGATGATGCTCCTGCTGAGGTTGACGAGGGCTTTCAGATTTCCCGGGAAGAGATAGACACGATCCTGACGGACAGCACGGAAGAGTCCTCGGAGAAACGGGAGGAGGAGATCCTCCGTAAGGAATCGTCTGCGGCTGGGGCTGCGGAAGCGCAAGGGCAAGCTCAAGTCCCGGGGGAGGACGATCTGCCCCTGGAGACACCCCGCAGCAAAAAGAAACTAATTCTTATAGCTGTGGGCTTTTTGCTGCTTTTTGTCTGCGGCGGTGGTGCCGGTTGGTTTTTTCTCATGGGGGGCGGGGATGACGTGCCTTCCGGTGAGGCCGTTCCCGGTGCTGCAGAAGAGCTGGGGGGCGTGTTGGAGACAGGTGTGCCCAGTGAACCTCAGGTGGTCTCCCGTCTTGATAATTTTTTGATCCCGGCTCCTCAGGGCAACGATTACGCCTTTGTCTCCATGAACGTGGTGCTCACCATTCGCGGAGTGAAAAAGGATCCTCTCAAAGGGTATGAAACCTTCTGCCGAAAGCGCATCTACGATGAGATGGCGGCGAAGCTTGCAACGCTTTCGGGTGAAAAACCTGTGGAGCGTGAGTTGCGGGAGCTTGTACGCAAAACTACAGGCGCCATTCTCACCGAAGGGGTGATTGACGAGGTGGTCCTGGAGGACTACCGTTTGATGTGATAGGGAAGCCCATGACACTGAACTTGATGCTGGCATTTCTGCTGTTTGGCCTGGGATCGGCCTGTCTGGCTTTGGCTCTGTCCGAGTTGGTTCAGACCCGCCGTACACGGCGTCGTATGGAATCGGAGTCGGTGAAAGCTGTCCATACCCAGGTGCTCTCTCTGCTCGAACCTGTTCTGGTTGAAGCAAAATCGGTGGCCGATGCCTTTGACGGCCATGTGGCGGAGAAAAGGCTGCTTGTCACCGATTTGAACGAGAGTCTTGAAAAACGAATTGCCTCCCTGAAACTTCTTCTCAACCGTGCCGATGCTATCATGGCCCGGAAACACCAAGCGCCGGAAGAGGAAGAGACTGCCGAACAGCGCATCACTGAATCCCGTAAAAAAGTTCTTCAGCTGGCCGCCAAAGGCCTCTCGGTGGATCAGATCGCTGAACGCCTTACCCTGCCCAAAGGGGAGGTGGCCCTTGTGGTGGGGCTCAGGGGCGGAAGGTAAAGCATACAGCCTCCGCCGGCGAGGGTGCCGAAGTCTCTTGGCAACTTCCCCACGAAATCAACCTGCCAATGCCCCCATCTTTAATCAGAGCTGAAGGTCGCATTGCTTTATTTCAAGCATGGCCTGTACGAACACTCCTGCTCACATTGCGTGTGAGGGAATACTATGAAAGGGCACTCCATGAAGATTGCTTTTATGACCATTGGTACGAATGACATGGACGCCTCCGTGTTGTTCTACACAGAAGCCCTGAATTTTGCCCTGACAAATCGTATGTCCCCTTCCCCGGGAGTGGACTTGGCATTTTTGAAAGATCCTTCCGGAGTTCAGATTGAACTCATCAAACGCGCTTCAGATCCCCCCGTCACCAACAGCGCCTGCTCGGTCTCCCTCACCTTTCATGTGGACGACATTGACGCCACCCATGCTCACCTTCTCTCCCGAACTACCCCCGGGCTTGAGGAGCCCAGAACCCTGCCCGGCGGTTTAAAGCTGCTTCTGGCCAAAGATCCCAACGGGGTGGTGCTGGGGTTTATCGAAGAGGCACGTTAGACCGTTCATTTTTTTCGGGCAGGGGTCAGGTGTACCTGTGGTGGCGGGTCACCTTCGGCGGCAAGGTGTGCCGCCTTGAAAGCAGGTTACGGATGCGTTTTGCCCTCGCTTTTCGTGGCAAATCACATCCGCCTTTGATTTGGGGGGAACACTACTCAGGTTGAGTAAGTTTCTTTGCCAAACTTTTCAAACTTTGGCCCCCGGCAGGGCTGCCGGAGGCAACGTATTTTGGGCGTTGTTTTATGAAGAAGCCTGAGCCTTGCCATCCACCTCGAGGTGCCCGTAGGCTTTAAGGGTGTCCCTGACCTCAAGACCCTTTGCGATGACTGATTTGAAGGTTCGTGTGCAGCAGTGGCCTGTGGGGCTGGTGTGTTTGCACACTTTTTCCATGCGACCGCGCAGGTGGACGATGATCTCTTTCATGTCCGCAAGCCCAGTTTCAACCACGGTCTCTATGATTTCGTGTTCCTTGACGTTGGCGCAGTAGCAGATGATGACAGGGTCGGCTCCGGTCTTGAAGCCCAGGGGGCGCTTGAAATCATCTTTATGGATGACGAGTCCCTTTTGGTTGCTGTAGTAGCCGGTGGAGCAGTCCGGGTTCAGGCAGAGATGGAAGTCTCCCTGGCTAACCTCCTCTTTGAGGTGACGCTTCACAACATGGCTTACGGTTTCGTTGGCCACATAGACGCCTTCTTCGTGGCAGGCAGGGCATTTCTCTTTCTTCGGCAGAATCGTCAGCATGACCTCTCCTTGCTAAATAATACAAAGACCCCCGTGGAGGTCCGGATGTGTAAAGTGAATGAAAAAGCTATTATACACATCTGAAGAGACGATGGAAGTGATATTGGGGTCATTTCGTTGCCACCTGCGTGCAGCACCAGGAATACAGTGCATCGTACAGATTAAATTGGTAGGCAATGTTCTCTTCGTCGTCGGGAAATCGAAAGCCAAACCCGGCGGCAATGGCGGTGAGGCCTGGGGCGATGGGGTCTTGTTCGAAATGGTTTGTGGCAGCCGCGTTGACAATGCGGCCCAGTCGATGGAGGGCTTTATCTGTGAGTTCGAACTCTTCGAGGAGTATGGAAAAGGTGCAGAGATCTCCTCTGCGGCTGTACGGGGCCCCGCTGCAGCCAAAGGCGATGGCAATCTCCCGCTCGCTGACCTCATGGACCCTGCTCTCAGGGGCGAAGATAAACTCTGCTTCGGAGTCGATGAACCGCTTGATCAGCCAGGGGCATGCCACCCCGTCTATATCGACATGGGAATGGGTGATCCATTTCATGGGGCCCTCCCTGAATTGCGGGTTGGGTGGTGGTTTTTTTTGAATCCAATATGATTTTAAAACGATATGGGCGGTTGCTCAATGTATAAGTGGGGTACGCCGGGGCAGATCTGTTGAAATGATAGGCAGGGAGACCTGGAGGCACTTTGGGCTGAATGGTTACGTGCCTTGAAAATAAGGACGGTGAACCCCGTGCCTTGCAGGAACCGTAAAATGGATTGTTTCACTGCAATAGAGTTGGTATTATTGAACATTCAAAACTGATTCAATCGGAAATTTCAGCCCACTTGTTGATCGTCTCCAGAAAGACGAAACTCTCCGTTCCGCTCACGCCGCTTATGGTGCCAAGGTCTTCGACAAGAAACTGCCTGAGCTCTTTTCTCGAATCCACAAATACCTCGATTACAAGATCGTATCGGCCTGTCACGTTGTTGACGGACTGCACCCCTTTGAAGCGTGAGATCTGTTCCATGACCTCTTTGTTTGCAGGCGCTTCAAGATTGATACCAATCTGGGCCATGATGCAGTTTTCGAAAAAGAGAGGGTCCACCGAGGCGCTGATTTTCAAGTAGTTGTTCTTGATCATTTTCTCGACACGGAGCCTGACTGTGCCGTCAGACACATCAAGTTCTTTGGCGATGTTTTTATACGATTCTCGCCCGTTTTTCTGAAGAGCTTTAATGATGGCCTTGTCGATATGGTCTGTCTGAAAATTACGCTCTGACATCTTTTCGCCTCTTGCTCCTGACCGGTGGAAGGTAAATCCTGATATTATAACAGCTGTTGCTGTCTGAAAAATACTCATGGCAAAAATCACTCTGAATACCAGTGATTCAGGGTGGGCGCACCTCGGTTTCCATGTCCAGTGCCACACAAAGATGCGGGTAATGTATCCGAAAACTACCCACTATCACTGAAAAATAACAGCTTTTTTTGTGGTGATGCTGTTCGTCTTGCCTTGAATAAGGCCATTTCTTGATGTTTGAGGCCAGCTGTTGCGGCCATGACGTGTCGTGTGGGCATTCGGGATTCTGAGGGGATTGAGCTTACGGGTCCCTCTGGATTGGTGATTGGGATGAATGAGTGCCAGTTTTCATTTGTTCGTGATATGGGGCGCTCTAATTGATCGTTTCTTAATTTGTTGGTGTGTATTTTTCGAGTTTCTTAATTTGGTGTGTGGATTATAATTGACAGGTCGTCTGGGATGTGGTTAGAGATTTACAATCAAGATGAAACCGAAAGGGGCTGCTTTTCCTCCATTATCAGGAGGGGGCGACCTTTTTGTGCGGGAATCATTTATTACGTGCCTTCGATCCTCGAAGGTTCCCTTTCAATGTGCCTCAACCAACCATGGGGGTTTGTATGAAAACGGAACTGCTAACGCACCTTGCCAAAGAGACGGAAGATCTTAAGGCCGCCGGCCTTTTTAAAGAGGAGCGCATCATCACCTCTCAGCAGCAGGCTGAAATCAGCGTGAAGGGAACCTGTGAGGTGGTTAACCTCTGCGCCAACAACTACCTGGGCTTGTCCAATAACCAGACGCTCATTGATGCGGCTCATGCGTCCCTGGACCGATACGGGTTCGGCATGAGTTCCGTTCGGTTTATCTGCGGTACCCTGGATATCCATAAAGAGCTGGAGTCCGCCATGAGCGATTTTCTGGGCATGGAGGATACCATCCTCTACAGCTCCTGCTTTGATGCAAATGGCGGCCTTTTCGAAACCCTTCTGGGACCTGACGATGCCATCATCAGCGATGCGTTGAACCACGCCAGCATCATCGACGGTGTCCGTCTGAGCAAAGCCAAGCGGTTCAGGTACGCCAATAACGACATGGTAGACCTTGAAGTGCAGCTCAAGGCCGCCCAGGGGTCGCGCTTTATCTTGATAGCCACGGACGGTGTTTTCTCCATGGACGGAACCATCGCAGACCTTTCATCCATCTGTGATCTGGCCGACAGGTACGGCGCTTACGTGATGGTTGATGATTCCCACGCGGTGGGCTTTACCGGTGAGACGGGAAGGGGTACCCACGAGCTTTGCGATGTCATGGGGCGGATCGATATTATTACCGGAACCCTGGGTAAGGCCCTGGGCGGAGCATCCGGTGGGTACACCTCAGGAAAAAAAGAGGTGATCGAGTGGCTGAGGCAACGATCGCGCCCCTATCTCTTTTCCAATACCCTGGCACCGGTGGTCACCGCCACCTCCATCGCAGTTCTCAATATGCTTAAATCAAGTTCAACGCTTATTGAGACACTGAAAGAGAACACCCGGTACTTCCGGTCTGGCTTGGAGAAGGCGGGTTTTGACCTTGTTCCCGGAAACCACCCCATTATTCCGGTGATGCTGGGAGACGCTGCTCTGGCCAAGGAGATGTCCAATCGTCTTCTGGATGAGGGTATCTATGTCATCGGATTCAGCTTCCCTGTCGTCCCCAAAGGCAAGGCGAGGATTCGAACCCAGATGTCCGCAGGGCTCACAAAAGAGCACTTGGATAAGGCCATTCAGGCCTTTATCAAGGTGGGCAAAGAGCTGGAGGTGATTCAATGAGCCAAATGAAAGTTTTAGCCAAGGCAAAGCCCGAAACTGGAATCTGGATGGAAGAGACCGAGATCCCCAAGCCCGGCCATAACGACCTCTTGATCCAGGTGAAAAAAACTGCCATTTGCGGAACCGACATCCATATCTACAACTGGGACGAGTGGTCCCAGAAGACCGTTCCTACCCCCATGGTTATCGGTCATGAGTTTGCCGGTGTCGTTGTTGAGGTGGGCAGTGAGGTGGAAGGCTACAAGGTGGGCGACCGGGTCTCTGCCGAAGGCCATATTACCTGCGGGTACTGCCGAAACTGCAAAGCCGGAAAACGCCATCTCTGCAGGAATACCGAAGGTATTGGTGTCAACCGCACCGGCTGTTTCGCCGAGTATATTTCGGTGCCGGCCGTCAATGCGTTCAGCATTCCACCTTCCGTGAGCGATGAGACCGCTTCCATTATGGACCCCCTGGGGAATGCCACCCACACCGCCCTCTCTTTTGATCTGGTGGGGGAAGATGTGCTCATCACCGGGGCGGGTCCCATCGGTATCATGGCCGTTGCCATCGCGCGACACGCCGGAGCGCGGCACGTTGTCATCACCGACGTGAACGACTATCGCCTCGATCTCGCCAAAAGGATGGGGGCCACCCGCGCCGTGAACGTTGCGAAAGAGAATGGCTCGATCTTTGACGCCATGGCCGAGCTTGACATGAGCGAAGGCTTTGATGTGGGGCTTGAGATGTCTGGCAACCCCCATGCGTTTCGAGACATGCTTGAGGCCTTGAATTTTGGAGGCAACATCGCGCTTCTGGGGATTCAGCCTCCGGAGACCTCTATAGACTGGTCTCAGATCATCTTTAAAGGCTTGAAGCTCAAAGGTATTTACGGACGAGAGATGTTTGAGACCTGGTACAAGATGACCAGCATGCTCCAGAGCGGTTTGGATATCTCACCGGTCATTACCCACCGATTCGGGGTTGACGACTTCCAGAAAGGCTTTGATGTCATGCGCTCCGGTGAATCCGGAAAGGTCATTCTGGAGTGGTAATCGTTGTCCACGGGCACAGCCCGTCAGCGAATGTGATCGACCCGAGGATCGAGGGGCGCGAGCATTCGCAACCCGCTTCCAAGGTGGCACACCTTGCCGCCGGAGGCTCGCTTTTGGTTCTCACATATAAAAAGGCCGCATGGGGTTTGCCCCATGCGGCCTTTTGATGGTCATGTCGGTTTGTTGCTGGTCGGGTGCCTATGCGGCGGCGGAGGTCTTGGCCTCAGTCACTGCGGGGATGCCCTTGTGTGCGGCGATATCCGACGCTGCGGTGAACAGGACGTCGGTGGAGCTGTTGAGCGCGGTCTCGGCAGAGTCCTGAATCACGCCGATGATGAAGCCGGCGGCTACCACCTGCATGGAGATCTCGTTGGGAACGCCGAAGAGGCTGCATGCAAGGGGAATCAGAAGGAGTGATCCACCGGCAACGCCGGAGGCGCCGCATGCAGAGACGGAGGCGATGATGCTCAAGAGCAGGGCCGTTGCCATGTCAACCTGAATGCCAAGGGTGTGTACTGCAGCCAGGGTCATTACGGTGATGGTGATGGCGGCGCCGCCCATGTTGACGGTAGCGCCCAGGGGAATAGAGACGGAGTAGGTGTCCTCATGCAGGTCAAGGCGCTTGCAGAGATCCATGTTCACGGGGATGTTGGCAGCAGAGCTTCGGGTAAAGAAGGCGGTTACGCCACTCTCACGAAGGCAAGTGAACACCAGGGGGTACGGGTTGCGCTTGGTCTTGAGAAAGACGATGACAGGGTTCACAACCAGGGCGATGATCAGCATGGAGCCCAGGAGGACCTGAAGCAGGTGCGTGTAACCCGCCAGTGCGGCAAATCCTGTGGTGGCGATGGTCTGAGCGACCAGGCCGAAAATACCCAGGGGGGCGAAACGGATGACCAGCTTCACGATGCTGGAAACGCCGTTGGAGATATCATTAAGGATGGTTTTTGTTCCCTCACCCGCGTGCTGGAAGGCGACACCCAGGGCGATGGCCCATGCGAGGATGCCGATGAAGTTGCCTGTTGCCAGTGCGTTGATTGGGTTGTCCACGACCTTGAAGAGCAGGGTGTTTAGTACCTCGCCAATGCCGTTGGGCGGGGTCGCTGCAGTGTTTGTGGCCACGAGGGTCAGGTCCGTGGGGAAAAGAAAGCTCATGGTTACGGCAACCAAGGCAGCCATGAAGGTACCAATCAGGTACAAGCTTATGATGGAGCGCATGTTGGTGTGGGCGCCGCGCTTTTGATTTGCAATAGAAGAGGCAACGATGACAAAAACGAGAATAGGAGCAACGGCCTTAAGTGCCTTGACGAACAAGCTGCCAAAGAGGCCTGCTGAGTTTGCCGCATCGGGTGATACAAGGGCGACAATGACGCCTGCAATGATTCCACCCATAATTTGCAGTACCAGACTGCCTGATGCGATTTTTTTAAATATCCCTGTCACTTGATTCATGTGAATCCCCCAAATGTTGTAAAAGGTTCTGAATTAATCCCTGGGAGGATTAATAGGGGATATATAACTAATATGTCAATATTTTATTTAAAAATGCCATAAAGCTCAATCGAGGTGCCTGTTAATTACGCATTCATCATTAACTTGATGATACACTTGTTTACAGGTGCCATTGTTGGGCTCTGTCTTGGGCATGTCCTCTGCAGCACAAAAAATCAGGAACGCATAGTCTCGAAATGATTTCAAGTTTTTAGCGTTTTTGTCTGTAGAAACCCGCTTCTCAATGGCCTGTCTTCTGTACGCCATAGCCGTTTTCCCCTTGCGCCTTTTGTCCATTTCATGTAATTGATGACGAGTACCCAGAAAGGGGTACATTTTTATTTGTCATAACGGTGTCATGCAAACGGAACTACGGTGAAAGTCCGTGACGGTCCCGCCGCTGTAACCGGGTGGCTCGGCGCATGTTGTTTTTGTCTGAAGATACAAACAACAGTCACTGCTTCTTTATATAAGGAGGCGGGAAGGCGCGCCGGGCGAGAGAATTTAAGCCCCGGGAGTCAGAAGACGTGCATGAGACTATTGATGACCGAGTCTGATGGCAAAGGGCTCTGTGGTACAGCTGTAGCTGTACCACAGAGCCCTTTTTTTATTGCCCAAAGAGTATGCTTTGCTGCGGCTACGGCGCAGCACGCCAGCGAATGTGAGCGGCCTGAGGAACGAAGGCCTGGATCATTCGCATTATGGGGTCCAGGGGATCATCCCCTGGCCGCCGGAGGCAGTTTTTCATCCATTTGACTCGGTGGCCGAAATATCATGATGGTGGCAGCAAATACGTGTCTGCCGATACGTGAAGGAGAACAAAGAAATGACTGTTAAGACCCAGATTGAATTGGCCCGGGACGGCGTGGTTTCCCCCCAGATGCAGCAGGTTGCTGAAAAAGAGAACTATGCCCCCGAGCGTATTCGTGAGCTGGTGGCCAAGGGTGAAATTGTTATCCCCAACAACCCCAAGTTCAAGGGCCCTGCCGTGGGCATCGGTACCGGTCTCAGGACCAAGGTAAACGCCTCCATCGGCACAAGTTCCGATATTTGTGATATCAAGAGCGAAATTGAAAAGGCTGTGGCCGCAGAGGAAGAGGGCGCAGATACCCTCATGGAACTCTCCGCCGGTGGGGATCTCGACCTCGTCCGTCGCGAGGTGCTTGCCGCAACCAACCTTCCCTTGGGGAACGTGCCCCTTTATCAGGCCTTTAAGGAGACCGGTCGCAAGTACCAGGACCCCTCCAAGCTTGATCCCGAATTTCTGTTTGACCTTATTGAACAGCAGCTGCAGGACGGCCTTTCGTTTATGGCCATCCACTGCGGGATCAACCAGTACACCATCGAGCGACTCCGTGCCCAGGGGTTCCGCTACGGCGGCCTCGCCTCCAAGGGCGGCACCTTCATGGTTGCCTGGATGGACGCCACCAAACGTGAGAACCCCCTTTACGAGCAGTTTGACCGAGTCTGCGCCCTGATGAAGAAGTATGATGCGGTTCTCTCCCTCGGCAACGGCATCCGTGCAGGTGCCATCCACGACAGCCACGATCGCGCCCAGATGGCCGAGATGATCATCAACTGCGAGTTGGCCGAGCTTGGTCGTGACATGGGGTGCCAGATGATGGTGGAAGGCCCCGGTCATGTTCCCTTGGATGAGATCGAAGGCAACATCATGCTTGAAAAACGCATGAGCGGAAACGCCCCCTATTACGTCCTCGGCCCCATCCCCTGCGACACCGGCGCCGGTTACGACCACATCACCGCCGCCATCGGAGCCGCCAGCTCCGCCCGTTTCGGTGCTGACCTCATCTGCTACATCACCCCTGCCGAACATCTGGCTCTGCCCACCGTCCAGGATGTCCGCGAAGGGGTTCGTGCCACCCGTCTCGCCACCCGTATCGGTGATATCTCCAAATACCCCGATCGCCGAGAGACCGAAAAGATGGCCGCCATGGCCCGTCGTGAAATGCGCTGGGACGACCTGGAGAAACACCTCCTCTTCCCTGAGGTGGCCAAGTCCATTCGTGCCGAGCGTTGCCCTGAAAATGAAGATACCTGCACCATGTGCGGCGATTTTTGCGCCATGAAAAAAGGCATGGAAGTGTTTGAGCCCGACATCAAAGGCGACAAGATTTATAAAGGGTAAGGGTAAGAAAACGTGCCTCCGGCGGCCAAGGGCTGAGTCCTTGGATCCCAGGTTGCGAATGCTCACGGCCTTCGTTCCTCAGGTCGATCACATTCGCTGACGGGCTTTGCCCGTGACCAAGGGCTTAGGGCGCAAACAAAAAATAAATGGACAACTGTCATAAAAACGCCGCAGTGATTTGACCCGAGGAACGAGGGGTAAAGCACTGCGGCAACCCGCTTTCAAGGTGGCTCACCTTGCCGCCGGAGGCCGTTTTTTGTTTTATTTATGATGAAGGGGGCTTTTGAATGACATTGCTCGAAAAAACCATCGGTTCCATTGTTGGAATTGACCGTGAGGTTGAGAAGACAGCTTTGGATCGTCTGGCCAACCAGGCCCGGCCCCAAGGGAGCTTGGGGGTTCTCGAACCCCTTTCGGCGCGTCTTGCTGCCATTGCCGGGTCCATCGACGTCAAGCTTGACAAGAAGGTGGTGGTGACCTGCGCCGGTGATCACGGTGTGGTGGAGGAGGGGGTGAGCCTTTTTCCCCAGGAAGTGACCCAGCAGATGGTTCACAACTTTGTGATCAAAGGGGCTTCCATCAACGTTCTGGCAAAACATGCCGGGGCCGAGTCCATGGCCGCCGACATCGGTGTGAAAGCCGACTTCGACCCGTCGCTTCCCATCTTTCATAAGAAGGTGGCCAAGGGGACGGAAAACTTCACCAAGGGGCCTGCCATGAGCCGCGAGCAGGCCGTTGCAGCCATTGAAGCGGGAATCGAAATCGTTGAGGAGCTCGTGGCCGAAGGAAAGCTTGACATGCTTGGAACCGGTGACATGGGGATCGGAAACACGACTCCCTCCACGGCCATTATCGCTGTTTTGTCCGGCGAGAAGGTGGAAGACCTCACTGGCCGCGGTACGGGTATCAATGACGAAGCTCTTCAGCGCAAGGTCGCCGTGATCAAAAAGGGCATCGAGGTGAACAAGCCTGACCCTAAGGATCCCGTTGATGTTCTTGCCAAGGTGGGAGGGTACGAGATTGGCGCTCTGGCCGGACTCGTTCTCGGGGCCGCAGCCCACGGAATTCCAGTGGTGTGCGATGGCTTTATCTCCACGGCAGGAGCACTCATCGCCGGAGACCTGGCGCCCACGGCCAAAGAGTACCTCTTTGCCAGCCACCGCTCCGTGGAAGTCGGGCACACCTTCATGCATGATCACCTGGGTGTGGAACCCCTTCTGGATCTTGGCTTTCGCCTCGGTGAAGGCACTGGCGCGGCCCTTACAATGGAACTCCTGGATGCCTCCACCCGTATTCTGGCCGATATCCTTACCTTTGAAGAGGTGGCAATCAAAGACCCGCATACAAAAGGGTAAGCCCCTTTGCCGGTCAGCTGTGATACGATACCCCTGCATGGTGACATGCAGGGGTATTTTTGTATTTGGAAAAAGATGCCTCCGGCGGCGAGGTGGGGGCACCTCGAAACCCTATGGCGAATGCGAGACGGGTGTCGTTCTCTGGTGCACCTCGCGTTCGCATTCGTGTGATGTGTGAAATCATTCATCGTGCACTACAAGTGCGTGAGCTGCTGGTGTTGCAGTGCCAGCGCATGGATTTTTTTCTGAGTTTTTTTGTGATTTCGTGATTTTTATTATTGGTTTTTGGGGGATGTATGGGTGAGATGACACCGTATTTTAAATTTCAGAGCATGTTGACGGGATACCGTCAGTACCGACTTCTTGAAGTGGCCTTTGATGCCGGGGTATTTGAGCTGGTGGGAAAGGCCCCCGTGACGGGTGAAACTCTGTGTGGAGAGGTCGGCTGGGATCTCGCCTTCGGTGGCAGGACCCTTGACGCCCTTTGTGCTCTTGGCATTCTTGATGAGACGCCTGATGGGTATTGTCTTTCTGAAATGGGAGCGCTTTTCTTGGGGAAGGGTGCACCTCACTCCATGGACGGTACCCTCGCCTTTGAAAAACGGCTTTTTGATGCCTGGGACCTTTTGGGCGAGACCCTTAAACGTGGCGAACGGGTTTATGCCGCTTCCGAGAAGAGTGACGCGGAGTATAAAAAGGATTTGGCCCAGTACATCGACGCCATGGATGAGGCAGCCAGGGTCAGGGCGGAAGAGCTTTGGAACATGGTGACCCCTCAAGAAAGCCATGGGTGTTTTGTGGAGCTGGGCTTCGGGTCCGGCGCGTACAGCCTCGCCCTTTTGGAAAAGCACCCCGAATGGAAGGGGCGACTTGCGGATCTCAATGACGTGGTGGGGCTGTTTGCCGAGAAACACAAGGCGCATCCCGCCTTTGAGCGCATCGGGCTTTCTTGTGTGAACCTTCTCGACGAGACCTGGGATCTCCCGGAGTGCCAGGGCGCTGATCTGCTTCTTCTCTCCAACCTGGTGCATTGCCAGGGAGACGAGGAAACCATGGGGATCGTTCAGCGTGCAGCAGGCCTTCTTGCCGAAGGCGGTATCCTGGTGGTGCACGACTTCTACCGGGACAGAGGCGAGGTGGGCGGCCTGTACGACCTCCACATGATGCTAAATACCTACAACGGGAAAACCTACACCATTGCCGAGATGCGTGCCATGGTGGAGAAGGCTGGGCTCGTCTTTGCCGGGGACATTTCTCTTCCTTCCGGCTCCTGCGCGGTGTTGGCCCGAAAAGCGTAAGGGATAAAAAATGGTAACTATTCAGCTGCGCCTCCGGCGGGTCGCTTTTTGAAAAAAGCTCCGCAAAAACTTTTCGGTTGCATCCCCTTTTGCCGCTTAGCCCCGTTGGGCTAAGCGGCAAAAGGGGATGCTTGCTCGTTCATTCGAATGCAGTCGGTAAACCACTGCCTTCGAATGAATCGAAACCGACCTCAATGCCTGTTTGTCAAACTTATCAAAAGTTTGTCCCCCCGGCAGGGCCGCCGGAGTCAATATTGTGCTGAATAGTTACTATGAGTCTTCGATTAGAAAATCATTTTAAATCCTGTGAGGGATTGATCTACAATGGCGGTCAGATGTATGTCGGACCTTGCCCGAAACCCTTTACAACCCGTCTTCCTCTGGCTATGATTCGGACATTCTGAGTCACACGCAAGTAACTGATGCATTCTGCCGACAGGATCGGGGCAATGCTTCCATATATTCTTGGATCTTAAGGGCGCCGCGCGCCCGTCATGATGAAAGAGTGGGGTTATGAAGTGGAACAGAGAGGTGTTTCTTCTCAATCTTGAGGAGTTGGTGACACGGGAGTGGGGCGGTCGTCTCGGTGAGCTGGACCGGACAGTGGGGATGACCGGAGCGTTTGAGGCGTGGCAAAACGGCACCTCACCCACCATCGACGCCATTTTCAGGATTTGCCAGGCCTTTGATTGCGACATCAGTTGGCTTTTGAATGGGTACAAGGGAGGGCAGGAGGCCGGGATGCTAAACGCCCTTGTCTACATCCCCAAGTATCGTGCGACCCTTTCCGGGGGCGGTGGCTCTTTTGAGACCACGGCCGAAGTGCTCGAATCCTGCCCCTTTGGGGAAGTCTGGCTCAGGAAAAAAGGGAATCCGTCATCCCTTGTTCTGTTTGATGTGTCCGGAGATTCTATGGCACCCATGATCTGCAGCGAAGACACCGTTATGGTGGATCGCTCACGAACAGGAGACGAAGGCCAGTTCAAGGGGGGCATTTTTGCCTTCCGCGAGGGCGAAACCATCAAGGTGAAACGGCTTTTCACCGAAGGTGACACCGTGCGTGTGCTTTCCGATAACAAAGCCGAGGCCGTGGACTACCTGGCCGACCTTGCCAGCTTTGAGGTGATCGGCGAAGTGGTCTGGGTGGCTCGGGATTTATTATGATATTCTCGTAGAAAAAGAATAATAGTTACGTCATGCAATGTCCTCAGCCATAGCTTGGGGCGTAGCCCTAAGCGAATGTGCTTTTCCCTGAGGAACGAAGGGTAATGCATATTCGCAATCTGCTTTCGAGGTGGCACACCTCGCCGCCGGAGGCTTGTTTTTTAATAGGTGACCTCATTACCATTATCAACCGCTACATTCTGAAGGAGCTGCTGCAGCCCTTTTTGCTGTGCCTGGGCTTTCTCAGCCTTGTCTTTCTCCTGACCAAGATCATCGATATCACCGATCTGGTGGTGAACTATCGCGCAAGCCTGTCCACGGTGCTTTCCATGGTGGGGTATACCCTTCCGGTGCTGATGCAGTACACCCTGCCCATGTCCGTCATGATGGCGGTGCTGCTGACCCTGCTGCGGATGTCTGCTGACCGTGAGATTGTGGCCATCAAGACCGGTGGTGCAGGGCTTTCCGCCATTTTGTTTCCTGTGGGCGCTTTTTGCCTGGTGGGCTCGCTTCTCACCCTTGCTGTCACGATTTACGCGGTTCCCTGGGGCAACTACTCGTACAAAAAAATGGTGGTTGATATTGCTTCTGCCGGTGTGGATGCTTCCCTGAAGGCTGGGAAGTTCAACACCAACTTTGACGGGGTGATGCTCTATGTGGAGCGTATTGATCCTGAAGACAAGAGCCTGCACGGGGTGTTTATCAGGGACACGCGTAACCCTGAGAGTGAGCTTGCCATAACAGCCCCTAAAGGCGTTCGTTCTTTTTCCAAAAAGACCAATACCCTTACCCTGCGCCTTTTCAATGGTGACGTGAACCAGGTGAATTTGACAGGCCGGGAAGTCAACGCCATCGCCTTTTCGACCTACGATATACGCGTGAACCTTAGCTCCATCGGCTCCGACAAGAAACTCGGAGACAAGGCCCGGGACGAAATGAGTCTGTCGGAGCTTAAGGACTATATTGACGCGGAAAAGAAGGCGGGACGTACGCCCTCCACCGCCATCATGGAGATCAATGAAAAATTTGCCCTGGCCCTTGCGGCCCTGACGTTGGGCATCCTCTCCATACCCCTTGGGCTTCGGACCGCCTTTTCCCGAAAAGGATCGGGCATGGGGCTGGGGCTCGTCTGTTTTCTCCTCTATTATGTGATGCATGCCTCTGGTTGGTCCCTCGGCAAATCAGGGGTCCTTCCCCCGCAATACGCCCTCTGGATGGGGAATGTTGTCATGGGAAGTGCCGGTCTGATTTTTCTTGCAAGGGTCTCCCGTGAGAAGAGCCTGGGCTTTGATGTGCTGGGCGGGTTCTTTCTTATGCTGGGTCGCAAGACGATCGGATTGTTCCGGAAAGGGGGGCAGGTATGACCATCGTCCAGCGGTATATCCTGAAACAATTTTTCAAGTACTTTGGCATGATTCAGGTGGTGGTCTTCTCCCTTGTGGTTGCCATCGACTATCTCGCCTGGATTTCGAAGTTTCTCAAGGCGGAGTACAGCCTCCTTGACGGGGTGTGGTTCGTGGTGCTGAGAAACCTTGGCATCATTGTGATGATGACCCCGGTCTGCGCCTTGCTGTCGAGCGTCGTTCTTTTTGGGTTGATGCGGAGGAACAACGAGGTGGTGGCCTTGAAAGGCGGGGGGATCAGTGCATGGAATCTGATTAAACCCCTGGCGGGGGCGGGGATGATTTTGACCCTCCTGGTGTTTGTCCTGGCCGAAACCGTGGTGCCTGTGGCGTTGAACAAATCCACCTATATCCGGATGGTGGAGATAAAAAAACGGAATATCCAGACCACCCACGGGAACAATATCTGGCTTCGCCACGGGCGCGAAATTATTTATATTAAACATTACACCATTGCCACCAAGACCCTGTCCGGGGTCTCCATCACCCGTTTTGATGATGATGAGTTCGTTCCCACCCGCCGTGTAGACGCTGCTACCGGGGTCTACAATGGGAAATCATGGTCCTTGAAAGACGCCATAATCCAGGAACCGTCAACGTCTGGAGGGCAGCGTTCCAGGTACGTGGACGCAGCCATAGAAATGAGAGGTGTGTTACCCGATGATCTGGGCAGCGTCGTGAAAGAGGCCCAGCAGATGAGTTTTGTCGAGCTCTGGGACTATATTCACAAGATGGAAAAAGAGGGGTACGATGTTACCCGATACAGGGTGGATTTTCAGGCGAAAATGGCCTTTCCCCTTCTTTGCCTGATGATGGTGCTTATCGGGTCAGGAATTGCCCTGACACGCCAGCGCCATGAAGGCATACCCGTCTCCGTCGGGCTCGGTATCGGTGCCGCCTTTCTTTTCTGGGTTTTCTACAGCCTCTGCCTTTCCCTGGGGTACGGCGAGATGCTGCCGCCGGTTATTGCAGCATGGGCCGCTGACGTGGTGTTCCTCTGTGCGGGGGGGCTCTTGTTGCAGGATATTGAGTGAGCCTCCGGCGGGTCGCTTTTTGAAAAAAGCTCCGCAAAAACTTTCCGGGTGCATTAAGTCCAGAGCTGTTGGCATTACCAATGCCATTGGCCTCGTCGGACCTGTTATCAAGTCCTGTTTGTCTAACTTTCCAAAAGTTTGGCCCCCGGCAGGGCCGCCGGAGGCAAAGATGAGCTGATTAGTTACTCATAATTATAAGTAGTTCGCCGATTTAAGGCGGGTGTGATTTGTCCCGAGGAACGAGGGGCAAAGCGCATCCGCAACCTGCCTTCAAGGTGGCACACCTTGCCGCCGGAGGCATGGTTTTTGCCCTTTCGCTGCCGTTATTTCAGGATGAAAGTTTGATTGATGGGAAAAGTGACTGATTATATAGAACGTGCCTTCGAAGATGACGGCAAGACCTCTCTGGCCTCTCCCAAGG
>Ga0070728_10003146_pt1 | contig 18707 bp, 12 predicted proteins | sample tdDd471_FD_66723 | JGI IMG/M metagenome (GOLD analysis project Ga0070728, IMG submission 66723) | Marine sediment microbial communities from the Atlantic coast under amendment with organic carbon and nitrate - tdDd47.1 | ecosystem: Environmental > Aquatic > Marine > Coastal > Sediment | place... | reverse complement strand
CCTGGCACGTTGCCTCCTGGTTATGGCGGTTGGTTTTTTTGTCTTGCCACTGATTATGGCCATCCATCTTTATAGCCAGGGCGCATGGACTGACTTCACAACCTGGTTCTGGCGCTATAACACCGAATTCTATATGCCCATGGTGAGCGAGGGTGAGCGACTGCAGGCTATCTTTACCCCGTGGTCCAGCCACATGTTGCGCGATCAGCCGCTGAGCTTTCTTCCGCTAGGAATAGGGATGTTGTGGGGCCTGATTATTTTGTCGAAAACCAGGTCTGGCGCAGTTGGTTTAGCAGCGAAACTGGATTGGTCGGGCCGAATAAGGTTGTTCTCGGGCATATGGTTGTTATTCGGTTGGGTCGCTGCCAATCTGTCCGGCCGTGATTTCGGGCATTACTTAATACAGCTATTTATTCCCCTGTCGCTGATCTCCGGGATAACGATGAATAGTTTGGTGATGCGCTTTGCGGAATGGGCCGCAACAAAAAAGCAGAATGCTGGCCAAACTTATTCCTCCATCGGTTTGAATGCCGGGCTTGTCGTAACGGCAGCAGCATTGGTGCTTGTGGTTAACCCATTCATGCAGCGTCCCGCCGCGGGCTGGCCACAACTTGCTTACCTCGATTTGCCCGACACCATGCCGATGGACCTCGCGAACTTGCTTAAGGAAAGAACCGAGCCTGATGACCGGATCTGGGTATGGGGTTGGCTTAGTTCTATATATGTCCTGGCAGAGCGGCAATCAGCCAGCCGGTTTGTCTATTGCTCCTTTCTCTCCGGGCTTGTGCCGTGGGTGAATATTAATGAAGATCCGCCGCTTGCTACGGAGTATCCCGGCGCATGGGATATGTGGGAAGCGGACATGGCGGCTCATCCGCCGGTCTATATTGTGGACATGGCCGTCGGTGAGCGACATTTCTGGTTCCGTTATGGGATAGAGCACTATCCTCGCCTGAAAAAATTTGTGGCTAAGCATTACACGGAAGAAGGAGTGTTTCGCGTGCAGTCATCTGACGGAAAAGGCTCGACACCCTATTTCAGGATCTACCGGCGCAACGGAACCTGAACGACTTGAACGCCGGATGACGTTAATAGCACGATAAAAACTGGCTATGAGGTTGGACTAACTTTTTTCGGCCAGCTGGCAGCATGCCTGGCCTGATTGCGTGCTCGCTCATAGTTTTGCCGCACAATTATATGCTGTCTTTGTGCCCGCCATTTTTCGCGCAGTATATTGGTTTGGCTTTCCCACGCGAGCATCGGGCCCCACACCATTGCAAAAAGCAAAAACAAATGACGCCAGTGCGTGCTGTCTATAAAAAAGCTTTGCGTCAAAATTCCGATGACGCAAGCATATGCGGCTATATTGACGGCATCGATATCTGGCGCGTGCTGAAAGTACCGCGCGCCCTTCCAGACGGTTAGGAGGATAAAGGCGATAAAGGAAAAGCCACCAATCCAACCTGACTCAATTAGTACGTGCAAATAAACATTGTGCGGGGCTCCCTGGAAAAAACTTCCCTCCTCGCTTTGTCCTGCCCCAATGCCCAGCGGCGTTACCGTAATAGATTTTACTATCTCTAACTGCCGGGTTAATCGGCCGTGCTCACCGGTGTCGTAGTATTGAACAATCTTTAACCGCTGGTCCAGCATCGTTTGAATCTTTTCTGTTGATGCGATACCTGCGATGAAGACCGAGCCGCCAATAATCAGTAGTAACAGAGTTCCAACTATTCTTTGCCGCTTTTCAGGTGAGCGCTGCGTCCGAATGCGAATGACAAAGAATAGAGTCATGGCGATGACAAAATTGATCCAACTTCCCCTTGAAAACCCCAGCAACAGACCGAAACAGGCAATAGCCAGTAACGCGGAATATCCGACTATTTGCCGCCTGTTCGCGGTTTCTAGTTTAGCAAGCGCATAAATTGCAACCGGCACGATAAAGGGCCCGTAGACATTCGGGTCCTTGAACATTGCACGGGCTCGTCCGTATTCGACGAACTGTTCGGTGGCGGAAGACAAACCATAGTAGCCAGCAATGCCTGCAAAAATTGCTATCAATCCCGCAACTACATATGCGTTCCAGAGAACAGCGGTGACCCGCTTCGGGTTTTCATAAATCAGGCAGACGAAAAGTAAGCAGGAAGATGCTATAAAAAACCGTACGCCTACTGAACGAAATGATACGGTTGGATCGGGAGTAAATGCACTTGCCAGCACATTCGCTACAAGATACAGTCCAAGAAAGAATCCGGCGACCCCAAAGCCAGGCGGAATTCTCATTCCAAGTACGAAGAACAAGCCTAACGCTAATATACTAAGAAGGTCGGTAAGAGCGGGCTCTATAAATACTATGGAACTGGCGGCAATAGCCAACCATACAATTGCCAGACTGTATTTTGAATCACTGATGTGCATTCGGATTCCTAAAACAATTATTTAATGGAACACTTAGTCCATATGCCCAAAATAAAAAAACAATCATTCGGGGAATTGTCGCGGGCTATAGTGGCGCTTCAACTAACGCTTTTTTTATTTCCTCTAGTGTATGCCGATGTGGGTGTAAATCTCAAACATAATGTTGATAAAAATGTTAATCAAAATACTTATGTAAACGGCCAGGAAGTTATTGTTAAATTTGAGCACTCAACTACTGCAAAAAACACCGTAAATTATTACTGGCAAAATTATAAGGGCGAGAAGTTGTCGGAAATGACGCCGTTAGATGCGGGCGACGAAACTGTTATTGAGTTGCCGGCCGGCGTGTTGCCGCATTACCTGGGGTTGGTGTTCGAGCCCATTAATAACTCGGTTAGTCTGCCTGGGCGAGAGCCGGGTGAATCGAAAGAGTATGGCTTTGCATTTTTTCCGAGCGCACCGCCAGAAACCGCAAATGCGGATGCACAACGCTGGCTGGGGATGGTGCATGCTAAACCGGATGATCCCTGGTTGTCGGGTTGGGTAAAAACCGTTACGTGGAAGACCACGCCGGCTAAATGGTGGCGCGAAAAGATGGAAAGTAGGCGCGCCACGGGTAGTGTCGAGTTACCGATAATTGCTGGCTCTGAGTGGAAATCGGATGACTATCAACCCATCGGGTCCAAACAACTGAAAAGACTCTCAAGAAGAGCAAGAGACTACTTAGCGGCGGACCCGGCGACGATCTATTGGGAGACGGGAATAGAAGAGAATCTTGGGGGGAGGTTCGAACGGCCATATTATCTGGCCAATCTGGCTGCCAAGTCGAACGCCGTTCGCGCTGCGGCAGATAAAGTTAACCCCGGCATCAATCTGATATTTCAGATTGCCAATATTAATAGTGATGATGTGGCGGTATTCATGAAAAGCGATGCCTCCAGGAATTACGACATACTTTCATTGCATCCCTATAAATGGCCAGATTTCCCAACGCCGGAAAAATGGTTAACTCGCTATCTGGATGAGGCACGTAGTGCAATGAAAGAGAGCGGTCGGGTATTGCCGATATGGGTGACCGAGACAGGTGCCCCGCACAGGGGAAATTGTGCAGATTGTTTCTTTGGTTACCCGAAAGATGACAACGAGGTGCCAGGCTTTACGAATTTAGAAATGATCTCCTACATGATCAAATTTAATGTAATAGCTGTGCACGATGGCGTAGAGAAGGTTTTCTGGTACAACTACAAAGATCGCGGTTCATCGCGTGAGTTTGCTGAGGACCATTTCGGGTTGATTGATTACTGGGGGTATCCCAAACCAGCTTATCTGGCTTACATACACATGAACCGGAGTCTTGGTGATAAAGCGATCGCTAATGTGGTGCAAACAGAAGATATTCGCGCATACGAATTTTCTGGTGATAACGAAAATGTGATCGTCGCCTGGTCATTCCCCGCTGCCAAAGCTAAAGTATCCCTAACAGAACTGGGTGTCGGTATGTCCTCTTGGCCAGATGTTCAAATAACAGATGCAATCGGAGACCCGCTACCGGCAGAAAATGGTTGGGTAAATCTAACGCAAGAACCGGTATTCATACAGGTAAACAAGCGGTTGGACCTCAACTAAATAGCTGGAAATGAACTGCCAGTAAATTTGCGTCTTGCGCGTCCTGGCGGCTAAATAGCTGCTGCGCTAGCTTGTCTTCTGGTGGCCCATGTTTTCAATGAGTATCGCCCCCGCCATTTGTTTGCTGCCAATTTCAGGCAAATGGAAAAGCACTGGAATTTGGCTCGATTTGCCTTTAAGTGGGCGTAAAGTGGTGTGAGACAGAACACCACTTATGTAAGACATCCGGAGAGAGAACCTTGACCCGCCTGGTTCGCCGCTTAGGTAAATATACTGGCGTCACATGCAGCAGATTTTGTTAAACTGAAAATATTTACGCTGACAGAACAATAAGTTGGCGCATGCAAATTAACCTTCGTCGGCTGATACTCTTTAAGGATAGTATAAATAGTGCAAGTCGAGTAGCTATTTGTCATTCCCTTTTCCCGTTAATCGTTCTAGAGTATCTGCATTAACCGTTGTTTTAAGCGAGAAAATTGGCCGGGAAGTCCAGGTCAGGCAATGGGGCGGCAGACGCCAATCGGTAGCGATCTTTTCGTGTACTGCTTCGGTGAGGGTTGATGCATACCCTAAAAAATGATCCTGCGATCACAGCTACCATTACGGTTAGTGTGTTTGTTGGGCGATTAAGTTAGTAGAAAAATAATAAAAAATGATTATGACTGACTACGTAAAAATTGCAGCGCTGGCAATCCTGTTAATTGCTGACATAGCGGCTGTGACAGCCCAGGAAATAGCCCAAGTAGATCGTGGCATAACGGTGCAAGCTCGCCCGCGCCCCGACTATGATCCGATAGGCGCTCCGGTGGGGCGTTTCTTTCTGTTCCCCGCAGCGACACTGGATGTAGTCTACGATGACAATATTCTGGCCGCCGACGAATCCGAGCCAGATTTTATTCTTTCAGACACTTTGCTCTTGCTGACTCCGGAACTTGCATTGCGATCCGATTGGTCCAGGCACGCATTGAATGTCGGCGCCAAGGCAATGTCCGGACGTTATAACGAATATGCTAGCCAGGATTTCACCGATTACAGATTGTGGGGCGATGGCAATCTGGAATTTGGGGCGAACAAGCTGGATGCGAGCATCAGTCACAACAAATTGCATGAACTGCGGACATCTTCGACCGACCAGACGCAGGGAATTTTCCCAACCGAGTATACGCTGGACACAGTCGGCGCCGGTTATCTGTTTGCACCCAATCGCCTGTTTGCCAGCTTGAAAGTAGATTTTGCGAGTTATGAATATGATGACGCACTGAGAATCGACGATATGGGCAATCCGATTATCATTGATAACCGGGACCGGGATCGTTTGAACAGCGAATTAAGGCTGCGCTTAGGTTATCTCCTGTCGCCAGCCTCCTCATTGTATTTTGAGTCACGCACATATGATTTTGACTATGATCTGGCGCAAGACAGGTTTGGCAACAATCTGGACCAGAGTGGCTATGACATAGTTGCAGGCTCAGAATTTGATAATGCGAGTTTGATATCCGGCAAGATTTATGCGGGTTACAGGAACATTGACTATGATGACCCGCAGTTCGAGAAACAAAGCGGTCCGCTCTTTGGCGCCAATGTTGACTGGAATGTTACCCAGCTAACGACACTTACTTTCCTGGCAAATCAAAGACTCTATGGAACAACTGTCCAGAATTCGTCGGGCATAGAGGCGATGGTGTTGGGGATAGGGGTGAATCATGAATTGCGGCGTAACGTGATACTTAGCCTCAACCTGGAAAACGCAAACGAAGATTACCTGCAAACTCCAAGAGAAGATGATGTATCACGCCTAAACCTGGGTGCGGATTACCTGCTGAGTCGAAATTGGAGCCTGCAGGGTGGCTACCGGTACCAAAAAAGAGACTCTAATGACGCTGGGGTGAGGCAGTTTAAAGTGAACCAATTCTACCTTGGCATTCGTGGACAGATATAAACGCGTTTAAGGCGAAGGGCGTGGAGAATTAAGATGAAGCTATTCATCAAAATTAAATTGTTACTGGTTATGGGGCTTCTCGGCGTGGCGGGTGTTGCCAGTGCTGAAGATCTGGTGCCTGTACCGGATGACTACCGGCTGGCTGCCGGTGATCAGTTGCGGGTGTCTGTCTACGGGCATGACGATTTATCAGGTGAATTCGAGGTTGATGGAAACGGACAGCTATCCTTGCCACTGATTCAGGATATGGATGCAGCAAATAAGACGCTTAACGAGTTGGAGATTGATATTACCAATGCGCTTAAGCCGGACTATCTTAAGAATCCCAAGGTCAGCGTGGAAATTCTCAGCTATCGGCCTTTTTATATAGTCGGGGAGGTCAATGCGCCAGGTAGTTACCCTTACGTAAGTGGTATGACAGTAATAAACGGGGTTGCCCTGGCTGGTGGTTTTACTTACAGGGCACAAAAAACGCGCATCAAGATTATCCGCGACCGCACCAATAGTAAGCAGGAAATCGCGGCCTCGGCCGATACTGAAGTCATGCCAGGGGATGTAATTGAGATTGGCGAGAGATTTTTCTAATGCATGAACGTTCGCAGATTGAGAACCGATTAAATGAACCGCAGTCAGCCGGCAGCTACACGGACAGTGGTTATGGCGCGCAGTATCAGGCTATGCAACAGTCAGGCGCAAGTTTGACGGAGATGTTTGGCGCGGTTCAGCGCCGCAAATGGGTGTTGATCAGCATGGTGCTCGGGTCGCTGGTGCTGGGCGGCGTAATTCTTTCTATGTTGACCCCTCGTTACACAGCCGAAGCAATGGTGCTTATCGAGTCTCAGGCATCAAGCATAGCGACGATCGTTTCGGTAGCCAACGGTCTTCCAGGGGATGCCGCACAGATCCAAAGTGAAGCCTATATACTTAATTCAAGAACGCTGGCACATCGAGTCATTGACAAGCTTGGTCTAATAAATGACCCGGAATTCAATGGCGAGATCAGTGCTACCGGGGCAAGATCATCCAGTGATGCAGCTGATCCTGAAGAGCAGAAACAAAACCCTCAATATCAAGAGGTGGCTGATGAGTTTTATTCGCGACTGTCGGTAATGCCGCAAATGAACTCGCGGGTAATATCAGTGCAGTTCGTGTCAGAGCAACCGGAAAAAGCCAGTGTGATAACGAATGCACTGGTAGAGGAATATATTCTCTCCCGACTTGAAGCGAAGTACGACTCTACCCAACGTGCCAACGAATGGCTAAGCGAGCGCATTCTCGATCTCCGCGACAATGTGGAGGCAAGCGAAAGTGAAGCCGCGAGATTGCGTCAGCAATTTGGTATGTCTGAACAGGATGGGACAACTTTAAGCTCTAAAGAGCTGTCCGAAATTAGTGCTAATTTAATAATGTCTCGCGCAACACGCGCTGAACTGACGGCCCGGCTCCGCGAGCTGAAAAGACTGACGGAATCGCCGGATGGGGTCAGGCTGGCCAGCGAATTTATCGACAGTCCGCTGGTTCAGAGTCTGCGCGAACAGCAGGTGCAGATAGAGCGGACCCTCGCAGAATTGTCATCAGAATATGGCCCGAAACATCCGCGCATAATTAATTTACGTGCCGAAGCCGAGGACGTCAGGGCCAAGATTGCCAATGAAGTTAATAAGACCATGGGCAGTTATGAGAATGACATCAATGTGGCGCGGGCTAAAGAAAGGTCCCTCGAGGCGAGCATTGAGAATCTCAAGGAAGATGTAGGCGCTACTAGTCAAAACTCTATCAAGGTTCGCATGGTTGAGCGTGAGGCTGAAGCGAATCGAACACTGCTTGCTACGCTGATGGCCCGGCAGAAAGAAACACTTTCGCAGGAAGATTTTGATTTTCAGCAGCCCGATGCGCGAATTATTTCGTATGCTGATACACCTATAGAAGCTTCTTACCCCAATAATGTAGCGGTCTTAGCGCTTTTGCTTATAGGCTCAACTTTCCTCGGTCTGTTCATAATATTGCTGCTGGAGCTGCTGGACCGGGGTGTTAGCAATGGCGAACAGCTGGCGATGGAAACCGGTGTGCCATCGCTCGGATTTGCGCCATTTATACAAGCTATAGAATCGGGCGAGACGCTGCCTGTCTTTGCCTCTATAAGAGATTCAGCATACGGGCAGTCGATCAAGACTCTGAACTGGGGTATCAAGCTGGGCTTCCCTGATAATGCCCCACCCAAAACTATCATGGTCACTTCCTCTATCCCACTTGAGGGTAAATCTACTATTGCCAGCTGTCTCGCCTACAACCAGGCGGTTACAGGATCAAAAGTTTTGCTGATAGATGCGGACATGCGTCGACCTACGATTCATAAGAATTCCGGAATGGATCGTGGTCCTGGATTGGTTGGTTTGCTGGAGGAAGGTGCGACGTTCGACGAGGTAGTGGTTCAGTATGAAGATACGAATCTGGACATTATTCCGGCCGGCCGACAGAATTCTTATGACTCGGAAGGTTTGGTTAATTCAGCGAGCATGAATCAGTTGCTGCAACTGGCAGCCCATAACTATGATTTGATAGTTATAGACACGCCCCCGATCATGGCATGTTCAGATGCAAGAATACTTTGTAATAAAGTCGATGCGACTGTATTCGTAGTTCGATGGAGTTCAACCAAGCTGGCAGTGGTGAGGACGGCGCTTGAGCAGTTGTCGGCTTCGGGCGCCCATTTTGCTGGTGTATTCCTCTCCATGGTCGACCTGAAGAGTTACGCTACATATGACTACGGAGATTCCAGCGCATATTCCGGGGAAATGGCTCATTACTATGCTGGTGATCCGGGTACTCCGCGTGCGGCACCCGATAAAAAAGCAGAGGAGTTGTGGGCCGCAACGGGCCGGCTCTTCAATTTTGGTAGCGATAATAAAGCTGACGAAACATTGTAGATCCCGCGTGTTTAATCGCGTCTGTCCCCTTGTAGAGCATTTGCTGGTGGGCAGGGCTCAAGATTAGCTGGCACGTTAAGCTTCTCGGATTGTTTCCAGCAAAAATCAGACTCTGACACCCGACCCGGCCGTCGCGGGGTTTGCATGCAAAGCAAATCTTAGTTAAAGATAGGGGAGCATGTCCGGTCAGCGCTCGCATGCGGCGGGGCAAAAGCGGAATGCTGGTATAGAGCGAAGCCTGATCAGGCGCCGCTGAATCTGCGAAAGCTATGAGATGTCGAATGCAATGACTCCCATACCAAAAGAGTTGGACACCGAACACAATCAAGCCGTGCTCGCGCATCTTGCCGGTGCCAGTGCGCATGGCGACGTAGCGCAGCAAATGCTTGAGGCATGTAGCCGGCTCGGCGACTGTGATCATTACTACCCGGATAGACAGAATTTTAGTTATGTGGCTGTCTATACACGAGCGACGATCTTTGGCTTCGCGACCGGCATGGGGGCCGTCGCATTTCGTCTGGATTCGGCCTTAAGGTCTCGAGCAATCGAAACGGGTGCGGGTGAAATCCCGGAACTTGATGAATGGGTTGCGTTTGAACTATTCAGGAGCGACTGGCCATCGGTAGATCTTAAGTTCTGGGCCTTAAAGGCATATGCACAAATAAGAGAGCACCAGAATGCCTGAACGGCAGCAGGGTGCACCGTGCATCCGTTCTGGGTAGGTAGACCGGCTTAAGGCACTCACCATCCTCCGTGCGCTGTTTAAAGCGCTATCCCGATTGTGAGTTCTCCACATGGTTTTCGAGACTTTGTATATACCCTGGTTCGGCGTGGGTGCCAGAATCTTGCTGCTGGACTGGAACGCAAGACACACGCTCGTCACGTAGTCAGACAGAATAATCTGCTGCAAGGTTACCCATTGATATTCTGATGCCGGGATATCGTGATTCTGGCGACAAACGAAAAAGCAATACGGCAGTATCCCTTTGAAAATCCGGTGCCATCTATTCTCAGATTCAGTATCAGATGGTGCCCTCAGTAATCATTAGGGTCATCAGGGCAGTAACACTAAATACTGCACAAAGGCGGCACACTGGTGGCGAATATACGTCTGCTTCTCACCTGGAAGCAGCCATTCGTTTGGATGCGGCGTTGACGGCCGGTTACGACCCGAAGCGGCCATTCGATTCGGTATCGGATTGGCCATTGCTGCAGGCGTGCATCGTCGACACCGTCGCCGAATGTGCTTGGCTACGTTTCCAGGTGGAGAGAGAAGAGAACCCCGCTTGAAGCGGGGTTCTCACTTACCCGCGTCAGTGCGGAAGGTCGCAATGAGTTCTGGCAGCTTAGTTAAAGCTCCAGCGGAGGTATATGTTGAAGATATCGTCCCTGTCGGTAAATACGCCGTCGGCACCGAGTGACACCGCGGGAGTAAAGTAGTATCCACCGCCGACTTGCAGGCCAAGGCTCGTGAAATCCGGTTGCCCAGTTTGCGTCTTGTCTTGACCCCAGGTGCTGACCAGATATCCGCTGATCTCAAATTTCTCGCTAAGCATCACGCGCGGTCCAGCACGCAGGTATATGCCGTTGATATCATCTTTGGTAGAGCCATCATCGACTTCGACGCTCGTGTAGCCGAGGTCTATTACCATATCTGTGTTGCTTGTCAATGCAGGGTTTAGGCCAACATAAAGGTCATATCCGGTATCGTCGCTGCCGACCGGTTTATCCTTCCCGCCATCGTTCTCGAAGGTGGAAACGCCGAGGCCGACGTGCCAGATGTCAGCGAAGCCGAACGAACCGCGCAGCGCTCCACCGATCGATTTTTCGTCACCTGAGTTACCCGTGACGAGACTCACGTCAACGTAGGTCCAAGGTGCGCCCGCGGCGGCCGTACCCGATGCTAATAGCGCCGCTGCAGCGACGATAGATCTCATTTTATTCACGATTATCCCCTGTAGTTTTGGACGTCCACTGCTGAAGCTATCAACTATATTTTTTCAGGTATGTAAGCACTTACACTTAGGATGTTGAGGCTCTGCACAAGAACAAGTTGATTAGTGAACTACTGGGAGATAAGTGCCTTAAGTGCCTGCCAGGTAAATCGCGCTCATGATCATGAATTTTGCACAAATGGTTTGGCTGATCAGCAGATTAGAGTGGTGTCGAGTGTCCGCTTCTGGCCGGTAGCTGCCTGTCAAAAACCAAATTTTTCCAACGTGCGACCGGCTGCTTTGGGTCGAAAGCATATAGCGTGCTCTACATTTGCTCGACATTTTTTGGCTCGACCAGTCTGCTAAAAACCTAACTGATTGAAAAATATGGTGGGCCCGGGAGGACTCGAACCTCCGACCAGAAATACTGGTGCCAGTCATTAGTTTATAAGTTTTTCCTGTAAACCGAAGTATGCAGCCAGAAAACTACTAACCTAATGACTGGCACCAGAACCGTTAATTGCTTAAAACCAGGCCTACCGCCATTTGTTGTATCCTATTAGTCTAGAGTTTTGGTGAAATACGTGGGAAGGAGTGGGACAGGATTGCTTATCCAGTTCCACCAAATAGTAAATGAGAAACGGCAGCAGATTTAATATAGCCGTCTAGCTTCACAGTAGTTTGGGAGAGCTTCTATGAAAAAACTATTCATCGCAGTTGTGTTTTTTGTCGCTCAAATTACTGGTGCATCGGCAGTCACCATTCATGCTAGTGGCGGAGAGGTAACAGCTATTGAGGCGCTCGATATAGGCGGCGTACTTTACAACGTTGACTTTGAAGCAAGCTCTTTTTCCACATTTGGAGGAACAACAGATTTCTGGGGAGATTCTGCCGCTGCGATAGCAGCCTCTGAGGCAATTAATGCCGTTTTAAATAATTCGGCATACCAGCTGGTAAACAATGTTGACGGTAACATCTACGAGGTTGACTATAACGATAGTTCAGTCTGGGGCGTCTTTAACAATCCAACTCTCGACTGGCAAATTTTTTTATGGGATTTGAATCAAATCCCCAGCCATGCCACTGCATGGTCTTATACGGTTCCTATACCTGCCGCTGTCTGGTTATTCGGCTCCGCTCTCGCAGGTTTGGGCTGGGTGAGACGCAAACAAACCATTTAACTCAGACCATAGTTAGTTTTCAGAAAGCCCGGCCTAGAGTCGGGTTTTTCTTGCCTGTGAATGACCGCTAATGGCCGTGAGGCGACCTTCATTCATGCAAAAAAGGCATGTTGCAACCGTCTGCTTCTCACGCAATAGCTGCCGTTCAATGTGAATAGTTTCATTCCTGGTCTGAGGGGCGGGTTTAGGACGTATAGCGGCCAGCCAGAGTCCGTGTGGCTGTAGGCCGGCAACCGACCCAAAGCGGACATCCGTGGCAACGGCCAGCATCCGCTAGTTTCTTTGGAACGCTCATGTTGCAGTACAGCTTTAAATACGTGTAATCCGCAAGTCCTGAACCGGACCAGAGCGGTTAACCAAAGCGCCCTAGGCGTATAGTGAAAGTATATGTGCAGGTCCTGGAGGGAATGACATGTATAGGCTGATTGTTCTGATCGTCGCTTTTAATCTTTCTGCGGCTTATGCCATTACGCCGGTGGTTGAGACCGATCCTGTGAATGGCCGCGCTGAAACTATTCGCAATCTCGATATCAACGGCGCTTTGTATAACGTGTCGTTTGATCATGCGTTTGGTTCTGATGTATTTGAAGGTGATGCAGTCGGCGCGAATGCAGCAATAGATGCGATTGTGTCCGAACTGAATACCGGCTACGACAATGTTGATAACAGTCATCCGCTGCTCGTTGCGGTGTTCGTTGTGACTTTCGAAGATGCGACTAACTCCGGATATGCAGCATGCCGATCCATCTATATCCCGGAGTGCGATGATGGCGATTGGGCGAATGTAGGTGATCTGAATACGCACTTTAAGAATATCAGTGCTATAGCCAGAGCTTACTTTGAGCCCGTGAAACAAGTCACTATCGATGTGCTGCCAGGTGATGCCGCCAACAAGGTTTATCCCAACAAGGGAGGGCAGCTTCCGGTTGCGATTCTGAGTGCCGCCGACTTTGATGCAACTCAGGTTGACCCGGCTACGCTCAGGTTTGGATCTGCCGAAGCCTTACTAGCGGGCACTGTCACTTATCCTGACGTGGATGGTGCATCCGGCTACGATGTGCTCGGAAAATTTAAAGTGCAGGAGGCGGGCATATTTTGTAATGACACCGAGGTTAGCCTTGCAGGTGAATCACTGGCCGGAGAACCTTTCGCGGGCATCGACTCGATAGACGCAACTGCATGCGAGTCTGGCGGGTGTCACGCTTATTGATGCATAACTTACCAGATGTCTTTTGTTCGGCGGCTCAATCGCACCTAACCAGTTAGGGCTATTCGCTCCCTTTGGTCGCTGGACGCAGCGAACGCTGGGCCCCTGTTATAGGCCGTTAATGCTAACCACAAATGTCCGCTATTGGCCGATAGGCGACACCTGACAGGGTGATCCTGGCCGGATTTGGGTGTCGGCTTCCAACTCACAGCGGACATAGAAAAGTTTCAATACTTAGGTGGCGCACCCAGAGAAATTCAAACTCCCGACCACCTGGTTCGAAGTGTTAGGTAGCCTCGAAAAGCACTACACAAATTTGGCACACTTGAGCGATGTATAAGGGCAATTAAGTACACACCACCAGATAACTATTACGTCTGAGCGCTAATAGCCACGTAACAGCAAATACAACGAGAGTGCGCAGACTGAGACTCTTAATCAGTTTCGTCTCGGTTTTGCGGCTGCTTGCTGCGCTACAAGCCAGGCTGGTTACTATCAATAGGCATTGTCATCATAAATGACGACTTTGGCGGTACGCAGGATAATGTACAGGTCAAACATGACTGACCAGTTATCGATGTAGTAGAAATCATGCTCCAGGCGCCCCTCGATATCCCGCTCGGTATCGGTATTGCCACGCCAGCCGTTAACCTGAGCCCAACCGGTAATTCCGGGTTTGACCTTGTGTCTGACCGCATACCCAGTGACAACATCTTCGTAGAGTCTGCCAGCAGCCTTGGCTTGCATGGCGTGTGGGCGGGGTCCAACAACAGACATTTCGCCTCGAAGGACGTTCAAAAGTTGTGGGAGTTCATCCAGGCTGGTTTTTCTGAGGATAGCACCTACGCGAGTCACTCGCGGGTCGTCACGGGTTGTGAGCTGCTCCGCATCTGCATCCGTCATATCGGTATACATGGTCCGGAATTTATAGACTTCAATTAGTTGATTGTTGAATCCATAGCGCTTCTGCTTAAAGAATACCGGGCCTTTGCTTTCCAGTTTGATAAGTATCGCGACTATGAGCATTATCGGTACTGCGACGATTGCGAACAGTGTCCCAAGTGCGTAATCCAGTAGTATCTTGGATAAACCGCCCCATCCTGAAACAGGCTTTTCCAGAATATTGAGCATAGGCACGCCAAATCGATAGCTGACGCTTTGATGCAGTACATCCCGCCCCAGGAATTCTGAACTTAGACGAACGTTCGACGGCAGAGCTGTGAGTATCCGGACAATTTCCAGTATGCGTTTCTGTGAATTCCATGGCAAAGCGATAAGAATTTCATCGCTACGATTTTTACGACCGTAGTCGAGCAAGTCGTTAAGGTTCCCCATTATCGGATAACCGGCCACGTGCGAGGCCAGCCGATTTATTCGGTCATCAAATACTCCGACTATTCTATTCCACGGTTCGTTCAAGCTATGTATGTGTTCGATCAGATTTTCGCCACGAGTGTCACCGCCATAAACGACAATGTTGCGCGTGAGTTTGCCCGCGCTCGCCGCTTTCCTTACCGCGCCACGAACTGCGAACCGTGAGCCCCATAAAACCGCGGTAGAAGTCAGTATCCATGCGAATGACCAGACACGTGAAAAGTCGGCGGAGACTTTCAGCGCGAATCCTATAGCCACTATAGCCATAAAAATCATGCCGCAAACGATCGGTATTTTCCGCGCCTGACGTCTGGGCTGGATGATGCTGTTAAAACGATAGAGTCCAAGCGAATGGAAGGCCTGTATCACAAGCAGCGTATACAGGCCGATAATGCCGGCGTAGCGAGATAAGGATCCTGGTTCGTGCGCAAGGTATATTGCATAGAGCAGGAAGCCAGTCCCTGCGATGATGGCAATATCCAGCAACACAGCCAGACCCATAACTATGGTGCGCGATAAATGGACCCCCGAACTGCGCGCATCAAGTAAATTTCTTACTTGAACGCTTTCTGCGGTCGAGTTCAATGTTTTTACTCCCTGTATCTATTATTGTTATTTTTACGGGGTTTTCTTGCAGTCCTTCGGCTGCCTGGACCCTGTATAGGGACTGATCGCCCCTGCCTTCCCTGGATCATGCTTTACACTGTTAGCCAACATAGTTAGCTAACATATTGTTAGCCTGAATATTTTTATGGCTAATAAGTCGTTTTCACACTGTTTTTTGTATGGTATTAACTTGCTATTCATTGTAATTAAAAGAAATTTTGGTGTGTTGCCGAGTTTACATAACCCGCAATTCGTGTCGTCGAAATGATTCCCCGTAAAGCATTTCTAACTCGCCTTGGTCTCGACGGTCTCTATTTCAGTGCGGCTTACAATTTTTTTAAGCCAGCTTGGCGTGGAGTCGGGTTGATTTTTACTCTGCATCATGTGGCACCCTCCGATTCCGAGCGCCAGGCAGCTTTTTGTCCGAATCGCATACTGACCATCACGCCTGAGTTTCTAGAGCAGACAATTCTTCAGGTGATAGACAGCGGCTATGACGTTGTCGACCTGTCCGAAGCCCGGCGCAGGCTGCTGGAGAGGGATTTCGGCAGGCGCTTCGTTTGCTTCACGATGGACGATGGCTATCAGGACAATTTCGCTACCGCACTCCCGGTATTCCGGAAGCATAATGTTCCGTTCACGGTTTACGTGTCCACCGGAATAATTGATAGAACTGCAATTCTATGGTGGGTGCACCTTGAGGATATCATCCGGGAGCACGATGAAATTTGTATATCGCTCGCTGGCAGGGCGTTCGATTACCAGACATCTACGACCGAGGAAAAGTATCAGGCGTTTGACGCTATCTATTGGCACTTGCGCAGTTTGTCCCAGACCGGTCAGCAGGAAGCGATTGCTGTGCTGCTGCGTGAATTTGCTATAGACCCTGCGCAGCTTTGTGAACAGTGCGCCATGACCTGGGAGACATTGTCTGAACTGGCACAAGATGAATTAGTGACTATAGGGGCTCATACTGTCAGCCACTACGCGCTAAGCAAGTTGAGTCCGGCCGAGGTCAGGGATGAAGTTGTTAAGGGGCGTAAACTGATTGCCGAAAAGCTTGGCGCAGCGCCAGCAGATCATTTCGCATACCCCTTCGGTGATTCTGGCTCGGCTGCCGGCAGGGAGTTTAAGATTCTCGACGAACTGGGTTTTAAGACTTCAACGACAACTCGAAAGGGTCTTTTGTTTCCGGAGCATAAAGACCACCTTCAGGCGTTGCCAAGAGTGTCATTAAACGGTGATTACCAAAAGAATCGCTATGTGCGTCTGTTTCTTAGCGGCGCACCTTTTGCCTTATGGCGCCGCTTCAGGAAACTGGATGTTGACTAGCTGATCGATGAAGTACTCGAGTCCGTCCATCGACTGAGTAATTCGTCCGGGATAGCTAATCCCTGTTGCAGATTGTAAGTTGTCGAACTGTCGGATTCTCAATCCAGTTTAATCCCACTGCTGTTCCACTTAATCGTACAAGCTGTCCAGCCGGTATGGTCTGCGACGTCTTTCTGAGACTGTGGCCCGCAGGGACGCGGGCCCCAAGCCCACATGGACGTGTTCACGGCGGGTCTCAGAACAACGTAGCAAACCGTGTTGGCTATGGTTTGTATGCGGCATCGCTAAGCTTTGCATTCCAGCATGGACAACCTGCATTAACTGGGACAGCCGCGGGTTAATCCTCGATGATTAACCCGCGGGTTCAGGCTGTCTGGGTGTCGATGATCTCTGCGTAGAAGGCATTGATGTCGTGTCCCATCTGATCGATGCGAAATATACTCCGGACTCTTTCTCGGAGTTGAGCTGCCAGCGCAATCGTGGCATCCGGGCTATCCATCGTTGCGCGCATAGCCGCCGCCAATACCGCGGCATTATCGGGCTCAATCAGATGATCTGAAAAGGGACCAAAGATTTCCTTAATGCCACCGACGTTAGTAGTGATTATCGGCACCCCGGCCGCTGCGGCCTCAAGGACTATATAAGGCAAAGATTCGGCTCGCGATGGCACGACTATGCATTTCGTCTTGCGGAATGCTTCGGTCGCCGGATAAATAGGTGGAGAAACGACGATAGATTCTTCCAGTCCCATGGCCTTTATGCGGGCAATAAGCGCTTCTGGTTTACCGCGCCCGCCGCCAGCAACTATTAGTTTGACGGGCCGTTCTTTACCCTCGCGTTCTTTATTAAGGATAGCTGCAGCTGAAAAGAGCACATCCAGACCCTTCAGGCCGCGGAATTCACCGAGAAACAGGAAATCGTTTTCGCCGTTTACATGGTCGGGGGCCGTCAGTTCCTCATCCGACAGGCCATTATGTATCACCTTGTATTTACAGGGTATTTTACCTATTTTTTCCTCGTAAGCGACGGAGCTGAAGCGGCTCTCAAAAATCATCGCATCGGTTTTCTGGCCCAGCAAGCGTTCCATAGTGAAGAAGATCGCCCCCGGTACAGATACAGGGTTGTAATGTAGCGCGCCGCCATGGGGCGTGTACACGCTGCGGGACATCACCCTGCGACTGAGGAGGCGGGCATAGGCGCCGCCTTTAGCGCCATGACCATGAATAACGTCAGGCCGAATATCCTGACAAATGTTTTCTGCCTTTTTCAGCGACCTGATATCAGTAAGACCTGGCAAACGTGGTATGGGCAGGCGGTAGACACCCAGCTCACAGACAGTGGCAAGTTCAGCCAGAACTTTTTCTGCCTGATCCTGGCCGGTGCTGTCGTCGCAAATGATGCCGGTCTGCACACCGTTAGCCGCCTGATAGCGCACCAGGTCATTAACGTGACGGAAAAGTCCGCCAACCGGTGATCTGAAGCAGTGAATGACTTTCAACGACCCAGCCTGTACGTGGTAATTATGAGGTCTGTGATTTTTCTGAGAGCGAAAAACGATACACCAGTGACAAGGTTTCCGGCAAGGGCGGTGTGTCCTGTTTAAATGTGCAATATCACAGGTGTATGGGACGGGCTCCCGAAACCATTGCTGGCTATGATGTTCGTGATGGGCACATCGGTTCCGCGGTTGATCGGGCGCGCATTAAGGTGAGCTCCTAGCCGCGTATCCCGGACATAACATGTGTTCACGAAAATACACACTGCATTTATTTGTCGCGGGAACTGCGGGCGTCGGCGGTCTATTCAGCTCACCTACTTGACAGTTGGCCTGGTCACGGGCATTAAGTGTATCTGCAAGCTCGCCAGTCGATTTACGGCGCGGGTCGATACTCCGATCGTTACAGGCATGGAGGCAGGGTATGAAGATAGGTGTCCCGAAGGAAGTTCACGCGGGCGAGCGGCGTGTCGCGACTACCCCGGAAGTGATTGCTCAACTGCAAAAGCTGGGGTTCGCTATTGCGGTTGAGTCGGGTGCCGGATCTGCCGCCAATTTTACTGACGCAGCTTTTGCCCAAGCGGGCGCCGAAATAGTTACCGATGCCCGGGCCCTTTGGGATAGCAGCGATATCATCCTGAAAGTTCGTGGCCCTGAGCAGCATCCTG
>Ga0070728_10003144_pt1 | contig 18717 bp, 7 predicted proteins | sample tdDd471_FD_66723 | JGI IMG/M metagenome (GOLD analysis project Ga0070728, IMG submission 66723) | Marine sediment microbial communities from the Atlantic coast under amendment with organic carbon and nitrate - tdDd47.1 | ecosystem: Environmental > Aquatic > Marine > Coastal > Sediment | place... | reverse complement strand
GGCTCGGGGTCTGCACCCATGACGACCTCGCGCCGAACGACGGCGTGATCGTGACCCTGGTCACCGATGACGTCGACGGGGTCTGGCAGCGGCTCGTCGACCGGGGCGTCGAGACGGACGGCGCGCCGCGGATGAACGAGCGGTTCGGCATCTACCACTTCTTCACCCGCGACCCGGCCGGGTGGCGGGTCGAGGTGCAGCGCTTCGTCGACCCGCCGCTGCCGGGCATCGACCCCCAACGCTGAGCGCGCGCGGCGAGATCGGCAGGAATCGACGAATCGTTTGCGCCGTCGGCACATCCGAGGTCCTGTCCCGACAGACCACCGACCCACGAGGCGCCCCATGTACCCCCGCCAGATCGATCTGCCCGCCCGCTGGCCCGCCGAGCACCCGGACCGCATCCAGCTCTACTCGCTGGCCACGCCGAACGGCATCAAGGCCGGTGTTGCGCTCGAAGAGCTCGGGCTGCCGTACGAGGCGCACAAGATCTCGTTCGACGCCCGCGACCAGTTCCACCCGGACTTCGTGCGCATCAACCCGAACTCGAAGATCCCGGCGATCATCGACCCGGACGGCCCCGGCGGCCAGCCGCTCGCGATCATGGAGTCCGGCGCCATCCTCATCCACCTCGCCGACAAGGCGGGGGCGCTCATCGGCACCACCCCCGCCGAGCGCAGCGAAGTGCTGCAGTGGCTGTTCTTTCAGGTCGGCAGCGTCGGCCCGATGTTCGGGCAGTTCGGGCACTTCTACAAATTCGCCCGCGGCAACACCGACGAGTACGGCGCCAACCGCTACGCCGCCGAGGTCACGCGCCTGCTCGAGGTGATGGACCGTGCGCTCGAGGGCCGGGACTGGATCGCCGGCGACTTCTCGATCGCCGACATCGCCCTCGTGCCCTGGGTCGGCGCCCTCGACTTCTACGAGGGCAAGGACCGCGTCGAGTACCACCGGTTCGAACGCGTCGACGCCTGGGTCCAGCGCTTTGTCGCGCGCCCGGCCGTGCAGCGCGGCATGCAGGTCTGCGGCTTCGGCTGACCTGCGGCCTACTCGGCCAGCACCTCGAGCGCGGCGTCGATCCACGGGTCGGTGCCGCCCGCCCACGCGCTCTGCTGCAGCAGGTCGGCCTCGATCGCCGCGTCGACCGGGATCCCCACGGCCTCGAAGAGCGTGCCGTCGGGCGTCAGATACCGCTCGTTCGACAAGCCGATCGACCATCCGTTGTGCAGGGTGCGCGACAGGATGTCCGACAGCTCGCCGGACGTCGGCTGCCCGACGACGGTGACGTTCGGTAGCTCGCGCATCGCGAGGGTGAAGATCTCGGCCGCGCTCACCGTCGAGCCGCTGACCATCACCACCACCGGGCCCTCGAACCGCGGCCCGTCGTGGGGTTCGACGTACACCTCGAACGGCTCCGTCCACCCATCGCCGTCACGCGCCTGTTTCGTGAACGCGAGCGTGCGCTCGGCCGCGAAGCGCGACGCCATTGCGAGGCTCTGGGTGTCGCTGCCACCGCCGTTGATGCGGATGTCGACGATCATCGCCTCGGCGTCGCCGACCTCGGCGATGGCCGCGTCGATCGCGTCGGCCATCGCGGCGTCGCTCGCCAGCCCGAACGAGAGCACCTGCAGGTACGCCACGTCCGGGTCCGCGAGCCGGCCCCACGCGAACTCGCCGATCGCCCCGGACAGGCCGCCGTCGAGGTACTCCGACACCGCGCCGACCCAGGCGATCAGCTGCTGCTCGAGGTACGCTTCGAACGAGCCCTCGCCGCCCTCGGCGTCGAACGCCTCGCGCAGCAGGGCCTCGACGAGAAACGGCTTCGACGCGAACTCGCGCCGACCGGCGCTCAGCGCGACGTGCCCGTCGTTCAGGGGAGCCATGACGGCGACAATCGCGTCGTACAGCGCGTCCTCATCCGGCGCGTCGCCGAGCACCGCGAGCGCCTCGGCGAGCAGGGCGTCGACGTCGATCTCGCGCAGCTCAAAGAACGCGTAGTGCTCGTCGAACGCCTGCCACGCGACGTCGAAGAGCGCGGCGGCGTCGAACGTGTACGCGGCGTCACCGACGATGGGATCCCCGCCGTCGGCGCAGCTCGCCGGCAGGGCGTCCTGCCGATCGAACGTGATCGGGGCCACGGACCCGTCGGTCGTCAGCCGCGCGTTGCCGCCCTCGATCTCGGCGTCCACCACGATCGTCGAGAACGACGCCGGCGGGCCCGCCAGGGCGTTGATGCAGTGCACGTCGCTGTACTCGTACAGGCGCCACAGTTCGGTGCGCGTGTCCAACGCGTACCCGTACCCGCGTGACACCCACACCCCGGGGTCGAGGTCGAGGGGCTCGCGCGCTTCGAGACGCACGGTGAGCGTGAACGGCCCGGCCTCTTCGGGGTCGTAGCTGTCGGCGATCACGAACATCGGCTCGCCGGCCACCGCGAAGACCGTCACCTGCGAGTCCAGCGTGTCGCCGCCGGCGTCGTCGTTGCAGGCCAGCTCCGTGTTCGGGTCGGCACAGGCGCCGCGGACATGCAGCAGCGGATCGGGGCCGGCGAGATCGATCGTCGCGAGCCCCGTCGCCGGCGGCGTCCAGACGTAGACGACCTCGGGCGCGGTGCGCACCTCGGCGCAGGTGCCGGCCAGCAGCGGGGTGGCGTCGACCGTGGTGCCCGTGACGGTCCACTCCATCGCGCCGGTCTCGTCCGCCGCCCCGATCTCGATCGGCTCGACGCAGGTGCCCACGCCGTCGAAGGGCACGTCGGGGGCCGTGTCGTCGCCGGAGTCGAGCGCGGTATCCAGCGCGGTATCCAGCGCAGTGTCGAGCGCGACGTCGGCGCCGGGATCCACCCCGGCATCGGTGCCGCCGTCGACCCCGCCGGCATCGCCTGCATCCATCGCCGCATCGAGCCCGGCATCGCCTGCGCCGCCCCCCGGCGAGCCGTCGTCATCGGAGCACCCGGCCCCCATCGCGCCGGCCAACGCCAGAACTGCGATCCATCGATTCACGCGCATTTGTCCCTCCCTCGGTTCACACCGCGCCGAGCGTCGACACCACGCCACGCTCGGCCATGACATCCCCTCTGTCGCGGCGTGCGCCGCGATTTGTGCGCACAAAAGCGCGGCGCCCCGCGGTCGCACGAAGCGAACGCGGGGCGCATCCGGGTCAGCGTCGTCGCCGCCCGACGTGCAAGCGGTCAGCCGTGAAAGGTCTCGCCCGCCGCCGCCATGTCGCGCAGACGCTGCGGCGGCGTGAACCGCTCACCATGCGCCTCGGCGAGCGCGTCGCACCGCTCGACGAACGCCGCGACGCCGACCGTGTCGATGTACGACAGCACGCCGCCGTGAAACGGGCAGAAACCCCAGCCGAGGATCGAGCCGACGTCGGCGTCGGCGGGGTGCAGCAGCACACCCTCGTCGAGGCAGCGCACCGTCTCGACCGCCTGGATCGCGAGCAGCCGCTCGCCGATCGACCCCGGATCGGGCTGCTCGCGCCGAGGGATGAACTGCTCGCGCAGCCCGCACCAGATGCGCTTCGGGCCGTCGTCCGGGTAGTCGTAGAACCCCTTGCCGGTCTTCTTGCCCAGCCGATTGGCCACCTCGACCATGTGCGTGATGACGGGTTCGGCGGGGTGTTCGACGTAGTCGTCGCCGAGATCACGACGAGTCTGCCCGCTGATCCGGTGGATCAGCTCGAGCGACACCTCGTCGGTGAGCGCGAGGGGCCCGACCGGCATGCCCGCCATGCGCCCGGCGTTGTCGAGCAGCATCGGGTCGACGCCCTCGCGCAGCATCGCGATGCCCTCGAGGATGTACGTCTTGAACACGCGGCTCGTGAAGAAGCCGCGGCGGTCGGTGACCACGATCGGCGTGCGCTTGATCGCCTGCACGAAGTCCATCGACCGCGCGAGGGTCTCGTCCGACGTGTGCTCGCCGACGATGATCTCGACCAGCTTCATCTTGTCGACCGGCGAGAAGAAGTGCAGCCCGATGAAGCGCTTCGCGTCATTCGACGCCTCGGCGAGACCCGTGATCGGCAGGGTCGACGTGTTCGACGCGAAGATGGCGTCGGGGCCGATGACCGCCTCGGACTTCTGCGTGACGTCCGCCTTGATCGCCCGGTCCTCGAACACCGCCTCGACGACGATATCGGCGCCGTCGAGCAGCGCGTAGTCCGTCGTCGGCGTGATGCGGGCGAGCAGCATCGCCGCGTCGACCTCGGACATCCGCCCGCGCTTCACGCGCTTCGCCGCGAGGCCCTCGCTGTACGCCTTGCCCTTCTCGGCGTGGTCCTGCGTGCGGTCGATGAGCACGACCTCCATCCCGACGAGCGCGCACTGCCAGGCGATGCCTGCGCCCATCATGCCCGCGCCGAGCACGCCGACCTTCTTGAACGTCGCCTTCGGCACGCCCTCGGGCCGCCGCGCCAGCTTGTTCGCCTCGCCCATGGCAAAGAAGAGCGTGCGGATCATGTTCTGGGCGACCGCGCCCTGCGCGAGCTCGGTGAACCGCCGCGCCTCGTACTTCAGCGCCGGGTCGAGGGGCATCTGCAGGCCGTGGTACACGCAGGCGAGGATCGCCTGCGGCGCCGGGTAGTTGTTCCAGGTCGCCTTGCGGGTGTGGCCGTTGGCGCCGACGAAGTGCTGAAACACCTTCGGCGTCTGCACGGCCCCGCCGGGGATGCGGAACTTCTTCTCGTCCCACGGCTGGGTCGCGGTGGGCGACTCCTTGATCCACGCCTTCGCGGCGTCGAGCAGCCCGTCGGGGGTGACGACCTCGTCGACGAGCCCTGCCTCGAGCGCAGCCCGCGGCGGCATCTTCTTGCCCTGGGTGAGGATCGGGATCGCGTTGATCGCGCCGATCATGCGAGGCAGCCGCTGGGTGCCGCCGGCCCCGGGCAGCAGGCCCAGCCCGGCTTCGGGCAGGCCGATCTGCGCCTTCGGGTCGTCGGCGGCGATGCGATGGTGGCAGGCGAGCGCGACCTCGTAGCCGCCACCGAGCGCCGTGCCGTTGATCGCGGCCACGACGGGCTTGCCGCAGGTTTCGAGGGCGCGCAGCGGGCCCTGCAGGCCGCGGACCATGTCGTAGATGGCCTGCGGCGTCGCGTCGCCGAGGGTGCGCAGCATCTTGAGGTCGGCGCCGGCGATGAAGCCGCGCTTGCCGGACGTGACGACGATGCCGGTCACGTCGTTGTTGGCGGCGACGGTCTCGATGGCGTTCGCGAAGGCCGTGATCGACGCTTCGCCGAGGGTGTTCACGGGCGCACCGGGATCGTCCCACGTCAGGGTCGCGATGCCGTCGCCGTCGATGTCGATGGTGATGATGTCGGTCATGACGGGCCTCAGACGCGTTCGATGATGGTGGCGACGCCCATGCCGGCGCCGACGCAGAGCGTGATCAGAGCAGTCGACCGGTCCTGGCGTTCGAGCTCGTCGAGCGCCGTGCCGAGCAGCACCGCGCCCGTGGCGCCCAGCGGGTGCCCCAGGGCGATGGCGCCGCCGTTCGGGTTCACGTCGGACTCGTCGATGCCCATGGCGTCCATGAAGCGCAGCACGACGGACGCGAAGGCCTCGTTCACCTCCCACAGGTCGATGTCGCTCGCCGTCATGCCGGCACGCTTCAGCGCCTTCTCGGCGGCGTACGACGGGCCGGTGAGCATGATCGTCGGCTCGGATCCGATCGCCGCGAAGGCGCGGATGCGGGCACGCGGCGTGAGCCCGGCGCGCTCGCCGGCCTCGCGGTTGCCGATGAGCACGGCGGCCGCCCCGTCGACGATGCCCGACGAGTTGCCGGCGTGGTGCACGTGGTTCAGCGGCCCGACCTCGGGGTACCGCTGCTTCACGACGCCATCGAAGCCCGCGGCGCGCGCGAGCCCGGCGAACGACGGACGCAGGCCCGACAGCGACTCGACGGTCGTGCCCGGGCGCAGGTGCTCGTCGCGGTCGAGCACGGTGATGCCGGCGGCCTCGTCGACGACCGGCACGACCGACCGGTCGAAGTGCCCGGCCTCCCAGGCCGCAGCGGCCTTGTCCTGGCTGCGCACGGCGAAGCTGTCGACGTCGGTGCGGCTGTACCGCCACTTCGTCGCGATGAGGTCGGCGCTGATGCCCTGGGGGACAAACGCGGTGGGGATCGCCACCTCGGGGTCCACCGCCCACGCACCGCCGGAGCTCATCATCGGCACCCGCGACATGTGCTCGACGCCGCCGGCGACCATCAGGTCCGTCTGGCCGGCCATCACCGTCGCCGCGGCGAGATTGCACGCCTCGAGGCCGCTCGCGCAGAACCGGTTGATCTGCTGGCCGGCGACGGACTCGTCCCAGCCGGCGTGCAGCACGCCGACCCGGGCGATGTTCGAGCCCTGGTCCATGACCGGCTCGACGCACCCGAGGATGACGTCGTCGACAAGGCTCGTGTCCAGGTCGTTGCGGCGCTCGGTCGCCTGCAGCACCGTCCGCACCAGGTCGATGGGGGACACGGTGTGCAGCGATCCGCTCGCCTTGCCGCGGCCGCGCGGGGTGCGCACGGCGTCGAAAATGAGCGCGTCGGTCATGGGGCCTCCGGTCGGGGCGACGCTGTGGGCAGGTGCGGCGCACGCCAGGGTCGCCCGAGGCCCCGAAACGAGCCGCGGGCGCCGAGCGTAGCGCCTGAAGGGCCCACAGTGTCGAACCGCGACCGCGGGGCGTCAATGCGCCCGGTCACGACACGCTGCGGCATTCACCCCGCAGCATTCACCACTGCAGGCACTGCGCTCGGCACTGCACGGTCGTCCCGTTCTCGGCGAACGCCGCGAGCCGCCACACCGGCGATCCGCCCCCGCTCTGGGTGATGACGCACCCGTCCAGGTCGTCCCCGGCATCGTTCGGCTCGTCGATCAGCGTGCCCGTGAGAAAGCAGATGCTGTTCTCGACCGACACCATATCGCTCGTGGTGAAGCTCGCCGCGCTGTCGGACCTCGGCGAATAGTCGGTCGAGAATCGGCTGGTGACCGTGAGGTTCGTCAGGTCCCCGGTGACGGTGAGATCGCCCTGGACGGTGAGGTCGTTGCGCATCGTGACGTCGCCGGCGAGGTCTGACGTGCCGTCGACATCGAGCGCGCCGCCCGCAGAGATCCCGCCGTTCGCGGTGATGTTGCCGTCGACGTCGTCGTCCGGACCGAGCACGAGCAGGTGGTTGTTGATCTCGACGTCGCCGCGGTGCTCGACCCGCAGCCGCTCCGCGCCGACTGCGCTGAGTACGCGCAGCAGCGGCTCGCCGTCGGCGGGGTTCTCGAGCACACGCATCTCGACCCCGCTGCCCGGGTACATGCGATCCTCGCCACAGAACGCCACGTTCGCGTCGTCCATCCGCACGCACCCGGTCTCGAGCCTCAGGTCGCCCCCGAGGTCGATGTCGCCGTCCACCGCGGCACCGCCGGCCACGGCGAGCTCGCCGTTCACCGAGAAGTCGGCACCGGCGGAGGCCCACACGGCGAATGGCGCGAAGCCGACCCGCTGGCGACCCGCGAGGGGCGTGAACGTCACGAAGTCGTCCGTGCTGATGTCGAGCCCGACGAAGAGGTCGGCGGCGTCGACGACGGTCTCGGTGAGCGGGACGTGCTGGCCGAGCAGCACCGAGAACGTGCCCGCATAGACAGGGACCCCCACGCCGGCTTCGCCACCGGGCGCCCACGTCTCGGACCACAGCGCCGTGCCCTCGTCGTCGTAGAGGGTGAAGCGCAGGTCGAGGGTGCCGGTGAAGGCGGTGCCGTCGACCTCGATCGTGCCCTCGTAGGGGATCACGCGGGTCAGGGTGTCGGTGGCCGGGTCGCCGTCCGCCTGAGCGACGACGGGGGTCGCGGCGAGCGCGACGAGCAGGCCGAGCGCGAGAGGCAGGGAGCAACGAAAGTGGGAAGCAGGCATGCGGGCTCCATGATGGATTTCGACATTCGTCGTCGTGTTGAGATTCGTTCGAGTGGATGCAGCAGGGGTGGGTCGGCGCCTCATCGGACGCTCCAGGTGCGGTCGCCGTCGTCGGTCGCCGTCATCGGCGCCCGGTCGCGCGGCGACGCCGCGATGCGACCGCGCACGGACCAGGCCGAGCCGTCGTACGTGCCGGTGAACCCGGGCACTGCGGCGCCGTCGGGGGCGTCGGCGTCCATGGCGGTGGACGCGGGCGTGCCGCACATCCACCAGCCGACGCCGGGGCGCTCGCCGTACTCGTCCGAGGTCATCGCCGACGGGCACCCCGTCCGGCAGCCCTCGCCGCCGAAGTTGCGACCGCAGCCACACACGAGGCGGCCGAAGTCACCGGACAGCCCGTCGCGCACCGTGGCGAAGGGGTCGAGCACGTACCCGGGGCACAGCTCGGGGTAGGCGTCCGACTCGTCGAGGCAGCCGGTCTGCCACCCCGGCCCGTCCTGATAGCGCGCCGCGACGAGTCCGACCGCGCCAGCCCCGGGCGTGACCGGATCGCACGACAGCGCGGGCGTCGCCGGGCCCGGCGCCTCTGCGGGCGCGACCGCCCCGGTGGCGTGGCAGGCGTTGAACTGCCAGACGCCACCCCGCTCGGCGGCGACGTCCCAGGTCTCGGACGGCGCGAGCTGCCATGGCTCGACGGCGCCGTCGTCGTCGACCTCGACGCAGCGGTACTGGCTGTGGTGGCTCATCCCACGCCACGCGCCGTCGGCGGGCGGCAGGGCCACGTCGCAGCTCGAGTGCGACGGCACCGGATCGCTCAGCCCGGGGATCGTCGTCGTCAGCGGCCCGGGGTTCGGGCAGGTGCCGAGCTCGGCGTCGCACGACCAGCGTGCGAAGTCGTAGCCGTGCTGCGGCACCGAGGCGTCGAAGTCCGCCGGGCGCCCGCGTACACACTCGCGATAGTAGAACCCGCCGTCGGCATAGCGCGCCGCGACGCGCAGGTCGCCGTCGGCCTCGGTGCACCGCGGACGCTCGGCGATCACCCACGCGTCCCACGTCGACGCCGGGCGAGTCTCGACCCAACCGCGGTGCAGCTCGACGAGGTAGGTGTAGTCGAACACCGCGCGCTCGCGGGCGTCGAGCCCGAGCCCGGCGACGTCGGTGCCGTGGGCCTCCTGCAGGTCGGGCAGGCCGTTGGCGTTGAAGTCGCCGCGGCCGTTGACGCACGCCCGCGTGAACGGGTTGAGCTCGTCCGCGGTCAGCCCGCGACCGTCGCCACCGGGCGCACCATAGCGGGGGAAGAACCCGGCCTCTTCGACGATCGCCTCATCGTCATCGAGCACCGCGGGCTCGTACAACGCGAGCGGCTCGGGGTCGCACTCCCCGTCGCCCGCCACGATGTCGCCTTCGGTGCAGAGCAGGATCTCGCGCCGCTGCAGCAGGTCGTTCTGCAGCACGATGCGGTCGACGACGCGCACGTCGCACCGCGCGTTCGACCGCACGGCGCCTTCAGGGTGGTTCACGAAGGGCTCGGCGCCGGTCACGACCCAGCCGTCACCGTCGGCGTCGCAGGCGCGGGGGATGAGGGCCGACGACGTGTCGAGATAGTACCCCTCGACGGTCTCGCAGACACACTCGCCACCGGGGCGCGTCACCGGCCACAGGCGCCCGGTCTGCCCCTCTTCGTCGCAGTCGGCGGCAGACAGACCACACGTGACGCAGCGCCCGGTCGACGGGTCCGTCGCGTCGCCGGCCTCACAATCGGGGACGACGCAGCGGGCGTCCCCACCGAACTCGCCCTCGACGCAGAACGCGTCATCCTCGCAGGTGAGGTCATCGCAGCTCACCCGCGCGCGGCACTCGCTCAGCGGATCCTCGGGATCGCTCGGCGAGAGCCCCGCGCGGCAGTCTCCGCAGGTTTCGAAGGGCAGCGCGCCTTCACACCGTCGCCCGAGGCGCTCACAGCCGAGCTCGACGCAGCTGCTCGCCTCGAGGCAATCGCCGGCGTCATCCTCGGCGAACCCGGCGAGGCAGGATCCGCAGTTCGCGCCGGTGTCGGCGCCGCCGTCGACGCAGACCCGCGACTGCCCCTCGCAGAGCTCGGCGATCGAGCGCTCGGCCTCGGGGTCGCACGACGCATCGTCGGGCAGCACGCAGGCGGTGCCGGCGTCCGGCTCGACGAACGGCGCCTCGCAGGGCGCGCAGACCGCGTCGTCCGACGGTCCTTCGCCGTCGATGCAGTCGCGGCCATCCGCGTCGCAGGCGGCGGCCAGGGTCGCGCAGGTCTCGACGGCGCGGCACGCGGGCCCGCCGGACTCGGTGAACCCGTCGAGGCACGCACCGCAGGTGGCGCCCGCCTCGTCGTCGTCACAGGCCCGGTTCTCGGCGGCGCACCGTTCGGTGATGCTGTCTTCGGTGCCCGGCGCGCACGTGGCCGTGGTCACGATCTCGCAGCGCGTGCCCGTCCAGCGGAACCCGGGCTCGCAGGCTTCGGCGCAGAACGCGTCTTCGCCATCATCGCCGTCGTCGCAGAGCTGGCGGGGCAGGCACCCGAGCGTGTCGCCGTCGTCTTCGCAGGTGCGCTCGACTCGGCACGCCGCGTCGTCGGCGTCGCAGACGAGGTCGTTCGTGCATCCCTCGTCGACGTCACAGGCGCAGCCGACCGCGTTCGCATCGCAGCCGCGACACCGCAGGTCATCAGCGCAATACAGGCCGTCGTCGCAGGCGTCGCCGTCGCAGGGGCAGTCGACGGCGCCAGGCACGCAGGTGTCGGTGACGCAGAGGTCCATCATGCAGACGAGCCCGTCGTCGCACGTGTCGCCGTCGTCGCCGCCGCATGCACAGCCCAGCGCGCCGGCGGGGCAGGCCTCGCACAGGTCGGCGTCGCCGCAGCGCAGGCCCGCGTCGCAGACCTCGTCGTCGCCACAGGCGCAGCCAACCTCGCCGACAGGGCACGCGACGCACAGGGCGTCGTCGCATCGCGCGCCGGCGTCGCAGGTCGCGTCGTCGCCACACACGCAGCCGACCGCGCCGGGTGCGCAGTCGACGCACGCCTCGTCGATGCAGAAGCTGTCTGCGCACGCGCCCTCGTCGCAGGCGCAGCCGGGCGTGCCCACCGGGCAGCCGGCGGTGCAGCGCCCGTCGACACAGGCTGACCCGTCGCCGTAGTCCGCGGCGCAGGTCGCGTCGTCGACGCAATCCACACAGGCGCCGTCCATGCACACGGTGCCCTCGAACCCGGGCTCGGCGTTGCAGCCGCTCGAGTCGAGGCAGGCGAGCGTGGCGACGTCAGCGCCGACGTCGGCGTCCACGGTCGCGTCGCCCTGCGTGTCGTCGACCGCGTCATCCGGTGGGCCCGCGTCGGTCGCGTCGCCAGCGGGGTCCGCACCGCAGGCGAAGAGCAAAAACGGCGCGAACGCCAGCGCGCAGAACCGCGCTGACCGTTCGCCGAACCGCCCCATCCCGTTGTGGTTCGTCGTCATCAGAACACCGTGAAATCGTTGTAGTAGACGTACAGGCGGATGTCGGTCAGCGACTGCAGGTCGATGTCCCGGTTCGCCACCTCGTCGCGCTGGTTGATCACCAGCTCCCACGCCGTGTTGGCGAACGGGCGATCGAGGAAGGTGTACGAGCGGTACACGTCCGCTTCGAAGTACCGGGTGCCGCCGAAGAACGCGTCGACCACGGACAGGCTGCGGTTCGGGAACCGGTAGAACGACGACCCGCCCTCGAGGCGGTCGATCACCGACGTGCCCGTCTGGCGCAGGTACACGCGCCCCACCTCGTCGCCGTAGCTCGACGCGATGATGTCGGCCTCGATGAACTGGATCCGGTGCGCCCGGGTGAGCGGCGAGAGCGTGCCGGTGTCCGTCGAGAACGGGACGGTCAGGTACCCGTTCTCATCGAGCAGGACCGGGTCGGCGAGCCGCTCCCTCAGCAGCAGCACGCGCTCGTTCTGGCTCAGCGGCACGCCGGCTTCGTCGACGAGCGGGATGTTCAGCAGGTCGTCGCGCAGCGACAGGATCTCGACCCGCAGATCCGGCGCCCCGTACGTCTCTTCGAACGCAAAGAACGCGTCCTGCAGATCGAGCAGGTAGTTCTCGAGGTTGTACTCCCCGGCCCCCACCATGCGGATCAAGAAGAGCTGGTCCCGCGCCGCGTAGCTCGTCGTCGTGTAGTACTCGTAGATCCGCGTCGCCTGCCACGCGAGCGCCATCGCGCTCTCAAAGGCGTAGTCGGCGTTCAGGATCGCGTCGTTGCGATAGATGCGCACGTTCGGGTCGTTGCGCGCCGCCTCGACGTTGATGAGCAGCTGCTCGGTCTCCTGCTGCTCCAGCTGCAGGCGCTGCGCCTCGTTGTTCATGCGCTCGAGCTGACTCATCGCGAGCTGCAGCTGGTACTGCAGCCGCAGCGACTCGAGATCGAGCACGTTCAGCTCGAGCAGCATCTCGCGGACGCGCGCCTCGGCGTCGACGTTCAGCTGGTCGCAGGCCCCGACGGTCTGAAAGTGACCGAGCATGTACTGCATGGTGTTGATCTCGCGCTCGGTGGCGTCGATCTGCACCTGCGTCGTCGTCTGGATCGTCTCGTTCACCAGCGACGAACCGATGATCATGCTCGCGCCGAGCGCGGCACCGGCGCAGTCGGACCCGGCGGCGGTGCCGACGAGAACGAAGCACTTCGTCAAAGACGCGAGGCTCGACACCGTGCCCATCGCGGTGTTGGCGACGCGCTGCACCTGGCGGGACTCGCGGACCTCCTGCTCGAGCGACATGAGCGAGCACTCGGAGTTCTCGAAGAGCACGACGTCTTCTTCGCGCAGGCTGCCCGAGATGACGGCCTCGGTGATGTCGACCGTCTCGTCGAACACGCTCGCCAGCGACGGCGGGCACTGCGGGATGCTCGTGCCCGCCGGGATGGCGTCGCAGGCGTCGCGGTCGCCGGTCTGCACACAGAGGGTGAAGTTCGCGGTGTCTTCGATGAGCCCGCACTGGGCGTCGACGCGATCCCGCTCGATCTCGATGCGCTGGTACACCTGGTGGTACCGCTCCTGGAGCTGCTGCATCTCGACGCCGAGCAGGTCGAGCCCGATGAGCGCCTCGAAGATCGAGCCGGTGCCGGCGAGGCCGCACGGGTCCCCGAGCAGCGCGAGGTCGTCGCTCTGCGGTGCATACCGGCGGATCGCCGGGTACACGCGCCCGTCACGCCCGACAAACGTGCCGCACAGCTCGCCGAGCTGGCTCTCGTAGGTCGTGCGGATGCTCACGAGCTCGGACTGGAACTGCGCGGTATCCGTCTCGTACGAGCGGCTGCTCGCGATGGCGAGGTCCTCCCGCGCTGCTGCGATGCTCGTACGTTCCTGCGCACGTCGAAACATAACCTCGAACGCCGTGTCGGCCTGGAAGTTGCCCGCGTTCATCACCGGGAAGGGGATGAAGTCCGGGTCGAGGCCGAACACCGTCGTCTGGTCGTTGATCGACGAGTACACGTTGCGCATGTCGAGCAGCGCCATGCCGTACCGCAAGGCCGCGGACTCGAGCACCTGGTCGATCTGCGGGCGGTCCCGCTGGTCGAAGGTCTCGCGGATCCGCTGCATGAGGCGGGTGATGGCGATCGACTCGAGGTACGTCGACGTGTACGCGCGCTCGATGACCCGGCGGGCGAGCGCGGTCTGGCCGAACCCGTGGTACCGGGTGGCGATCTGGCTCCACGCGCGGCTGCGCTGGGTCGACGCCCGCAGCAGCCGCTCCATGTACGTCGTCACCATCTCGGGCTCGACGAACGACACCCGGTGGTCCGAGAGCGGGTTGGCCTGCTCGGCGAGCGCGTCCTCGACGGACTGCCAGATCAGCGGCGACATCCGATAGAACCGGTCGAGGGCGACGGTGTAGTACTGCACCGCCTGGTACAGGTTCACCATCTCGTGGCCGGCGACGCCACTCAGGCTGATGCCGCCGACCTCGAAGCGGTCGCCCTCGAACGACGACGTCCGCGCCCCGGCGAGGTCGAACCGGGACGCGAACGCCGCCGTGTACGCGTCGTCGCCCTGCATGATGAGCAACTCGGCGTACAGGCGCTCGAAGCCGTCGAAGGTCTCGCAGGCGCCGAACGCCGAGCAGTCGCACCGCTCGCGGCCGTCGACGCACGCGACGTCCTGCGCGAACGCGAACGCCAGGGTGTCGTGCAGCAGGTCGAGGGCGTCTTCGACCCGCGGGTCGTCGGACCGCTGCATCGCCAGCGAGCGCGTGTCCCACAGGCTCAGCAGGCAGTCGATGCGGTCGACGAGGGGCTCGATCTGCGTCGGGTCGTAGCAGTACGGCACCTCGCCCGAGCCCGGCACACAGATCTCGGGGGCGAACCCGGGGTTCTCGCCGCGACGGGTGCGAAAGCGGGTCCGATAGCGGAAGGCCTCGTCGATCGTCGCGCGCAGCGACGGCAGCACCGCGCCCGCCTCGCCGGCGGCGAAGAACCGCTTGCCGGCGCGCAGGTCGTCGCGGTTCGCGCTGCAGTACGCGCCCCCGGCTTCGCACCGGTACAGCGCCTCGGCCTGCACGAGCGGGCTGGCCGACGGGTTGCGCGTCCACCGGTCGAGCACCTCGTCGCAGGTGCCCGTGAGCTGGCACGGCAGCGCCGCGATGTCCGCCTGCGACATGCGCGCGGCGTCGACGGTGAAGTATCGCACCTCGCTGCCCGCCGGGCACGTGGCCCGCGGGTCCTCGTCGGCGGCGTAACGCGTGCCGCAGTCGGCGAGGTCGGTGCCAAACGCGCAGGTCGTGACCGGCACGACGCAGTCGTAGTCGAGGTCGTCGTCCTCGCAGTCGTCGGCGACACGCACGGCGTTCCAGCCGCCGTCTTCGCAGCGGTCGTTGCGCGCGGTGGCGCAGGCGTTGTCGTTGCGGGACGCGGGCTCGAACGCCTCGGTGGTGTTGTCGGGGCCACCGTCGAAGAGGCCGGTCTCGACGCACAGGTAGTGCACCGCTTCGTCGCTCTCGCTGTCGATCAGCACGCCGGACGCACCGCCGTCGATGCCGTCGACGAGACGATGGATCACCCGCGCGGCGTGCACCGGGTCGTCGAGCCGCTCACCGGGCAGCAGCACCTCGTCGAGCAGGTCGTCGCTGCACGCGAGCGCGAGCGGCGAGGTGTCGGGCCCTTCGCGGCCGTCGACCTGGACGTTGCCCTCGTACGCGTCGACGACGCCGTTGCCGTCGGTGTCCTCACCGAGGTCGGTCGGCTGGCGGCGCAGCACGATGTAGCCGTACGCCGCGAGGTCGTCGCCTTCGGGGTCGAAGAACGAGTCGACCCGCTCGCGCACGATGAGCACGAGCTCGGTCTGGTTGACGAGCACGCCGTCGAGCAGCTCGAGGCGGCGGCGGCGCGTGCGGCCGTCCGGCACCGGATTCGACCCGGCGAGCCCCGCGTTCAGCTGCGCGTTGATCTCACCGAGCTCGGCGTCGGTGATGTCGAACGGCAGGTGGGTGTCGCGGCACTCCGGCCGCGTCGCCCCGGATGCACCGGACACCACGCCGACGCGAAAGTCGGGCAGCAGCCACGGGGTCGCGAGGTCGACGAAGCCGTCGTCGGCCCGGTCCGCGCAGCCCTCGCCGACGCCCGGGGTGTACCGCCCGCCGACGAGGATGTCGGCGCCGAAGTCCGTCACGTACGACAGGCAGGCGCCGAACGCCTCGCGGTCACACGCGGTCGGCGCGGTCTCGAACGTCAGCTCGACCGCCGGGTTGCCCGCGTAGTGCAGGGTCCCCGCCGAGTCGATGCGGCCGACCATCCGCTGCGGCGCGCCGCGGGGGGTCGGCTGGTACAGGTTCATCGCGAACGGCAGCTCGGACACCCCCGCCGGGACGGGGATGCGGTCGAGGTCCGCGGAGTAGTCGCCCACGCCGGACGCCCGCCCGCCGTAGAGGTAGCACGCCGCGACGCCGCACTCGGGCAGCTCGCTCGCCGAGACCCACTGGCCGGACTCCGTCGCGAGCATCACCGCCTGCATCTCGGCCCACGACAGGTCGCCGCGGCGGAAGGCGCCCCAGCGCTGCAAGAACGCGTTCGACAGCTCGTCCTGGAGCGCGGGGTCGTCCCGCGTCTCGGGGGTCGCGGCCCACGCGTCGATCGTGTCGTCCTCGTAGAACTGCGCATAGAAGAACGCCGTGCCGCGCCACTGCCCCTCGGGGCGCTGCGCGTACTCGATCGCCACTTCGGTCGTGCCGAGCGCGGCGTTGACGAGCTGCAGGGTGCCGGACCAGCGCACGGCCGAGGTTTCACCGCCACCGGCGATGATCAGCTCGGTCTGCGCGCCGGGCTCGAGGGTGACCTCGAACGTGTCGACGCGCCCGACCTCACCGCCCCGCTCGCCCATGTCGAGCCACGCCATCGGGCACTCGCCGCGCACGGGATCGCAGGCGTCGCCGTCGTCGAAGTCGACCACGTCGTCCGACGTGCCGTCGTCGAAGAACTGCTGGTGCGCGAGCTTGCGCACGACGATCGTCTGGGCGTTCGGGCTGTCGTTCGTGACCGTGACCGAGCCGCCGTCGACGCCGTTGAACAGGGTCAGGACGGTCGGCTCGATGCGCAGCTGACCGTCGACGCCCGTCACGCCGCCCGGTTCGGCCGGCACCTCGGGCATGCAGAAGCCCTGCGTCGCGTCCTGCAGCTCGCAGAACGTGCCGGTGGGGCACGAGTCGCTCGCGGCGGCACACGGCGTACGGCAGGTGAACTCGTGGCACGCGGTGCCACCGCCACACGACGCATCACTGCGACACGTCGAGTAGCACTGGCCGCCGATGCACGCCTGGTGCGACGGGCAGTCCGACTCCATCGCGCAGACCGGCGGCGATTCACCGGGCGCGACGCAGGACCCCTCGACGCAGGTGTTGTCGCCGGTGCAGCCCTCGACGAAGCCCCACGCCGGGCAGCCGGGGGCGTCGCGGCGGCACGGCGTCACACAGAACGGCGGATCGGGGATGTCCTGCACGAGATCGCTCTCGGCGACACACTCGCCCCACGACGCACAGGTCGCGCCGCGGCCGCAGCCGTCGCCCGTGCCGGCCTCGATGGTGTCGAGGTTGCACTGGCAGCCGACCGTCCCGACGTAGCACGGCGCGCACAGGCCCGCGTCGCAGCGGTTGCCGTAGGCGCAGGTGCCGTCGGCGCGGCAGGGCCCGCCGGCGTATCCGGCGCCATCGACGCAGATCGCGCCGTCGCGGCAGGTCGCGCCGGGGTTGCACCGCCCGGCGTTGCACGCGCAGTCGATCGCGCCCGGGGCGCAGCCATCGGCGATGCAGAAGCCGTCGCTGCACACGCCACCGGCGTCGCAGGCGTACCCGTCGACGCAGGCACAGCCCACGGCGCCGGGTTCGCAGGTCGCTGACGCGCAGACCCCGCGCTCGGTGCAGGTCAGCCGCTCGCCGCGGTCGTTCACGCCGCAGGCGCCGTCGGCGCACGCGCACCCCTCGAGCCCGTCCGGGCAGTTGCGCACCGAACACGTGCCGTCGATGCAGACCGCGTCGGCCCCCGAGCAGGCGCCTTCGTCGCACGCGCAGCCGGTCGTGCCCGGCGTGCACGTGATCTCGACGCAGGTGTCGGTCGTCGTGTCACAGGACGCGCCGCTGGCGCAGCTGCCGTCGCGGCGGCACGGGCAATCGACGGCGCCCGGCGTGCAGCCGTCGAGCGGCTCGCACACCCCGAGCTGGCAGGCGAGCCCGGCGTCGCACGACCGGTCCGGGTTGCAGGCGCACCCCTCGGAGCCGGCGCGCTCGCAGCTCGGCACCAGGCAGGCGCCGTCGATGCACACGAGGTCGTCGGCGCAGGCGCCACCGGCCGCACACGGGCACCCGCGGGTGCCGGCGTCACACGCGGCCGCCTCGCAGGAGCCCTCGGCGCACACGAGCTGTCGCCCGTCGGCACCGAGCCCGCAGCCTCCGTCGGCCCGGCAGACGCACCCCTCGGCGCCGGCGTCACAGCCCGGGTAGACACACTGGTCGTCGAGGCAGACGAGCCCGGCGGCGCCGGGGCAGCCGCCCTGCACGCAATCGCACAGAGCGGTACCCGGCGTGCACGCCGGCTCGTCGACCATCGGCGCCTCGTCGTCGCCGCCGCATCCAATGAGCAGCGCGGCGAGGACCGCCAGCATCGCGATCCATCCCACGGGCAGGGCGTGGTCGTGCGTTCGATGGGTGGTCATCACTCGACCCCCGGCTCGACGCCGTCGATCGCGGCGCCGGTGCGGTCAAAGCAGGTCGCGGACAGGCTCGTGATCGTCGCGGCGTCGGCGTCGGCGTCGGCGAACACCACCGCGGCGACCACGCCGGTCAGCGGCTCGTCCGCGGCGCGGATGATCGACAGCGCGGCGCGCTCGTTGCGGGTGCGCAGGCGGCCATACACGCCGGCGGGGAACACCACGTCGTCGACGTGCAGCCCGTCCGTCTCGAGCATCAGGTCGCAGCCTCGCGCGTCGCCCCCGGTGAGGGTGACGAGCACCGCGCCGTCGAGGGTGCAGACGCCACCGTCGCAGGTGAGGCCGTCGTCGCAGGTGGTGTCGTCGATGCACGCGCAGCCGAGCTCACCGTCGCAGGTGTCACGCGGGGTGCAGATGCCCTCGACGCACACGTCGTTCGGCTCGTCGCAGGTGTCGCCCTCGCCGCAGGCGCAGAGCGATGCGCCCGGCGCACAGTCCGTCGGGGCCTCGCAGACGCCGGCCTCACACACGAGCCCATCGCCGCAGGTGTCGTCGTCGAGGCAGGCGCAGCCCTCGTCGCCGGGGGTGCAGGTGCCGGTATCGCCCGCATCGGGCCCGTCGCCCGAGCCGTCGTTGTCGCCGG
>Ga0070728_10003143_pt1 | contig 18718 bp, 19 predicted proteins | sample tdDd471_FD_66723 | JGI IMG/M metagenome (GOLD analysis project Ga0070728, IMG submission 66723) | Marine sediment microbial communities from the Atlantic coast under amendment with organic carbon and nitrate - tdDd47.1 | ecosystem: Environmental > Aquatic > Marine > Coastal > Sediment | place... | reverse complement strand
ACAACACTGACAACCATTCTGGGAATGGTGCCTATGGCTTTCTTCCCCGGAGAGGGATCAGAGCTGGTTCAGCCTATCGGACTGACCGTTATCGGAGGACTGGTTGTCAATACAATAGTGACTCTCTATCTGGCTCCTGTGCTCTACTCCATCTTCAATAGAAAACACAAAATGAACAAAGTGGAATTAGTGGAGGCTACAGTATGAAAAGAGTAGAACTTATTGCCAACCAATCGGTTGAAGACGATATTTTTGAAGCTTTTGAAGAAAGAGATATTGTAAAATCTTTCACGAAGATTCCCGGTGTTCATGGAAGTGGAAACACTACTCCAAAACAGGGAGACCATATTTGGCCTGAAGAAAACTTCTACCTTCTGATTATCTGTGAAGAAAATGAAGCCCTGCAGATAGAAGAGGCTGTTAAAGAGGTAAAGGCTCTATTCGAAAATGAAGGAATAAAACTCTTTATTTCCAATATGTAGAATGGATGGGCTTTCTCCGATTTAAATTCGGAGAAAGCCTTTTTTTCCGTTTCAATGTAAATGAATCTTAAGAAGATACAATGTATTGCATCTTAAAACAATATTGAATATCGGCACAGATCTTGCAATTAAGTAATCCTCAAACTTTCAGGAGGAAAATAGCAATGGAGTCGATTACAGAATCAATACTCCGCTACCAGGATACTGGTAGCGGATATGAAGAAATTATCAGAAGGATCAGTCTGATAATCTATAACTTCCCTTCAAGGGCGCATAATCTATCAGAAGAGGATAAAGGTGAGTTCTACATCAGTTTTTACAATAGAATGGAAGGGCTGATAAATAACTTTACATATAAAGGAATTCCTTTTGAAACATTTCTCAATCAGACTTTAAAATGGCACATCAAAACATATATCAATAAAAAGAAAGATGAAAAAAAACTGATTGCCGTCAATGTACAGGAAGCTGAAGTGGAAGTGAAAGATCTTCTCAGACATGATGTGGGAAATAACGATGATCAATTTCCCCATGTTATATTAAAAGGCGATGCTTCGCGAAAGCGTTTATTATTCCTGGTACTCGTCGACTCTCCCAATATAAATGATGATGAAATGAAGACTTTTTCAGAAATGACCGGGTATGAATATGAATGGCTCCTGTTTCTCAAAGACACACTCAATAACCGTTTATATAAAAGAAATGAAAGACTGATCCGATTGAGAGAAAAAAGAAACAATACATATATGAAACTACTTTATAAACAATCTCAGCTTTCTGATGAAATGGACAGGGAGAAGAAGATTCTAATTGACGAACAGATAAGGAGACTGAGGAAAAGACTTGATGATACCCGTTATGAAATATCGAGAGTGCCCTGTCGCCCTACACACGCGGAAATCGCCGAACTGCTCAAAGTTCCCAAAGGCACTGTTGATTCGGGACTGCACTATTTCAGGAAAAAATACAAAACTGCCATTGCCGTAAATTCCTGTAGTCTATTTCTTTAAAAGAGGTTACTCTTTTCAGATGGAAATAGTATTAGCAACTGGAAATCTTCACAAAAAAGAAGAACTGTCAGAGATCCTGAAGGGACACAAGATCCTTCTTCCCTCTGATTTAAACTGCAGTTTTGACTGTATTGAAAACGGACAGACTTACCTCGATAATGCGCTGATAAAAGCACTGGCACTTTACAAAGTTGTCAGGCGGCCTGTTATCGCAGATGATTCAGGGATATCTGTCCCCGCTCTCGGTGGAGAACCGGGAGTCTACTCGGCCCGTTACGGAAGCAAAGAAGGTGAAAAACCTCTTGAAAGTCCCGAGAGAAATGCCTTTTTACTCAAAAATATGGCTGACATTACAGATAGACAGGCATTTTTCGTCTGTTCTATGGTTTTAATGCTCGATGAATACAGAATATATACCGTTCAGGAAACATTCTCAGGAGTAATAGCTCTAACACCGTCAGGAGTAGATGGATTCGGTTATGACCCCCTCTTTTATCTCGATGAATATAAAAAAACAGTAGCAGAACTGCCGGCTGATGTGAAAAACCAAATATCACACAGAGGTAAGGCTGGTGCATCAATTAAAAATATAATGGACAGACTAGACAATATAGGAGCACAGTAATGGCCAAAACAATTCCCGAAAGAAAAGATGTAAAAAAAGAAGATCAGTGGAACCTGGAAAAACTCTTTCAATCAGAAGAGAAATGGGAAGAATCTCTCAAAGAATTTGAATCTATGATTCCAAAAATTTCAACATTCAAGGGAACACTTGCCCAATCGGCAGATTCTCTCAAAAATTGTATGGATTACATGTATGAAGTGGATAAACTCGACGAACGATTGGGAGTCTATGCATTTCTGAGACAGACTGAAGATCAGGGGAACAGTGATTCAACAGGAAGAATGTCCCGCTATACGAGAGTCGCAACACAGTCGGGAGCTGCATCGAGTTTCTTCAATCCAGAACTGCTTTCTATTGATGATGAAAAAATTAATAAGTATCTCTCAGATGAGAAACTTTCAGAATATAAAATTACACTCAATAAAATGCTCCGCTTCAAACCTCACGTACTCAGCGAAAAAGAGGAAACATTGCTGGCAAAACAACAGGAATTCACCTCTACCCCTTCCAAAGCATTCGATTCACTGACAAATGTGGATATTGACTTTGGGGAAATTGAGACAAAAGAGGGAAAAGTTCCTCTCACTAACGCCACATTCGGCCTGCTTCTGCAGAACGAAGATCAGGAAGTGAGAAAACAGACATACAACCAGTTCTTCGAGCAGCTGGACAAGCACAAAAACACCATTGCCGAACTTTACAACGGAAGCGTTCAGACTGATATCTTCAAATCATCAATCAGAAACTACAGCAGCGCCAGGAAATCGAGCCTTTTCAATGATGATGTTGATGAGGAAGTATATGACAGCCTGATAAAAGCTGTAACTGAGAGTTTGCCTGCACTTCATGAATACTATGAGCTGAGAAAAAAAGCTCTCGGTCTAAAAGAACAGCATATATACGATACAAAAACACCATTGGTGAAAGATGTAAAAGCCGTTCACACATACGAGGAAGCCGTTGACAAGATTTATAAAGCTCTGGCTCCAATGGGTGATGAATACAGAAACACTCTGAAAGAGGGACTGCTGGGGAACTGGGTAGACCGTTATGAAAACAAGGGAAAACGATCTGGAGCCTTTTCCTATGGAACATATAGCGGTGAGCCTTATATCATGATGAATTACAATGATGAAAATCTCCGGGATATGTTCACTCTTGCCCATGAGGGCGGACATTCTATGCACTCATGGTATTCAGTTAGAAATAATCCCTTTCAACATTACAATTACACCATTTTTGAAGCGGAAGTGGCATCGACTTTTAACGAACAGCTTCTCGGAGCGTACATGCTGGAGAATACTGATTCCAAAGAGATGAAAGCTTATTTGATCGGCAACAAAATAGACGATATCCTGGCAACAGTTTACAGACAGACCATGTTTGCCGAATACGAGCATATCTGTCACAAAATGGTAGAAGAGGGACAGCCCCTTACAGTTGATTCCCTTCGAAGTGAGTACCGGAAACTGCTTGAAAAATACTTCGGCCCTTCGGTTATCCTCGAAGAAACGAGCGACCTCGAAGGTTTGAGAATACCTCATTTCTACAGAGCATTTTATGTCTATAAATACGCAACGGGATTATCAGCTGCCATTACACTGGCCAGAAAAGTAATGAATGGCGGAGAGAAAGATAGAGACGACTACACAAGCTTTCTGAAATCCGGAGGATCGCGATTTCCATTGGAATCATTAAAGCTCGCCGGAGTGGATATGAGCAGTCCCGAACCAGTTCAGACCGCCTTGAAGCACTTTGCCGAATTGGTGAAGGAATTGAAAGGGTTATTGTTGTAATAGGAAGAGAGGAGAAGGGAGATGGGAGTTGGGAAGAGGCTCATGTTTTGAACTAAGAACTCAAATCTATCTGGCAATTAAAACAAAACCATTCCGAAATCAGAAGGAGAGAAACTCCTGAAATCAACCAACTCAATCTCAGCCATACTACACAATTATATAAAAGTCAGAAAACAAAGATTCTAACCCAATTTATTATAGATGTATTGCTCCAATAAATGATTCTCGTGCAGATGTCTAGTTCGAAGCTGCGAGTCTCCCATCTCCCATCTCCCCCTTCCCTCACCGCCAAAAATCTGCTATTCTCTCCTTTATGTTAGACCTGAAATATATCAAAGAGAACATTGACGCAGTCAAAGAAAACATCGCCAACAGAAATGTTCAGGCAGATGCAGACAGAGTGGTTGAGCTCTACGACGCAAGAAACAAAGCACTCCAGGAATTGGAAGATCTCCGTCGTCAGAGAAATGAAAACGCGAAAAAGATGAAAGGCAAGCTGGAACAGTCAGAACGCCAGGCTCTTATCGAAGAGGGGAAATCCCTGAAAGAGCAGATCGCAGCAAAAGAATCATCTTCAGAAGAGATTTTTTCATCATTAAAAGAACAAGCTTCGCTTATTCCCAACATGGCTCACCCCGATGCACCTATTGGCAAAGAAGATAAAGACAATACAGAAATTAAACGAAGCGGTACGATTCCGCAATTCTCATATAAAACTAAAGATCATGTTGAACTCGGAGAATCTCTGAAACTCATTGATTTTGAAACCGCCACTAGAGTATCCGGTTCAAAATTCTACTATCTGACAAATGAAGCCGTCATACTTGAATTGGCCCTTACCAGATATGCTCTCGATATTCTTCGGAAACACGGTTTCACCCTTTCTATCACTCCGGATATAGCCAGAGAGGAGATCGTAGAGGGTATTGGATTCAATCCCCGTGGTGAAGAATCTAATATCTATACAATTGAAGGAACGGGAACCTGTCTTGTCGGAACCGCCGAGATAACACTCGGAGGATACTACGCCGATCAGATCATCAATCTCAAAGACGGACCGATTCTGATGGCCGGAGTCAGTCACTGCTTCCGCAGGGAAGCGGGATCTGCCGGACAGTATTCCAAAGGATTGTACAGAGTACACCAATTCTCAAAAATTGAGATGTTTGTATACTGCAAACCTGAAGATTCAGATGAACTTCATGAAAAACTCAGATCTATCGAAGAACAGATTTTCTCATCCCTTGATATCCCCTTCAGAGTTGTCGATACATGTACAGGCGACCTCGGTGGACCTGCTTATAGAAAATATGATCTTGAAGCATGGATGCCCGGAAGAGGTGAAAATGGAGGCTGGGGAGAAATAACCAGTACATCAAACTGTACAGATTATCAGTCCAGACGACTTGGGATCCGTTACAAAGATGATGAGGGGAAAAACGTCAATGTTCACACATTGAACGGTACGGCAATCGCCATTTCCAGAGCTATCATTTCCATAATGGAAAACTTCCAGCAGAAAGACGGTTCAATCAAAATGCCCGAAGCTCTGATTCCCTACACCGGGTTCTCAGAAATCCGCAGATAAAAGTACGGGACAGTCGCGACTGCCCCGTACAATATTCCAAGCGCTTCCAACCAGGAGGCGCTTTTTTTCTCTTCCCTTCTCCCTTCCCCCTCCTCCCTCCCCCCTTCCATGCCGATAAAAATAAATATGAACAGAAAAACCTTCATAATCGCAGAAATCGGAACAGCCCACCAGGGCAACTTGCAAACAGCTGAAAAACTGATACATGCCGCCGCCGCATCGGGAGCTGATTGTACAAAATTCCAAGTGGTATTTGCCGATGAAATCATTCATCCCCTGACAGGTTCAGTGCCTCTCCCCGGAGGAGATACACCCCTATATGAAGTTTTCAGGAAACTGGAACAGGATCTCCCCTTTTACAGAAAATTAAAAGGTATGACCGAAGCTGCGGGATTAACATTTCTAGCTTCTCCCTTTGGCTTGAAAAGTGCCTCTATTTTAAATGATATCGGTTCTGAAATATTCAAAATCGCATCTCCTGAATTGAATCACTATCCTCTGTTGAACGAAGTCAGTTCTTATGGGAAAAAAATTATCCTTTCTACGGGAGTCTCGACATTAGGCGATATTGAGGAAGCCTTAAATATTACAGGAACTGCAAATACATCAATTCTACACTGCATAACCGCCTACCCTGCCCCTCCGGAGCAATACAACCTCAGTCTGATTCCTTTATTCAGACAATTATTTGCAGTTGAGACGGGAATATCTGATCACTCAACCGACCCGGTACTGGTTCCTGTGATATCGACTGCTCTCGGCGCGTCAATAATCGAAAAACATTTCACATTGTCCAATGATACAGATGGCCTCGATGATCCCATCGCTTTGAATCCCGAGAATTTCAAGTTGATGGTAGAACGCGTAAGATCAGCCGAAAATTCCAAACCTGAAAAAGTCTTGAATCAATTAAAGACAGAGTACTCACCAAAACTGATTGAGAAAATAATTGGAAGTGGTGAAAAAAAAATGGCTGTGGCTGAAAAAGAGAATTATGAGAGAACAAACCGGTCGCTCCATGCATTAGTAGAGCTGAAGGAGGGAACAATTTTAACAGAACAGAACTGTGCTCTTTTGAGAACAGAAAAAATACTGCGCCCCGGTATTTCTCCCCGATTTTATGAAGATGTGTTAGGGAAAAAGATCAAACAGAAAATTCCTGACGGTGAAGGTATTCGGTGGCGCGATTTAATCTGATCTCCTATACTTTAGGTGATGCCCGATTTCCTGCAATTCGCCGATGAAGGCCAGAAAACAGTAGAGAATCCCCATGATATAAAAGTATGGAAAATACTTATTGTCGATGATGAATCGGACATCCATATTATTACAGAATTAGTGCTCAATGATTTTATATTTCAAGGTAGAAAAATTACATTTCTCAATGCATATTCCGCAAAAGAAGCTAGAAAAATTATCAGAGAACAAAATGATATTGCTGTAATACTTCTCGATGTTGTCATGGAAAGTCAGACAGCGGGATTGGATCTCGTAAAATTTATCAGAGAAGAAATCAAAAATAAAATGGTGAGAATCATTCTCAGAACCGGTCAGCCGGGCAGTGCTCCGGAAAAAAAAGTTATTATTGATTATGATATAAACGACTACAAATACAAAACGGAATTGACCAAAGCGAAACTGGACACTGCACTGATTTCTGCAATAAGAGCTTATCGGGACCTGGAAATTCTGAACAAAAGCCGAAAAGGCCTGAAGAAAATAATTGACGCCTCAAACAACATCTTTGAAATAAAATCTTTAAGGGAATTTATTGAGGGTATTCTGCTCCAGCTGACCAGCCTGCTCAAACTGGAAGAAGATACGATATACCTGGAAGCGTCTTCACTGGCACTGGATGGCAAAGATAATGAGCTGAAAATCCTGGCCGGAACAGGTAAGTATGCATCAGCTATTCACAAACCGCTTGTGGAATTGGTATCACCGGAAATTTTTAAACTGATACATCATTCTTATAATGAGAAACAGTCCATATTCAATGGAAATTATTATATCGGTTATTTCAGAACAGGAGATGTCAAAGAAAATATTCTGATACTCGAAGGTTTTTTTGAACTGGAAGAAACGGACAAATATCTAATCGAGTTATTCTCCAGAAATATCAACATCGCCTTTTACAATAATCACCGGAATCGGGAATCCATAGAAACAAGAGATGAAATTATCTACAAACTGGGCGAAGTGACGGAAAGACACAGTTCCCTGAACACACACCATGTAAAAAGAGTTGGTGAGGTAGCCGGCATACTGGCAAAATTATCCGGTTTGAATTATGAAGAATCAGAAGAGATCAAAATAGCTGCTGCCATGCATGATGTCGGAAAAATTATGCTCAATGAAGAAATACTGAAAAAAACAGGTAAACTGACAACTAAAGAACTGGAAAAAATGAGACATCACACTGAGATAGGAGAAGGGATTCTCAATACCAATCGGTTCTATCTATTGGAGAAAGCAGCTGAAGTAGCCGCTCAGCACCATGAACGGTGGGATGGGAAAGGATATCCTCATCATTTGAAAGGTGAAGAAATCTCTCTACCCTCAAGAATCGCTTCCATATCTTTTATATATGATGCATTGAGACATGATCAGCCATACCGTCGGGCCTGGAAGGAGGATGATATCCTCCAATATATTAGAGAAAATGGCGGAACTATATTTGATCCGAATCTCGTCGCACTTTTTTTTGATAATTACCACCTTATAAATGAGGTGAATCAGATGTACCCCGTATAATTTTTCTGTTATAATGAAAAACATGCCAGAAATATACGACAAACAAACAGGCTTATTCATAGCCAATACAGATGTAAAACCATTCAGTGGAAAGATTCCCTCATTATCAGAAATAGAAAGTGCACTGAAACCAATGATTCTCTCAGCATCGGGCTGGAGAAAGATATTTTCTGAAGATGGAGATGAAGAGAGTCTCTGTGAGACTATCAGTTATAGTGACAAAATCATTGCTGCTGCCATGGCTTATGTTTTTGCCGAATATATAAAAGACAAAAGCGGGAAATCAGAACCTACGGTCTCTCTTGCCATGGACAGCCGCCATACGGGACCTGCCATTGCAGATGTTATGAGCCGGGTTTTCACATCGCTGAATATTCAGGTTCAGAACCTTTTTATCTGTGCTGCACCTGAAGTTATGAGCTGGGCTGGAAACAGCGGTGAAACTGATGGTTTTGCTTATATCTCAGCCAGTCACAATCCCATAGGCCACAATGGAGTCAAATTCGGATTGAAATCGGGAGGTGTTCTCGATGGAAAAGAGGCGGGATACTTAATAAAAGAATTCAAAGAGATCCTATCAACTGAGGACAATATCCGTCTCCTGGCAGAACTTACAGATACTGCTGAACCAGACAAGCTGAATGACATATGCAATGCCGTTTCAATCTGGAAAAAGAAAAGTTATGACAATTACATCGTGTTTACAAAAGCAGTACTCAGCGGAACAGATAATAGGGAACAGCAGCAGAAGATTCTCGATAGAATAAGTACTGCTGCAGAAAAATCGCCAGTTGGCATTATAGCCGAACTCAATGGTAGTGCCAGAACTCTGACAATCGACAAAGAGTTTCTACAGAGCCTCAATATTAAAATAAAAACAGTCAATGATAAACCAAGGGAAATCACACATAGAATCGTGCCAGAAGGATTTTCACTTGATCTCTGCAGAGAAGAGCTTGAAAGAGCCTACGAGAAGGATAGCGCCTATCAATTGGGTTATGTGCCGGACTGTGATGGTGACCGGGGAAACCTCGTTTATATAAATGAGAATGACAAAGCGGAAATTCTCCAGGCTCAGGAAGTATTTGCCCTTTCTGTATTGGCAGAACTGGCTTATCTGAACTGGACAGGAAAATCAAAAGGAAAAATTGCTGTGGCAGTAAACGGGCCGACATCAATGCGGATCGAAACTATAGCAAAAGCCTTCGATGCCGAAGTCTACCGGGCTGAAGTAGGTGAAGCCAATGTAGTCAACCTCGCTGGCAATCTTCGCAAAGATGGTTATACCGTCAGGATACTCGGAGAAGGTTCAAATGGCGGCAATATCACCTATCCTGCGGCCGTCAGGGATCCTTTGAACACAGCAGGAGCCATATTAAAACTGATATCAATGAGGTCGGAAAACAATACTCCCGGTTTATTTGAAATATGGTGCAAAAAAAGCAATCAGACTTCTCTCTACAAAGAAAACTACAAACTCGCCGATATCATAAAAACTCTGCCCGCTTTCACATCAACATCAGCTTTTGAAGAAAATGCGATTATGAGAATCAGATCGGAATCACAGGCAGAACTGAAAGCAAATTATGAGAAAAATTTTCCGGCACAATGGGATGCGAAGAGAGAAAAACTGAAAAGCATTCTTCAAATTGAATCGTGGATAGAGATCAATAACGAAAGCACTGAATCGAAAATCGGAATCGGACCCACCTTTAGAAGCGGCCTGGAAAAAGGGGGATTGAAAATTCTCTTTCGCGATAAAGATGAAAATGATATCGCTTATATCTGGATGCGGGGCAGCGGTACAGAGCCTGTGTTCAGAGTACTCGCCGATTTAAAAGGTGATAACAGAGAAGCTGAGCAATATCTGCTCAACTGGCAGAGAGATATGATCAGTCAGGCTGATATCCAATGAAAACTCTGAGTATCTTTTTTTTACTGATATTTCTATCAACAGCAAGTCTAATAGCTCAAACAATAACTATCAGGCTTGTTCTTCCTGAAAATTATAAACTGAATGATGGAGCTCCCCAAAACCTGGTAATTTCGAATTGGGATGAAAGCATGGGCTATCCTTCAATTGGCTTTTCAGCAATGGACTTGGAGAATCTTATAAAAAATGAAAAAGGTGAATACTCTCACAACTTTTCAGCAGCAGATGTTATAGATAACAGTATTATTATGAAATCTTCAGTTCCCTTAAAAGACGATTTTCTAATAACGCTGAAAATCGTCATTTGCGATGATAATAATCTCTGTCTTTTTATCAACCACAGCGGAAAATTCAGTCTGGATAAACTCGCAGATGACATATGGGATATGAAGATTTCACTGCCTGATTCGTAAAATCCAAAAAAGTGTTTTAGAATAGCTGGTATGAAAAACAAAATATTATTTATCGCGACACTATTCCTGCTTATTATAAGCTGTACGACACTACCCGTTCCCAAAGATGCTGACGATACTCTTCTGATTATCCCTCTGGAACATGAAGTGACTGCCGGATTAAAAGCTTTCCTGAATTATTACATTACAATAAAAAGCCTTGATACAGAGAAAGTGATCAAAAATATATTGGTACCGCGACAGAGCTCGTATTTAAAAATTAAAGGCCTGAAACCTGGCGATTATTATATTTCAGGATATTATTCCCAATGGACTCATGATAAATCCAGAAACAACTCACATGACTATGGAAGCAATTTTGCCCCGTTCTCTATGGAAGCGGGAAAAATAACAATGGCTCCCGTAGGATACGGAGTAAGTCTGATAATGAATAATGGAAGCAGAACAATGAGATTTCTTCAGCACACAAACCGCGACGGACAACTTCAAACGGAAACATTCAAAGAACTCGAAGAAAAATATCCTGAAGAATTATCAGAGTGGGATAGAACCGGCGAATATCAGTCACGTTTCGAACTGACATTCACAAACGTGCTCAATGATAGAGAACTATCTATGACTGACCTGAAAGGCACAATAGTCGTAATAGATTTCTGGGCAACATGGTGCGGTCCCTGTGTCTCCGAAATACCCAATATGAAAGCACTCTATAATCAATACAAAGATCAGGGTGTTGAGTTTATCGGTATAAGCCTCGATGAGAAAACACAGACCTTAGTCGATTACTGCAACAATAACGGCATAATATGGCCTCAATATTGTGAAGAGGGAAAAACATGGGACACGGACTTCAGCAGTTTGTGGGGTATAAACTCAATACCAAGACTATTTTTGATTGGAAAAGATGGAAAGATTCTCAGCCGCGATGCCCGTGGGCAGCTGGAAACGCTTATTCCAAAAGCATTGGCCGATGAACTATAGAAGTTATAAATAAAAAAAGCTGATTCACTATGAATGAATCAGCTTTTTTCAGGAATGTTAAATTAAAGAGTTTTATCTCTTGTAGGCATAATAAAACTAACACCAATTCCAATATTTAAATAAGTACTGACATATACATTTGGATTGAAGTTCAAAGTAACAGCAGTTAAGTACAGATAGGGAGCAATTGTAGGAGTCATGTGATATTTAGCACGAATATAGGGATAGGTATATACATATCCGCTGAATGTATTTCCATTTCTATAACCAACACTAAGCCCCATATCCATTACGAATCCCGAAGCCGCTGATGGATCCATGACTAGAGAATACGCGAGATCTCCACCAAATCCAAAACTATAGTCGGCCCAATCTTCAATATTAAAGTTACCATTAATACCGACAGAAACTCCATTTGCAACAAAAAAATTGAGATAGGGATTAACGGATAAACTCTGATATCCATTGAAAGAATTGTAATATGAAGCGTAACCACCGAATTGAACACCACCAGCCTCATATCCGTCTCCAACAGAATCAGCAGCGACATTGCCTACAAATAAAAACGCAGCAAGAAATAAAGTAACAATAATTTTTTTCATTTGTTCTCCAGGTTCATATTCTATATGAACTAAATATTAGATTTTAATAATAATCTCACGGATCAGTTAATTAGTACAGAAACTTATTGCAGTAAACTATTTCGCCTTGTCGTAATCTTTTAATACAGGAAAATCTGTACTTGTGCCGATCAGATTCATTACCGTAGTCATATTGTATTTATATAAAATGAATTCTATAAAATGGATCTGATTGTCTTCAGGATCAATATATTTAATAACTCCGAACTGGTTCTGTTCTTTCCAGATTAATTCTGTAGAATAAAAAGTTCTTCCCTCTGTACTATCGGGAACATTCACATCGCGAACGAGCAAACTCATCTTGGTACCATTATTATTTATATCAATCATCCAGACCTTACCGTGAAGATCCTGATATTCCCATCTCCCGAAAAGAGCATCTTCTGCGATCTGCCCTTTCGACGAAGCACAGGAATTCAATAGAACTACAAAAAGAATAAAAACAACAACCAAAGCCACACTTTTTTTCATAAAAAACTATTCCTCATTTAATAAAATGCCCTTGAACAACATGAGATGCGAGACTCGCAGCATCGAAAAAGTACAAACTTTAAGCGAAGCGCGAATCTTACAAAACAAATCTCATCCCGATTTACAGAACACCTACTGCATGCCGTAACAAATCCATTTTTGCTGATGCCAGCTTCCTCGCTTTCTCCGCACCTTCAGCCAGAACCTTATCAATATAAGACTTATCAGCCATCAACTCATCATATTTATTCCGCATAGGTTTAATAAAGTCATTTAAAACATTAAACAACTCACCTTTGGCGTATCCCCAGCCCATACCACCGGCACGGTAAGTATCCGCTAGTGTTTTCTGCTGATCTTCAGTAGCAAAAAGTTTGTACAAAGTAAAAACATTACACGTATCGGGATCTTTGGGTTCTTCAATTTCCTGAGAGTTGGTCACTATTTTATTACAGAATTTCTTCAACTTTTTTTCAGAGCAGAAGAGAGGAATGGCATTATCATAACTCTTGCTCATTTTTCTACCATCAAGGCCATTGATGACCATTGTCGATTCATCAATAAAAGGTTCAGGCCTGGTCAGTAACTTATCTTTATAATTTCTGTTCACAGCTTCAGCTATATCGGCAGCCATTTCAATATGCTGTTTCTGATCTTTTCCCACTGGTACCAGGTCTGCATTGAAAAGCAGAATATCCGCCGCCATTAATATAGGATAGGTAAATAATCCCATATTGATGTTGTGATCGTCGGGTTTCTTCTTCTCTCTGTTCACATCGACCTGAGCTTTGTAAGCGTGAGCCCTGTTCATCAATCCTTTAGAAGTAAAGGCATTAATTAATGTAGTGAGTTCAAAAGTTTCGGGAACGGCAGACTGTTTATATATAAGGACTTTATCCGGATCGAGACCGCAGGCGAGCCAGACAGCAGCGACTTCATAAATATAATCTCTTAAAGTATCTGCATCTTTAACAGTGTTAAGAGAATGATAATCGGCGATAAAATATCTCGCTTCATAAGACTCTGCCAGTTTCAGGGCAGGTTTGATGGCACCGAGGTAATTTCCAAGGTGAGGCATTCCCGTAGGTTTAATACCTGTCAATACGACCTTTTTTTCCATAATCACTTCCTAAGGCTCTATAAGCTAGTTTAATTATCGAAATATACCACAAATAATGGACCGGGAGCAAGCTGATCCATTTTGAAGATAGTGAAACAAAAAAAAATATCCAGTGGAAAAAACTAAAAAAAAATGTCATTATATGTAAATGGCTCACGTATTTGTAGTAGATAATGATGATTCAGTCAGGGAAGCCCTGTCGGGGTACCTTAAACTGTCGGAACATGAAGTTACGGAATTCAAAGAATTATCCGGAGTGAAAGAAGCTCTTAAATCAAAAAAACCCGATATAATAATTATGGAAACAACCTTTGATGATGGTGATGGTTTTATCTTTATAAAGGAAATACGGCAAAAATCAGATCTGCCGGCAATTTTTATATCAACAAGAGATTCAGAATCTGACCGGATTACAGGTTTTGAAGTCGGTGCAGACGATTACCTGGTAAAACCCTTTTCAATTAAAGAACTATCTTTAAGAGTCACGGCCATATTAAAACGCATATCCAGCCGCGAGACCAGAATTAAGGAAAAAAGATGGTTTCTCGATCAAAATATTCTTCTTACAGATGAAAATGCCCATAAAGCGGAAATGAATGGCATACAGCTGAAACTGACAACTGCCGAATGGAAAATTCTCATATACCTTACATCTAACGGTGGAGCAGTTGTATCGAGAGAGCAGATCCTCGACAGATGCCTGGAATATTCTTTTGAAGGTTATGACAGAACTGTCGATACTCATATAAAGAACTTAAGATCAAAACTGATTGATCCCCAATGGATAGAAACCATACGCGGTTATGGATATCGCTTTGCCGGATCGACAAAATAATTATTGCCATATATTTAAATACAAGTGATAATATGGTGAAGTTAAGGTGTTATATAGTAAATAGGACACAAAATTAAATATAAAACAGACAACTCATTGAATCCTCACATAAACTTCACAAAATCATCATAATTTAAATTCCGTTATATACACAAAAAAAATATATGTAAAATTTAAAATCAATATAAACTGGTTTTAATAGCTTAATAGACAAACTCTTACTTTTTTTTATTATTATATATAAAAAAACAAACGATAATAGAAATATAATGTTTCTTTCATATATGTAAAAAACTAATTTTTTTAAGCCCTTCACGCAAACTTCACATTAAGTTCATAGATTCAACACAAACAGCTCGTAACATCACTATATCTAAATAAAGTTAAGCCGACATCCGTGTCGGTAATATTAGGAGAGAAATAAATGAAAAAAGCTTTTATGCTTGTAGCTGCTATCGCAATGTTAGCAACTCCGCTTTTTGCTCAGGATGAAGCGCCAACACTTGCTGGTCTTCATGGAGCTACTGGTTCAGTAGAATTCAGTTTTGGTGATGATGAAATTGGTGCTGATGAAGGTTTTGGTTTCACTAGTACTGCTGATGGTTCTTTAACAGGAACTATTACAGCTTCTATCGCAACTGAAAAAGTTGAAGCTGGTGCAACTATCAGCCTCGTGCCTACTATCGAACTAAACGAAGATGATGTTGAAGTAGATATTACTGACCAGATGACACTTCATCTAGATACAGTAAAAGATGCAATTTCTTGGTATGAAGGTAATGATGATACTGATTACAATACTCTTTGGAACAATGCACCTGACTGGGAAGCTGAAATCGGTATGGTTGCTATCTATGACGAATCAGATCCTGATGGACCATGGTTAATTGATGATGCTGATATTGATACTCAGACAGAATTTGATAATGTTTGGGCTGCTATGGACAATGTTTTTTCTTTTATCGTTGGTGAAATCGAAGCATTTGATGATGGCGAAGGTCTTAACTTAACAGTTGCTGCTATTAAAGCTGATGGAGACTACTACATTGATCAGTATGGAGAAATGAGAGATGGAGCTGATGCTGTTGTACCTACAGCTACTAGTCCTGCAACAGCTGCTGAAATTGCAGAAATGGATCTTGTAAATGATGCTGCTAATGACTATCTTGATCATTTTCCAGAAAATGCTGATGACACATATGACGTATCTTTCCCTGTAAGTGATGCATACTTCAGATTACTTGCTGTTGGTGGTGTTGTAGATGTAGAATTCGAACTTAACGGAAAAGAAGTAACTGTTGGTTCAAAATTCCCACAGACTGCAGACGATGCTAACTTAGGAATTGGAATTGCTCTTACTGCTGGTGTAATCGAAGGTCTTTCTGTAAGCGCTCTTTACACAAATGCTCCAGCTGTTGCTGCTATAACTAATGATTATGATACAGTTGCTGACGATGCAGAAGATGCTGATGCTGCTGTAAATGCTTTACAGATTAACGCTGGTTATGCAACAGATATGTTCAATGTAAATGCTGCAATGGCTATTGAAGATCTTGCAGACATAGATCTTTGGTTCTCTGTAATGGGTGGAGTTTCTCTTCCCGATCTTGCTGGTCTTGCCGCTAATTTAGAGTTCACAAAAATGAGTGCTGGAAACGGAATGGGTATTGCTGTTGATGTTGCTGCTTCTATTCTTGGAATTGCACCTTCTGTTGACTTCCGATACCACATAGCTGGTGACGATCTAACTGATTCTTATGACCTAGGTGTTGCAGAAGATGATACAACTGGTGACGAAACAGCTCTTGCTTACTTCAATTCTGCTCTTGCAGCAAACGGTTACCTTGGAATCGGTCTTGTTGTAGACTTCGCTGAAATCATGGGAATGTCTCTCATCACTCTTGATGGTGGATTTAACATGGTATTCGGTGCTGGTAACGACTGGAATGTTGGAATTGCTTTCGACCTGACAGAAATCGTTTTCCCTGTAACAGTTAGTGGTGGATTTGCTTCTGCTTACGATGCTGTTATGAGTTGGGATGCTGGTGTTTCTACTGAGTTCGCTGGTGTAACAGCTGCTCTTGCTGTTGCTGATGATATCGATGATGCTGACACAGCACTTACATTCGATGTATCTCTTGGATACACTTATGATGTTGTTGATCTTTCAGCTGCATTCGGAATCAACGAAGATTCAGAAAAATCTTTCAGCATAACTGCTAAAACTTCTTTCTAATCAGTAATTTAATTACTACTTAGTTAATAAGTTAATTTCAGGCCATTCCTTCGGGGATGGCCTTTTTTTGCTTAATATTGAAGTTACAGACATCGAACTGATGTATTCTATACATAGTCACATACTCTAATTCTGCATAAATATTGAAAATGTACACACATGAGTATAACTATATATTGGGAGCATTTATGCAAACAGTAAAAGTCTATAGATATGGGAATAGCCAGGCCGTGAGAATACCAAAAGAGTTTTCTGTAGATGAGAATGAATTATATATACAGAAAATTGGTAATTCAATTATCCTTACATCAAAAGATGATCCCTGGGCAACATTCCGGAATAGTTTGAATATGTTTTCTGATGATATCTTTTCTGATGGAAGAAAACAGCCGCAACAACAGGAGCGGGATAAGTTGTAATGTTTCTTCTCGATACCAATATCTGCAGGAAAGAATAGAGAAGGAAGAACCATTCAATATTGCAATATCTTCGATCTCTGTAGCAGAACTGGAAAATGGAGTATCCAAAAGCGCCTTCCCCGAAAGAAATAAAATTGCATTATTAGAATTTTTATCACCATTTGAAATAATCCCCTTCACACACCTGGATTGTGATAATTTTGGTGCCCTGAGAGCACACCTGGAAAAGAAAGTGACACCTATTGGTCCCTATGACCTTCAGATCGCTTCACAATGCCTTTCCCGCAGCTTAATTCTTGTATCAAATAATATAAAAGAATTTAAGCGCGTCCCGAACTTGAAATATGAGAACTGGATACAAACCTAGCTTACCTCAATCTATTATCGGCTAAATACTATTGACTTTCACGACCTTGCAGTTTTTATAGCATGATAATGAATCACCAGTAAAATCTCTCCTGTAGTTCCCTATAGAGGTGAAAGTTAAAGAAAGTATCAAAATAAATTTGATTCTTGAATAATATAACCTTTTCGGTTATATTATAAAAGTAACCGAATAGGTTATACCTCATATTTGAAAAGTGCGAAATGTAAAAATTATGAGGTATATTATGGATCAAAGGCCGACATATGATTTGAAGTCAATTAAACAAAAAGTTGGCTATGGTAATTATAGAGTTACTGGTACAGCGTTAAAAACCGCTGATGAAATTGGACTGGATGAAGATGATATTATTCATGTAATAGAAAATTGTCTTCAATTAAGAGATTTTTACAAAACCATGGCATCAGATAAAATAAAAGGATTGATGCAGGATGTTTACAAAACGTCATACAATAATATGAAGCTTTATGTAAAAATTCAGCTTGGATTCCAAGGAGATACAGTAGTAATTATTTCTTTTAAAAAAGAATAATTTACTACTTTTTGAGGTATTGAAATGATGAATAAAAATGTACAGGAGAAAATGTGTCCGCTTTGTAGGGGAACATTAAAAAGAGAAACTCGTATATTCACATCAAATTATAAAGATAAAAATTATTCATACAATCAAATTGGTAATTGGTGTGATGAGTGTGGAGAATCTTTCTTAAGTCCCGATGATTTAAAATCTTCAAAAAAGGCAAGAACTGATAAGAAAAGAGAAATAGATCATTTACTCAAAGCAGAAGAAATAAAAGAATTCAGAAAGAAATTGAAGCTATCACAAAAAGAAGCAAGTTTATTATTTGGAGGAGGTCCTATGGCATTCTCTAAATATGAACGAGGGGAACAATCACAAAGTAAATCAACAGATATTTTAATGAAATTATTATTAGATGATTTAGTATCAATTAACGATATTAAAAAAATAGCATTGAATTGAATCTGGCCAACTTGTTCGGAGCTGCAAGCTTCGCTCCTCATCTCCCC
>Ga0070728_10003142_pt1 | contig 18726 bp, 14 predicted proteins | sample tdDd471_FD_66723 | JGI IMG/M metagenome (GOLD analysis project Ga0070728, IMG submission 66723) | Marine sediment microbial communities from the Atlantic coast under amendment with organic carbon and nitrate - tdDd47.1 | ecosystem: Environmental > Aquatic > Marine > Coastal > Sediment | place... | reverse complement strand
GGAGGGGCCAGCGAAAGCAGACGAGGCTCGGCGGCGTCGGGCCAAACGATCAGGCTTCCGGTTTCGGCAATGCCGCCCCGCGTGGTGGTTAGCGCAGCCGGAGCGTCGAACACCTCGGCCCGCTCGTCTTCATAGGCCCGGTCGTAGAGCGCAATTTCCGGTGCTCCATCCTGGTCCTTCCAGGCTCCTTGCAGTCGGTCGATCAAAAGGTTGTTGGTGCCGATCAACAGCGAACCGATGCCGCGTTTTTTCAAAAGCTCCGAGACCAGTCCCGGCCAGTCGGCTTCCGACGTCCGGTGCAGTTCCGTATTGACCGCCGCCATCATGCTTTCAAGCCGTTCGACCTTTTCAGCCTGTGACCAGGACTTTTCCTTCATCACGGCAAAGTCGGAGGCCGGGAGGTCGCCGCTTGGGTCGCTCTTGCGCAACCGAGCCAGGATATTTTCGCGTGCGCTACTCATCGGCCAGCCCCTTTTCCTTCGCCATCTGATGCAGGGTCTTTTTGGCGAATTTCGGCTTGGCGCGAACGCTGGTCCATTCCTTCAACAAGGGCATGGCGGCGGGAGTGAGGTTGCCGGTCTTGGTCAGAACCCCACTCATCAATTTATAGGCCCCTGGGTTTTCGTGCATCCACTTCCAACCAGACCAGACCATATCCTGCAGGGCCGACTTCTTAGCTCCACTTTCCTTGACCGAAGGCCGCGAACGGCGCCCGGCGGCTTCGTCGCGCAGTCGGACCAGCACCTGGGCGATGGGGATCTTAACCGGGCAGACCTCGACGCAGGCGTTGCACAGAGATGAAGCGCTCGGCAGGTCGCCATATTGGCCGATGCCATCAATCTGCGGAGTGAGAATTTTGCCGATAGGCCCTGGATAGATGCCGCCGTAGGCATGGCCGCCGACACGGGTATAGACAGGGCAATGGTTCATACAGGCCCCACAACGGATGCATTGCAGGGACCGCCGGGTTTCAGCATCGGCATAGATGCGGGTGCGGCCGTTATCGAGCAGGATCAGATGGACCTCTTCCGGCCCGTCCCGATCCGTAGCCCTGCGCGGTCCCGATATCATATTGAAATAGGTGGTGACCGGCTGGCCGGTGGCCGAGCGGGTGAGCAGCGAAAACAACGGCGGGACATCTTCGAGCTTTTCAACCACCTTGTCGATACCGGTCACCGCGATATGCAGCGGCGGCACGGTGGTGCACATGCGCCCGTTGCCTTCGTTCTCAACCAGACAGAGAGTCCCGGTTTCGGCAACGGCGAAATTGACACCCGAGAGTCCGGCATCAGCATCGTAGAACTCACGGCGCAACTCGGCTCGCGCGGCGGCGGTCATTTCCTTGGCGTCTTCGGTATAGGCGAAACCGTCGATCTGTTCCTTAAAAAGGGTGGCGATCTGCTTTCGGTTTTTATGGATGGCCGGCATGATGATGTGCGAGGGCGTTTCACCGGCCATCTGAACGATGTATTCGCCCAAGTCGGCTTCCAACGCCCTGATGCCATGCCGCCCCAAAAAGTCGTTGAGGTGCATTTCTTCCGACACCATGGACTTGCCCTTGACCACGGTCTTGGCGTTTTTCTCCTGCAAGATGTCCAACACTATTTCATTAGCCTGATCGACGGTTTCGGCCCAATGAACATGGATGCCGTTCTTGGTCAGGTTTTCTTCCAGTTGCTCCAAGAGGTCCGGCAGCTTGGAGAGCGCGCGACGGCGGATGGACTCTCCCAGTTCGCGCAAGCGCTCCCATTCGTCGGCATCGGCGAACTGCACCGCCCGCTTGCCCATTAAACCATCCATGGCGCGGCGGAAGTTGGCGCGCAGCTCACCATCTCTCAGCGCAACGCCCGCCCGGTCGCGGAAGGTATTGGAAACCCCGCCGCTCATCGGGTGCGCTCCAGAATGAACTGGGCGATATGCTGGCCCGAAACCGGACTGTTCTTTTTTTCCAGCGCGCCGGTGATGTTCATCAGGCAACCGCAATCGCCGGACACCACTTTTTTAGCCTCAGTCCGCTCAATGTCCTCAGTCTTGTCGGTGACCATGGCCGCAGAGATTTCCGGCTGCTTGACGCTGAAGGTCCCGCCGAACCCACAGCATTCCTTCTCTCGCTGAAGCTCGACAAGCTCAACATTGGCGAGTTGCTTGAGCAAACTCTTGGGTTCGTCCCGTACGCCCATTTCCCGTTGAGAATGGCAGGAGCCGTGCCAGGTAATTTTAACCGGTTCGCCTTTGTCTTTAAGCTTCAGACCCAGCACATGAACGAGAAATTCGGTCAGCTCGAACACTCTCTCAGCCAGGTTTCCGGCAGCCGCCTCCAAGGCGTGACCCTCGAACAGTTCCGGGTAGTGCTTGCGCATCATGCCCGCACAGGAGCCAGACGGCAGAACCACCGGAATGTCCTTGGGAAACAGTTTCACCTGAGCCGCCGCCACGGCGCGCGCTTCGTCCCGATGGCCGCTGTTGAACGCCGGTTGGCCGCAACAGCTCTGGCCCTGCGGAAAAATCACCTCGATCCCTTCGCGCTGCAAAAGCTCGATCCCCGCCATCCCGGCCTCGGGATAGAACAGGTCAACCAAGCAGGTGCCGAAGAAATAGACCGCTTCCGGTTTCGACGGATAAGCGCGCCCAGCCATGAAGCTTTACCCCTGTGTGCTTAGTGTAATTCCTCTAAGAATAACACGATATGGAGATGGGGAAATCTAAATCCTGAAGGCGACGATGGAGACGTCGTCGCGGCGGGTTTCTTCCCCCTGATAATCGGCCAGAGCCTGCATGAGCATTCTTTTCTGCTCTTCAAAATCGAGCATTTCCATATCGATGAGTAATTGCTTGAAACGCTTCTTACCGAACATTCGGCGTTTCTCACCGCCCACCTGATCGAGATAACCATCCGAGCTCATATAGAAGGTCATGCCCGGATTTAGGTCGATCACAGTCTCATCATAGGTCTGGGTCTGGGAAATACCGCGATAGCCAATGCCTTTTTTCGTTCCTTTATATTCAGTGATCTGGCCACCCTCCAACTGGAACAGCGGGAACCGCGCCCCGGCAAACGTCAATTTCGTCATATCCGGGTTCATGAAACAGGCTCCCAACTCAAGGCCATCATCGCTCTCGCTGCGGTCGCCATGCTGCTTGAGCATGATCTGAATGACCTGATGCATCCGTTGGATCAGGTTGCCGACCTGTCCGGGCGGCACGTCAGCCATGGCGCGATCCAATGCGCCGGTGGCGATCAAGGTCATGAAAGCCCCCGGCACCCCATGGCCCGTGCAGTCACCCAACACCACCAAGACTCCATCGCCCCAGATATGGCACCAGTAGATATCGCCGCCGACCACGTCGCGCGGTTCCCACAACACCATATGCTCACGCATGGTCGCCGCCATCATGTCTTCGCCGGTCAGCACCGAACGCTGAATATGCGAGGCATACTGAATGCTGTCCGATACAACCTCGTAAATCTGCTGGAGTTCATCCTCGGCCTTCTTGCGCTCGGTAATGTCATAGAACCAGGCGAGTCTGGCCAAACGGTTCTCATAGATCATTTCCGAAGCCGACAGGAGCGCCCAGAAGGTCTGGCCATCCAACCGGCGTAACTGGACCTCCCAATCGGTTACCTTTCCATCTCGCTTCAGCGTCGTCAGGATTTCATGGCGATCCTCCAGGCTCGCATAAACTTCTGAAGCGGAAATTCCTTTAAAACCGCCTTCTCCCACGCCAAACAATTCTTCCTGCTTTGGATTAGCGAAGATCATCTCACCCGTTTTAATATCGGTGATACCCGCACCGATGGGGCTCGAAGCCAGAATATCCCGCATCTGCGCCTCGCTTTTTCTCAGCAGTTCTTCGGCTTCTTTTCGACCAGTAATATCGGTTGAAATGCCACAGATACCTTCGGCTTTTCCATCCATTGAGAAAAGAGGGACCTTGAGCGTTAGGAATATCTGATCCCGGCCACCATTCTGAACCAGTTCCTCCATTTCCAATGCCTCACCCCCCACGAGGACCTTGCGATCACTCTCACGAAGTTCATTGGCGACTTCGTCTGGGAATATCTCATTGTCAATCTTGCCAAGCGCCTCAGACCGCGGCATCCCGGTCAGCTCTTCCCACTTTTTATTCACCAGGGTATAGCGGCCCTTGTTGTCTTTGGAGAAAATGATTGCCGCGCTGTTTTCAATGACGCTTTCCAACAATTGCTGGCTTTCTCGGAGCTTTTCCTGAGCCGCCTTACGCTCGGAAATATCCATGAAGGTGATCACCGCACCGTCAAGCTTGTCATGCCGCCGGATGGGGGTGCTCAGGTACTCGATATCGAGCGGCGTACCGTCCTTGCGCCAAAGCACTTCGTTGTCAATGCGATAAGAGTCGCCCTCGGTAAACGACTTATACATCCAACACTCTTCAACGGGGTAATGGCTGCCATCAGCCCGCGTATGATGGAACAGCTGATGAGCCTGTTCACCGATCAACTCACCCGGTTCATAGCGCAGCATTTCGGAAACCGCCGGGTTGACGAAAGTAATCTTGCCTTCCAGATCAACCCCAAAAATTCCTTCACCAACGGAATCAAGAAGCAACCGGGTGCGCTCCTCGCTAACCTGCAACTCCGCCGTTCGCTCCTCAACGAGGTCTTCCAACTGGTCTTTGTAAGCGGAAAGCTCATCACGGGCGATTTCGGCGTCTTCGGCAAGATTGAGCGCCGCCGCCCGCTCTCTTTCCTGATTTTCACCGATCTTCTGGGCCTGCAGTCGTTCGACCGAAAGGGAGGCGACCAGCCTGGCAAACCCAGCGAGAAATCCGAGAATATCCGGCAACCGCTTCTCGGGAATCACCGGAACTTCGCCGATCGCAGCCATATAATCGTTTTCATCGTAGCCGAAGGTTTTAGCCTGCTCCTTAAAGAAGGTCGTGTCCGATTTGTTGAGGAGAAACTGACCGATGAACACGTTGGCCAGATGCTTTCCCTCAATCTCAATCGGCGAGGCGGCATCGGTCAGGCCGTTCTTACATTTATAGACGGAAAATTTCTCGCCATCCCGGAGTTTAAGCGCCAAGTCGGTATCGCTCTCGATACAGCGCGCACAGCTTTGTTCATTAACCCGGTGGAAGTCCGTGCAGGCCCTCTGCCAGCGCGCGGCGGCCAAGACCTCTCCCTTCAAATCGATGATGGCGGCCGCGATCCCCACGGAATTACAGAAGTGGTCGAGAAGATTTTGCAGTTCCTTCAAATCAATCATCTCGGTCAGTTCGAAGTGCGCCTCCTCCGGCTCCATCCCTCCCGTCTCGGCATACAGGATATCTTCAGAGTCCTCCAAGGGCTTGAATTGCGGTCCTTCCCCCGCCTTTTCCCGTAGCCCGTTAACCATCTCCTTGAGCTCGATAATCCGCTCTTCCCGTCCCATGGCGAGCCGGTTGAACCGTTCGATCTCGGCAACCTTCATACGGATTTGCTCTTCTGCTTGTTCGGCTTCCCAACGAGCCTCTTCGGCCTTTAGACGCGCGTCTTCCGCCTCATCGCGGGAACGGGTCAGGGAAATAGCCGCGCTCTGCCCGATCCAGACCGAAAGCCCCATAAGGCCGAGGGAAATGAGAACCGTTGCCCCCAAAATGAAAATCATGGTCTTTCTGAGCGACCGGAAGGCGGCCATGGCCTCCCCCTCATCCAACTCTGTCCCCAGACCGATATTGAGGCTTTCATCCCATAGCCAAACGCCGATTACCGGCACACCACGATAATCGCGATAACCATCGACATTCATCCCTTTGTTTCCCTGGGTGACGGCCGCCGCCATTTTGGTCAAGGGAAGGGTCTTTAAGTCTCCCTCCAGCCTAGCGCCTTCCTTTAGGTTTACGCCGGGGTCGCGGATGACCAGATTGAGCATGGCCTCGGATTTTTCGCCAATCAACCCCATCGAGCGAAGCTCGGCATCGTAGCGGCTGGCCGTAATCAACCGGCCTTTTTCATCCACCGCATAAGTTTCGCCGCTTGTTCCGACACGGCCCAATTGGGTAATCCGGCTAAAGTCTTCTTTCGGGTCGCTCTCCAATGCAAAGGCGGCAATCACCTTCCCATCGGCATCCTTAATCGGCGCCATAAAGAACTGGGCGACTGTCGCGGGCGCCCCTTCCTCGGTTTTTAACGACAGAGGAGATACGAACCGTATTTCTCCATCGATGACGGCCCTCAACACCTCCGGTCGAGCCTCAGCGATAATATCCCGTCGACCCAACCCCACATCGTCTTTCGCCGCAACCTGAAGTCCATCCGGCGTAATAATCGAGAAAGGCGACTTGGCCTGAATTCCAAAATGAACTTTGAGCCAGTTTCTGATCGCCTGCAGTTCGATACTTTCACTCAGCTCTTTTGCGTTCCGCTCGACAAACAACAACTCTTCAACCAAAGAGATGAGACCGGGATTTCTCGCAATATTTCTGATCCTGTTTGTTTCGCTTCCCGCCCAGGCTTTCAAAGTTTCATGAGTCGTCGTGAGGACGGAAAGCAGATTATGCCCCGCTTCGGCTCGGGTATCCTTTTCGGCTTCTCGGACGGTGATCCAGGCAGCCAGCGCCACGACACCGAGGAAAAGGACAACCAAGACCAGCCCCGTGGTTTTAAGCTCTTTCGATTGATAGAGATGGGAAGCATCTTTTTTGACCAGCCTGCGAAGAACAAACTGAAGCAGAAACACCAACAGAAGACCGCCGAGGGCCGCTGCTCCGGCGCCAATGGCCAAAGAATAGGATGCTTCTTCATCAGTCGAGGCGGAGGCCAGATTAACGTCCACTTTGATCCAATGTTCGGTAATCCGACTTAATTCTTCGGAGGAAACAGAAGCAATCGCTTTATCAAGAATATTTCGGAAGATCGGCCAGTCGGAACGCACACCTATCCTTAGATCGTTCACAATATCGGGATCGGAAATTCCGGCAACGGCTTCAAGATTGCTAAGGAACAGTTTCGAAATCAGATGGGCCTGAATAGCGACACCGCCAAGGGTCGCATCGGCTCGACCTTCCGAGACTACCTTCAAGCAGTCTTCCTGATTAGCAGCGGTTTCAATCGCAATGGCGGGATATTTTCGCCGTAAGACTTCCTGATAGAAGAACCCCTCGGGAATACAAACCTCACGTCCTTTGAGGTCATTGAACTGTTTTATATCGGAGGGTTTCCGGGCAATCACCACCGGAGGATTGCTGACGTAAGGTTCGGTAAAATGGATATAGGCTTCCCGGTCCGGCGTCTTGACGATATTGAGCATAACGTCGAGCGCTTTATTGTGGATCATATCGAGAAAAATGCCCCAGTCGGGCCCGGAAACATACTCGACTCTGATGCCGATTTTATCAGCCAGCAAGTTCATATAGTCGACGGAGAAACCACGCGGGTTGCCCCCTTCATTAAAATTGAACGGCGGCCAGTTTCTTTCATTATGGACACGGATCACCGGATGATCCTGTAGCCAACTTTTCTCTTCTTCGGTAAACCTGAGCCTCTTCACCGACTCGCGCGCTTCGGCGGTTCCGAATATCCATCTGCCGAAAATGGTCCGGCGTTGCTCGGCCGAAATGCTCTCAAGCCCTTTTTGCAGAATATTATGCAGCATCGGCCAGTCGTTGCGTACGCCAATATGGAGGCTCTGGCCGAAACGGTTGAAAAAGGCCGCATGTCGCAATCCGGTGAGAAGATATTTCCGGATCAGATAGTTGGTAACCGGTTGATTGCCCACATAGGCATCGGCCTTTCCCGTAATGACGGTTTTCAAGGCTTCAAGGGTAGTCTCGACCACGACCAACTCAGCTTCCGGGTATTCTTTGGCCAGCACCTCATGCATGGCGTAAGAGCGCTCAACCGCAACCCTGCGTCCCTTGAGCTCGTCCATGGAAAGGATATCCATCGTTTTCTCGGATACGTAAAGCGCATCTGAAAGCTCGACAAAAGGCTCGGTCAGCAGAAGAAAGGCGCGTCGCTCAGGCGTATCGAAGAGACCTGGGGCCACGTCGATTTTCTTATCCTTCAGGTTCTTAAGGTGGTTGTCCCAATGATCGAAAACCACATCCAACTTAAGGCCGACCTTTTTGGCGACGGCGCGAATGAAATCAGCCGTAACCCCCTCATAACCACCGCCAGAGGTTTCCTCTTCAAAAGGCGGCCAGTTGGTCGTTGCCGCAATTCGGATTGTTGGATTGCTTTTAATCCAGGAGCGTTCCGCAGCGGTCAGTTGAACCCCACCTTGGTGCGGCATATAAAAATGATCGCGATGCTCGGGAAGCCAGCGCTCCTCCACTTTTATCAGCTTATCGCGTGAGATTTATTCAAAAACTTCGTTGATCAAGGGAATTATATCTGCACGCCACTTGACCACCCCGGCATGAACATTGTTGGCCAACAACACCTCATCGCTACTTTGCAGAGCGCCCGCCAGGCCGATCCTTGCCAATCCGGCCTGCACCGAAATCGTTTCGCTCAAGATGGCGACAACCTGCTCTCTCAACAGAGCATTAATCATTTCGCTGCTTTGCGTAAACGAAACCACATCAATGCCCGGGTGATTGGTTTTAAGATACTGCTCCTGATAGGTCCCTTTCATGGCCCCAACGCGCTGGCCCTTCATCTCTTTTACCGAGAACTTCGGGCGTCCCTCCCGGAAAAACAAAGCGCTGTTGGCGACATGGATGGGGTTGGAAAAATCAAAAATCGCCTCCCGCTGTTCGTTGCGGAAAAGGCCGAAATGCACGTCGGCGTTCCCGGTTTTAACCGCCTCAATGGTATCGGCCCAATCGCTGGGGACGAACTCAATGGAGACGCCCGTCGCGACACTCCAAAGTCTCCACATATCGACATAAAGCCCAAAGGGTTCGCCATGAGGGCTCAAAACGGAAAACGGGGGATAGTTATCGGCGATGGCGATACGGAGCGGATTTTGGTCGTCGGCGGCCGAGGCCTTGGCAAACATCGCCATTGCCATCATGAGCGCGGCCAGCACTGTTTTCAACATTCTGCCCATATCGCCGACATCAACCCCTATCCTGCCGATCCACTACTTTACAACCCGTTGAAAAAATAACAACAATCACAAGCAACAAACGACATTAAACGTTCTTGATGAGGTTTTACTTTTTCCTGCGGCGACGCATGATAAGCTGATCGTCACAGGGTCCTTCGCCAAGAACCATAAACAACAAAGAGGGTGATCACAGAAGTGGATTCGTTCGCCATTATTGTCGGTCTTTTCGGTGGGCTGGCGCTTTTCCTATTCGGCCTCGAACAACTGGCCGATGGTCTCAAAGCAGTGGCCGGAGATCGCATGAAAGCGGTGCTGTCGAAATTGACCGACAATCGTTTTCTCGGCGTCACCACCGGCGCTTTCGTCACCGCCATTATCCAGTCGTCATCGGTCACCACGGTTCTTGTCGTCAGCTTCATCAGCGCAGGCGTTATGAACCTTGGCCAGTCGGTTGCGGTTATTATGGGCGCCAACATCGGATCGACCATCACGGCCCAAATCATCGCTTTTAAAGCAACGGCCCTTCCCTATCCCCTGTTTATTGTCGGGTTTGGCATGATCTTTCTCGGTAAAACCGAAAAGCTCCGTCAATACGGCCGGATGATTATGGGCTTAGGCATGGTGTTTCTCGGCATGAACACCATGGGAGACGCCATGTCTCCTCTTCGGTCAAACGAGATGTTTCTCGATCTGATGATACGGATGGAAAACCCTTTATTGGGCATCCTTGTCGGCGCAGCCTTCACTGCCCTAATTCAATCTTCTGCCGCAACCACAGGGATTGTTATCGTACTGGCCAGCCAGGGTCTGATCAGTCTATCTGCCGGGATTGCTTTAATTTTCGGGGCCAATATCGGCACCTGTGTCACAGCCCTTCTGGCCGCCATCGGCAAACCTCGCGAGGCGGTTCAGGCCGCCGTCGTTCATGTGCTGTTCAATATTGCAGGCGTTCTCCTTTGGGTCGGTTTTATCGACCAATTGATCGCTGTAGTCACCGCAATAACGCCGACAGGAAGCGATAGCTTACACAATACGCCCCGCCTGATCGCCAACGCCCATACGGTCTTTAACATCGCCAACACCTTCATTTTTATCTGGTTTTCAACCCAGGTTGGAAAACTGGCCGAGCGCTTGGTGCCCGCCAGACCGGAACCCAAAGAAAAGCGCCTGGAGCCCAAATTCCTGAGTGACGATTTGATTTCCACTTCCTCCCTCGCACTCGATGCCGTTCGTATGGAAATCCGCGAGTTGGGACGCCCCGTCAAAAAGATGATGCGCGCCATCATGCCCGCCACACTGACCGGCACACACCATACGCTCAACTCCATCGCCCAGATGGACAGCGACGTGGATTACCTGCACGGCCATATCATCCAATATCTGCGGCAAATCGGCTTGCAGCGGATGACCGAGAAGGAATCCGGACGTTTTGTCGGTCTGATGGAAATCGCCAATTACGTGGAAAATATCGGCGATATTATCGAAACCGATCTGGTCGCCATCGGTAAGCGGCGGATTGATGAAAAAATCTCCGTGAGCCCCCAAACCGAGAAGATGCTTCAGGAGTTCGCATCCAAGGTGGAGGAGGCCCTGAGCATCACTCTGGAGGCTGTGCTTCAAAACAATGGCGAGGCCGCCCGCCAGGTCATCGGCATGAAGGCCAAGATCAACGAAATGGCGGTCAAGGCTTCCGAGCACGGCGCTCACCGCCTTTTGGCCGACGAGCCCAACCGCATGGCGTCTTACCGGCGCGAAATGGAAATCGTCGAAAAACTCCGGCGAATCTATTACTTCACTAAGCGGATCGCCAAGATCATCGACGAAGCCAACCAGCCGGAATCGGTAGCGACACCGGAAGCCGAAGGGGCGCCAGTCGAAGAAAACACCGTCTCGACGGAAGAACAACAGCAAGAGAAAGATCAGACCGACAATGAGTGATACCGTCGAGATCGAACGCAAGTTCCTGGTAACCGGAGACGGCTTCAAAGAAGGGGCGGACCGCAAGGTTATCCGCCAGGGCTACGTGGCGGCCGACGAGCGAATGAATGTCCGGGTCCGGCAGAAGGGAGAAAAATGTTTCCTCACCATCAAGGCCCAGCGCGACGAAACCAGCCGCCACGAATTCGAGTATGAAATCCCCTGCGACCACGCCCAGGCGATTCTCAACGATGTCTGCCAGCGCCCGCCCATTGAGAAGGTCCGCTATACGGTAGACTACGCGGGAAAGACCTGGGAGGTGGATGTTTTCGAAGGCGTCAATCAGGGGCTGATCGTCGCCGAGATCGAGTTGGAAAGCGCCGATGAGCCTTTCGAAACGCCCGACTGGGTCGGTCCGGAAGTTTCAACCGACAAGCGCTACCTGAACGCCTGCCTGATCGAAGCGCCGTTCAATACCTGGGGTGTCGGGTACGAAGAACTGCTGAAGCGTTAGATTTTCTCTTTAATCTCTTTCCACAGCTGCTTGTAAGACCGAACCGCCTTTTTGCTCTTCTGGGTGTAGGACGGCAGGGGGGCGCGCTTGAGGCCCATCAACTCGACGTCCGAGCAGTTCGGAATATAGGCTTTCAAGACCACGTCCAGTTCATCGGGTAAACCGTCCATGATGTCGCGATGCAATTTGCGTCGACGGTCGGCCATGGAGAAGAACGGCAGCATGACGGTTTTGTGCAGCTTGTTCTTCTTGCGGAAGGTCATTAACTGATCGAGGGTGCGCAACGACAGGGTGGTCGGGATAATCGGTACGATCAGCCCATCGGCGGCGGTGAAAACATTTTCCGAAACCAGAGAAATCGATGGCGGGCAATCGAGAAACACGTAGTCATAGTCGTCAGCCAAAGGCTGGAGCATTTTTTTCAGCCGCGCCATGGGCTTCTTGGTGTCGTCCAGGTGCAGATCCATGTGACGGTAAGAAAAATCGGCGGGTAAAAGATCGAGGTTTTCGTAGTCGCTCCCTTTGAGCAGGTCTTCAACCTCACTTTTCCCTTTGACCAATTTCTTAGCGCCGCCTTTGACTTTCGGCTTCACTCGAAAATAGTAAGTCGCCGCCCCTTGGGGGTCCAAATCCCAGACCAGGACCCGCGCGCCTTCCATAGCCGCCAGATAGGCCAAGTTGACCGTCGTCGCGGTCTTGCCGACGCCGCCCTTAATGTTATAGGTCGCCAGTATCTTCACGCCCCGGTCTCCTCGGTCTGGTTAGACGTATTTTGTTTGTCGATGAAAAGTTCGTTGAACAGGGCCCGGTTCTGTTCTCCGGCAAACCGGTCGAACCGCTCGCCAAACTCCTTGCGCACCTCTGCTTGGCGTTGCAACAAGTCGGACACCAGCATGCCCATGGCGAGATAGACCTCTCCATCTTTTCCGCCCTTTTCAATCATTTCGGAAGCAAACCCACGCAACGAGTCCGCCTGTACTTCCAAGTCTTGAAAATCACCGAGGTTTTCCTGCAGGCGCTTCAATTCCTTCACCGCCGATTTGAACTTGGTCTTGGGATAGAGGCTGGCGAAGAAATCGATCTGATAGCGGAATTTCTTACAGGTTTTGCGCAGATCGTGGAGCGCTTCGGCGGGCGATTGCGGGTCAATGGCCGAGCCTTCCTTGATCAAGCGTTTATAAAATTTTCCGATCCATTTATCGGCCAGGGCGCTGACAGGCTCCTCGGCCATGGGCTGCACGGCACCTTGGGGGCCATCGGCTTCAAGGAAGTTTCGCCAGTCTCGCACGAAAGCGTCATAGCGCTTGGTCTTCAAATCCCGCCGCAGCTTGGCGTAGCTGGCGTTGCGTTTCTTTTTCAAGAACCCTCCCAGCGGATCGAGCTGAGGCTTCACCTCATCGGGCAGCATGGCCTTGTAGTTGGGAAATTTGAGCAGCCAAACGTCCATATCCCGTGGGTCTCCGGTATCGCGGCCGAGCCAGGACAAATCATCTTTAAACCGGGCGAAGGATTCCTTTTGGAAACAATCCTTGAACGGGACCAGGGCCGAACGCGAGCGGCGCACGGCGACCCGGAACTCATGGAGAAACTCCGTATCCACATCGTCGATGACGCCTTGGGAGTTGGCTTCCATGATATCGAGGAGATGCAGCAAAACGGACTTAACCGCCGAACCGGCTTTCATTTCCGGCTTGAAAGAAACATCGATCTTGTTTGGATCCACCCCATAGTCGATGCCCAGCGCCTCGAAAAGAACCGTGCCCCGATCGCGGTCCATTTTAGCCAACCGAGTTTCAGTCGTAATAGCGCACTTAAGCTTGGCGAAATCCGCATCGTATCCACGGACCGGAAGAATGCGCACAAGGCCGGGCAGCGGCACACCGCTTTTTTTGCCGTCCAGGTCGACCGCTTCGATGCGCGCAACCGTTTTATCGTCGCCGTTAAGCACGGCGGCGCGGCGCAACGTTCCGCGCACCGTCACCATGGGCAGAAGGGCGCGCATGATGATCACCGGCTCCAGCAGGTTGCGCCCTTCCCCTTCGGGAAAGTCCCAGGCGAAACCGGGACATTTTCCCGCCCATCGAGCGACCTCGTCCCCATTTTCGCGGCGTCGCCAAAGGGTTTCGGATTTCCGACCGACCCGCACGGTTTCGAGCAAGCCGCCGTCACGGTAAATTCGCCAATCGGCGGTGTCCCAATAGGTCGTGGTGAAAGTCTCCGATGCGGCCACGGACAAGGTCAACGATCCGTCAAGATCGTCTACAATCCGCTCAGCCCCCGTTCCCAGAGGAATAAGATAGTCTTCCGTTTGCATATTCATTGGCTCGGTACGTTCTATTTTTATATCACCGGGTTATGGATGAATAACCGCCCCTCAAACCCACGCCAAATGAATTCATTTGTCCGTCATAAATATTTCATTCCGCTGTCATAGTAGTGGCCGAAAGACGCTTTTTGAAGCATCGAATTCCCCATTAAGGACAATCGGGTTTTCCCTAATTTTTTTGGGGTTTCGCCTTATTTGATTTAGAATGAAAATCGTTCTAGCTTCAACCCATTGATCCAGCACAACGCATTGCTAGGCGAAGTTAGAAAAGATGTCGGCTCATAGCTAGGTTGGCATAAACAAAAGGGGGGGAGTAGTAGCGCATGACAGGTCACCGGAGAGCCGCTATCGAGAAAAGCTGTATGCAATGCGGCATCCTTGGAAGAAAAGAGTGGGAAGGCCTCGATGACGCAGGTCTGGAACGCCTCAACTCCGCAAAAGTCCTGCGCCAGTACAAAAAAGGCGACTACATTTACCACCAGGGCGACGAAAACCAGGGCCTCTGGTGCCTCACCCAAGGCATGGCCTCCCTTCACGCCATGGATTCCAACGGTAAATCCGTCGTCGTCGGTTTGGTCCCGGAAGGCGCGACACTGGGAAGCCGGGCCTTTTTCGCCGAAGAGCGCCACTCAACCAGCGCCCAGGCCGTCACCACCATCAACTGCTGTTTCATCCGCCGGGAAGTGGTGAGCGAACTGATCAACAACTACCCCGGTCTGGCGCGCAGTTTCCTGCGCCATATTTCCCGGGGATTGCGCGAAGCCCACGAAACCATTTTGCGCGGCGCAACCCTGTCTCTTCGGGGACGGCTTGCCCACTTGATGCTGCTATTTGAAGAAAAATACGGCGTCGGCACAATGGATGGAGGGCGGAGTTTTCTTTTACCCTTGAGCCGTCGCGATATGGCCGCTCTGCTCGGCACCTGCCCCGAATCCCTCTCCCGAACAATCCGCAAGCTCCAGGACGATCAACTGGTAAAGTTTAACGCCCGAAAGGTCAATATTCCCTCGGTCGCCAAGTTAATGAGAGAGGTCGAAAGCGACCGAACTCTTCCTCCCAGGCGGTTTGGCGGGGTGGCGGACAAATCGCCGGTCATTCGACGTACCATAGACCACCCGCCCCCCAGACCTTGGGTCGACCCTTTGCTCTAGGGGCCATACTCATTCAAGCCACTGAAGCTAACCGCACGATATCGGCCAGCAAACCGGCCATATGATGGCTACGCGCATAATCAACCGCACCATCATACCCCAAACGCCGGATCATGCGGCGCGCCAATTCCTCACGAAGTATTTCCGGATCGTCAGCCTGACGGTCGATGTATTCTGCATCCATTGGGTTCCCTCCGCTATCCCGCTCGGGGTCCGCATTTTTTCAGCCTCTCCGTTACCGGCAATCCTTTAAATAATATAGAAAGCCTTGTAACGGACTATATTCGTTAATGATTTTTATTTAATTAAGGTGATCTGAATAGACAACCTTTATCCTTTGACAGGCCGTTTAGTCGCCCTCGACTTGAGGCCGACAAGACCCGCTTTGCTGCTGCGCGCCAGGGCGGCGGGATTGATCTTGAGACCATTAGGCAGGGCCGTTTTGGTATCGAGGTAGGCGCGGTCCACCTGCTCTTGGATGAGGCCGACGGCGGCCGAAAGATTGGCTCCGGTTAAATCGGCCTGAGCAAGATTGGCGCTGCTCAAATCAGTGCGCAGAAGGCTCGCCCCTTTGAACTTAGCGCCACTGAGGTCTGCCCCGCGCAGAACGGCCCGGTCAAGCCGCGCTCCGATAAGATTGGCCTGTCTCAGCCGAGCGACCGCAAGATTGGCCCCGGTCAGGTTGGCCTTGGCGAAAATCGCCCCGGTCAAATTGGCTTTGCGCAAGACGACATCAGCCAGCTTGGCCTCGGTAAAATTTGCCTGTATCAGCGACACTCCGGTTAGGTCGGCCGCCTCCAAGTCGGCGCCACGCAGATTGGCCCGCTTGACGACAATCGCCTCACCTTCGCGCCCGGCGCTGTCCACCCAAAGCCGATGGTTGCGCAGGGCCTCATCGATATCGACGATTTCGACCTCTTCATGAACCTCTTCTTTCGGCTTGGCCGATTTAGCGGGAACGGCCGTTTCAACGCCTTTTTCGTCCTGTTTCGGCTTGGCTGCAGGTTTTTGCGGAACCGGCTTCGGCTTGGGCTTAGCCTCTAGCTTGGGCGCGGCAACCGGTTTCGGTTTTTCTTCCTGCTGTTGCTTGGGCTTGGCGACAGGTTGAGATTTTTCAACCGGTTTGGGCTTGGCTGCCGGTTTCAGTTCCTGCACTTTCGGCAAAGGCTCGTCATCAACAACGATCTTGCCCCCTTTCGGCTTAACGGCGACCTTATCCACTCGCGATTCCGGCAGTTGATACTCGGAAATCGGCGTGACATTCGGGTCCTTCAAAGTCACCGGCTCTTTGTTTTCCTTGGGCTTCACCTGCTTAGGCGGTTCTACGACGGGGGGCGAAGCCGGAGGACTCTTTGGTTGTTCATCCCGGCGGGCCTTGGTGGCGACAGTCTCATGCTCGCCTAACGCCGTCCGCCGTTCAGGCCCCGAGTAAGTCGAATTATCGAGGATACGTCGCTCCGGCCCAAAATAATCCCGCACGGCGATAAACCGCCGGGGCTTTTTGATGGCGGTTAGGATAATGCGTCCGATCTTGGCATGATCGAGCGGTTTGCGGATCGCCCCTTCGACTCCGGTTCGGCAGGCATGGCGCAACATCGCCTTATCCAGGCGGGAAACCAGCAAAAGGATGGGGATTTCCTTGCCCTTTCCCGTCTCAAAAGAGTCCCGGATTTTCTTGATCAGCTGAATGCCATGGATGCCGTGTTTCAGGTCCGGCGCAATCAAAGCGAGATCGGGCTGATAGCCCGTCTGGAACTCTTTCAAGGCTTCATCGGCATTACGGCAAATGCGGGCATTGCGGATGCCCGTCATCATTAGAATGGCCTCCGCCCGCTTAACGGAATCCGAATCGGAGTCAACGTAAAGAATTTTATATGCTGATAATTCGGAGCCTGGCATGTCCGCTACGCTACTCGACACCTTGTCCAAGGAAGATCGAGGGCACCTCACCGGTCCTTCGCTCCCGTCATTCCATTTGGCGCAGTATGCCCAGAGCCCTATGCCGCGAAAAGAGAAAAATCAATTAGTGCATACAAAAGGTCGCTACTCAGCAAACCCTATCGAACGGTTTAGTTGAGCGGGATGGAAACGCCATTACCCTGGATCGCATCTTCCAGGCCGGGAAGGTCGCTTTCGCTGGCAAAGCCGCCACTCTCGGCAGGCGCTTGAGCCCCCTCTTGCGCCGCCTCGGCTCCCTTACGCATCACCACGATGATTTCTACCCGGCGGTTTTTCGCCCGCCCGGTTGCCGAATCGTTGGAGCCGACCGGTCGACTTTCACCATAGCCCTGAACGGTCATGCGTCCAGGCTCGAGGCCGCCATACTCGATCAAGCGATGGACCACGGCGGTCGCGCGGGCCGCTGATAGATCCCAGTTGGAACGGAAACGTCCGGCGGTGATAGGGACGTTGTCGGTATGCCCTGCAACGACGATCTGCCCTTCGGACTTTTTCAGGATCGGCGCAAGCTCGTCAATAGAGGCGGCGAAATGCTGGTTGACCGTATCGGTGCCCGATGGAAAGGCGATGGAGCTGGGAAAGGTGATGACCACCTCATCACCTTTGCGCTTTACCTCAACTCCTGTGTCGGAATCCTTTAAAACCTTTTCGACCGCACTCTGCACTTGCTCCACCTGAGCCGACTGCGGGGCGGAAGCATCAACCTCAAATTCGTCTTCCTGCTCTTCCTTATTGGTCAGGTCGATACTGACGACGGGAATCGGGCTGCGGGTCGGGTCAACCTCGGAAGCGGCCTTGCGCTTGATGGAACCGTCCATCTCGATAACGCCCGACAATCGGTCTTCCTTGACCAGACCGAAAGCGTCACGCATGGAACCGGCCAAAGCCTTATAGCGGATAACGTTCATCTCGGAGAAGGTCAGTAGAAGCACGAACAGCACCAGAAGAAGCGACATGAGATCGGCAAAGGTCGCGAGCCACATCGGGGCGCCGGGCGGACATTTTTTCGGGGGAGCGCTCACAATCGGCCTCCGCTTCCGTTACTCTGCGCTGCCACCGGCGGGCGCATCTTCATCGGTAGCCGCCGCGCCGCCCGGCAGGAAGACGCCCAGCAGCTCTTTCATCACATTGGGATTCTGGCTGCCGTGAATTTGCACGATAGCTTCAACGATCAATTGCTTGGTATTGCGGTCGGCCTCAGCCTTATGTTCCAACTTATCGGCAATGGGAATGGCGATCAGGTTGGCAATCACCGCACCATAAAAGGTGGTTAGCATGGCGACCGCCATGGCAGGACCGATAGCGGCAGGATCGTCCAGATTGGCCAGCATCTGGACCAGACCGATCAAGGTCCCGATCATGCCGAAGGCCGGTGCGGCATCGCCAATACCACGAAACATCCGGGTGCCCATTTCATTATGCTGGATACTCATATCCACTTCTCGGGCAATGGAATCGCGAATAATTTCGATATTATGCCCATCGAGGCAAAGCCCCAGCCCGCGCTGGAACAGCTCATTTTCCACTTCGACGTTTTCAAGACCGAGAAGGCCGTTTTTGCGAACCAACCCGGCCAGTTCAATGGCCTGGTCGAAGATATAGCGCGGATCGGTTTTGGGGTTTTTGAATGCAATGCCGATTCCGATTTTGAACGCCGCCAAAACATCGGACAACGGAAACTTGATCAACGTCGCCGCCATGGTCCCGCCAAACACCACCAGAACACTAGGGATGTTGATGAACGAACTCATGTCGCCGCCCAAGAAGATCGCGACGACGATAACGGCTAAACCAGCAATGATCCCAACAAGTGTGGCTAAATCCATTTATAATTCTTTTCGGACG
>Ga0070728_10003140_pt1 | contig 18732 bp, 17 predicted proteins | sample tdDd471_FD_66723 | JGI IMG/M metagenome (GOLD analysis project Ga0070728, IMG submission 66723) | Marine sediment microbial communities from the Atlantic coast under amendment with organic carbon and nitrate - tdDd47.1 | ecosystem: Environmental > Aquatic > Marine > Coastal > Sediment | place... | reverse complement strand
AGGGAGCTTCGGTGATGACTTCCGCACCCCGGGGGCTGTACTTGGTGCCAATGACTTTGCCGCTGACGCCGCAGCGTTTTTTGGCTTCATAGGCGCACAGCAGACCGCTTTTGCCCGCCGCGCCGATGATCAGCACACTGTCGCCGGGTTTTACCAGGTTTGCAGTCTGGGCGGCTGCACCGGCCACGTCCAGCACGGCCAGAGCCAGCTTGTCACTCATGTCGTCGGGCAGTTTGGCCCAAATGGCGCTCTCGAACAGAATCGCCTGACCTTTGATGTCTACCTGATCGTGATCCGCATGCACTTCGACGATTTCGTCAATGCGCAGCGGGGTAAGGGAAAGAGAAACCAAAGAAGCGATCCGGTCGCCTTCCTTCAGGCCGATGGTGTCTTTGATGGCGCTGCCCACCCGTTTCACGGTGCCGATGAACATGCCGCCGGAACCGGTGACCGGGTTTTTGTGCTTGCCGTACTGTTCCACGATGCCCAGCATGATTTCCTTGATCTTTTCAACATCGCCTTCGGCCTGCTGTTTGATCTGGGTAAAGCTGGCGGAATCCACGTTCAGGGTCTGTACATCGCAAAGAATTTCGTTGTCGTACAGTTCTTCCATGTTGTTGTTTACGCGGATCGCGGGCTGGGGCAGAACACCCTCGGGCTCGATGACGCGGTGCAGACCATACTTGTGTCCCTGTTTTTCCTGCATGATAAACCTCTGTGTTACAATTGTTGTGTTATCGGTATAAGGTACTACCGCTGCCCGGACCAATGACCGGACAGCGTGCTTTTTGGAAAGAGGCTATGGGCCGGACGATCAGGAATCGCCGGTTTCGAACTTGACGCGCTTGTAGCGGTCGGAAGGAATTTTGAGCAGGTTACGGGCCTGCTGGGGGGTGGCGGGTTCGCGGCCCAGTTCACGGGCCATGCGGGCAACCCGCTCGACCAAAGGTGCATTGCCTTCGGACAAAACGCCTTTGGAATAAAAAATGTTGTCCTCAAGCCCCACGCGGATATGTCCGCCCATGGCAAGGCCCTGCATGGCAAGGGGGGTCTCAAAACGACCGATACCCGCCACGGTCCATGTACAGCCTGCGGGAAGGGCATCCACGCACTGGGTCAGGGATTTCCATGAACCGTTCATGCCGCCCATGACACCCAGCACCAGATCAAAATGCATGTGACAGGTGTGGTTGCCCCATTTCTGAAGCAGCAGGGCGTTGTGGATATGACCGATCTCGAAGACTTCCAGTTCCGGCACAATCTCCCGCTCCATCATCATGTCACCAAACTGCCGCATCATGGGCAAATCGTTGACAAAAATGTCGTCGCCGAAATTCACGGTACCGCAATCCAAAGTCGCCATTTCCGGGAACAGATCCAAAGGCTGGGACCGCTGCTCAAAGGTCATGCCCACAGCGCCACCGGTGGAGGGCTGAATAATGGGCAGATCGCCGCATTCATCCCGAATCGCCCGCAGGGCCTTGCGAAAGACTTCGCGGTCCTGGGTGGGCGTACCGTCGTCGTTGCGGACATGCACATGAATGATGCTGGCTCCGGCATCCACACAACGCCGGGCCTCTTTTGCCAGTTCTTCTGCGGTATAGGGCACATGGGGAGTTTGTTCCCGGGTGACCTCTGCCCCGCAGATGGCTGCTGTAATAATGACGTTATCCATGTTACATCTCCTCGGTTACTGCGACGTTCACCATGGCAAAATTCCTGTGCCATGTCAAGGATTTGTAGCACTCTGCGCAGCCGGGAAATGCACATTTCAAACCACCGTTATTCCGCAGCAGGGGACCCCGGCAATCCGGGTCCGCAAAACCCCCGATTATCATCAGAGAATTGCAACAGACAAAACGCTTGACGACACCCACGGGAGTGCATAGGTTTTCATAAGGAAACAAAATTGTATGGAAACAAGCCACATACGCTCACTTTGGCGTCAATGTGGCAGGAGATGGATGGGTATGGTATGGCGGGAGGTCCAACATGTTTCTTATCAACCTCTCTTGCAATTTAATTGTTTACGCAGTAAATTAATCATGGGAGGTACGGTGATATGAAACATCTATGGAAGTATTTCACACCTTTGATAATCATTTTTTCTTTGGCATCAACAGCGCAGGCCGATGACGAGGCCTTTCTCATCGGCTGGTATCTTTACGACGATCCAAACGTCTACGAGACTGTCAGCAGCCCGGATCATGTGGTGGATCATCACGGCGATCCGGATCTGTATTTCTACGAACCTTCAATTTCAGACATGTGCCAGAAGGGCTCATCGGTGCGGGGCCGTGGTCTTATAGACCAGGTGCCACCGGACAACGAAATCGGCTTCTGTGTTATCGAACAGTATATTCTGGAAAACGCGGGCAATGAATCGGGTAACATCAGCCTGGAGTCGGTCTTCACCTACGAGGCCAACACCACCCTTGCCACCTTTGACGAGGCCACCTACACCTATGCCATGGTGTACCTGTACATTCCGGACAATCTTGACCCTGCCCTGTTTTCGCTGAAGGTTCACGAGGTGGATGATGGCATCGAGGTGCTGGTAAACTCTTACATTACCGGGTTCATGAAGCTGCACGAGGATGATGTGGAGTTTGATCTCGACACGGCCATGGGCGGGGCCACAGGTGTTCTGCAACACGGCTTTAACACCGTCATACTGATTCTGGTGGATGACAGCCGCATATGGAAATACATCCGTAACGTGGAGTTTCTGTACGATGGCCAGCCGGGACCGGTGGTGATTCTCGACCCCAACATTGTCTATGGCCGGGTATTTGACAGCTACACCCTGGAGCCCATTGCCGGGGCAACGGTAACCCTGGAGGCGCAACCGCAGACCAGCGACGACACCGGTTACTACTATTACAATGGTTTGGCCGACGGCACCTACGCCATCAGCGCAGAAGCCGAAGGCTATGAACCGGCATCCATCAGCATATCCGTGGCAGATGCGTCCGCTTTTTACCAGCCCTTTTATCTGGATATTCTGGAAGAGGAAGACGGAGACGCCGAGGCAGATCCGGAACCGGACCTTGATGATGTCCCCGGGGACATGGATATCGAGTTTGTGGATCTGGAGGATGATGACGCAGACCTTTCCGATGTGGAGGATGATGCCGACAACGACAGCATTGACGACATAGACACCGACGACCGGGATGCAAACGACGTATCCCCCGACGGACTGATTGACCAGGATACCGGCGATGCAGAGATCAGTGACAATACTGAGTCGGACAGCGCCGAAGACTCAGATACCCCGGACGCCATCGACAATGCCGACGGCGATACAACACCGCCCATCCCGGGTATTGGCGTGGGAGCGGTTACCGGCACCGGCTGCAACTGCCGCCAGGGAGGAGCAACCGAACTTCTTCTGCTGCTGGGAGCGCTGTTGTTATGGCGGCGCAAAATGAGAAAAGTGGCATTTTTGGCAAAACAATAGGCCAAAACACCGGAAAACACAGCATAGCAGTGCATACAACTTGACTTGAGGGCCTGCATTTATTAGTTTTCGCCAAAGGAGCGAGAATGGCGGAACTGGTAGACGCGCTGGACTTAGGATCCAGTGGCTTCGGCCGTGGGGGTTCGAGTCCCCCCTCTCGCACCACCTTTTTTTTTGCATCCATGGGATAATTGATATATAAACAAAACTCGTTACGCAATGAATTTGAGCGGTGATTTGAAGAAGGAGACAATCCATGATGAATAAGCGCACTGGAATGATTCTGGCAGCTATGGTTGCCATTCTGGTTATGGCCGCTATGGCATGCCAGCAAAAAGAGGAACCAGCCCCCAAAGCAGTTCCCAAAGCAAAACAAAATGCCATGACGGAACTGCAAAAAAAGGCCGACGCCAAAAAATTCGAGGTCTGCTACGGTTCCTTTGCCAAAGCCGCTGCAAAAACCGTCAAGATCAATGAAAAACCTTACATCATCGAAGGCTCCACCCTGAAGCCCCCCGCCGATGAAGACAAAGGCGCCGTGCTTGGTATTGTCTCCGACATGAAGGCCTCCAGCCCCAATAACATGTCCGCCATGAAAGAATACCTGGACTTTTTCAAGGCCGCCGGCGTTGAAATGATCCTGGTACTGGGCGACACCGCCGAAATGCGCAAAGACTATGTAAGCCTGCTCTCCATTCTGCTGGACAGCGGTCTTCCCGTCGGTGTCATCACCGGCAACCGCGATCCCCTGTCCGCCTATGCAGACGCTGTCAATGAATTGTCCGCCAAATACCCGAACTTCATCAATATGAACCAGATCCGCGTGATCGACTCCGAAGACTTCAATGTCGTATCCCTGCCGGGCTACCACGACATCCGCTACGTCCACCACAAAAAGGACGCCTGTGTCTACGGTGAAAAAGAAATCGCCGAGCTGGGCGCCAAAATCGGCGAAATGGCCGGTGAGCCCGTTGTGCTGATCAGCCATGGTCCTCCCAAAGGCGAAGGCAAGGAAGCCCTGGATTACGCCTTTAGCGGCGGCAATGTTGGCGACCCCAAACTGGCCAAACTTATCGCTGAAAAGAACATCCCCTTCGGTCTGTTCGGCAATATCCATGAAGCCGGTGGCAAAGCCGTTGCCAAAGACCTGAAAACCCTGGTCGCCCCCAACACCATGAGCGACAGCCTGTTCATCAACGTGGGCCCCGGCGACACCGACCCCTGGAACATGAACGACAACACTGTCAGCTATGGCATGGCCACGGTTATGAAAATCGAAGGCAACAAAGCCAGCTATAAAACCTACCGCCGCAAAAACGGCAATGGCGCCGAGCCTGCTGAAAACAAAAAGCCCGCCACCCCGGACGAAATGCTGAAAAAGCCCCTGAAGCTTCAGCCCAAAGCCGCGGGCACCAAAACCGGCCTCAAACTGGATACCAACAAAAAGCCGGTTGCCAACTAATATTTGACTCCCGTAAATAAAACGCCCCGATGTACCGCATCGGGGCGTTTTTTCATACTAGGCTAACAAAACCTTAACATCGCCTTGTTATTCCATCGCCAGAATGTACACATCACCTCTATTCGGAGTAGTCCATGAAACAGGAAGAATCTCTGAAAATGGTTGTCTGGCGGTGGGTCAAACTGCTCCTGCTGCTGTATCTTTTCTTTGTCGCCATCAAGCTGATGGGCCACTCCTTTAAGGGTATGGGCAAGGATCACGTCAAGGATCTGCTCACCGGAGCAACCGCCAACCCCTTTGCGGGCCTGCTCATCGGCGTGCTTTCCACGGCAATTATCCAAAGTTCCAGCACCACCACGGCTATGGTTGTGGGCTTTGTTTCCGGCGGCGTTTTGGGCATCGGCAACGCCGTTCCGGTTATCATGGGCGCCAACATTGGCACCACGGTCACCAACTCTCTGGTGTCCTTTGGTCATGCCCGGCATAAAAACGAATTCCGCAGGGCCTATGAAGTCGCCATTGTCCACGATGTCTTCAATGTCATGGTGGTGGTGATTATGTTGCCTTTGGAAATGACCTTTCATTTTCTCGAAAAAACCGCACTGGCTATGGCAGACCTGCTTACCGGCGGCGGCGGTATGACCTTTAAAAGCCCACTGGATATGATACTAAAGCCCGTGGTTAAAATGATTGACGGCGCTACCGTCAGCCTCTTCGGCAAAGTCCCGGCGTCCATTATTATGCTGGTGCTGGCGGCAATATTCCTGATTATCGCTCTGGTGATGATCGTTAAAACCATGAAAAGCATTGTGGGCCAGAAAATCGAAGGTGCGGTAGACACCATTTTAACCAAACACGGCTATCTTGCCATGGTGCTGGGTGCGGGCATCACCGCTGTTATCCAGTCCAGCAGCCTGACAACCTCATTGCTGGTACCCATGGCCGGAGCAGGGCTTATAACCATCCGGGCCGCCTTCCCCGTTACCCTGGGGGCAAACCTCGGCACCACCATCACCGCTTTGCTTGCCGCCCTTGCCGGCGGGCCGCTGGGCCTTGCCATCGCCCTGGTGCACCTGCTGTTCAACATCAGCGGCACCCTGATCTTCTACCCCATACCCTTTATGCGTGAAATCCCGATCCGCGCCTCCATTGGCCTTACACGCTTAACCGACGGAAAATGGTACCGGGCCGCCGCCCTTTCCGTTGCCATCTTTTTTGTGATACCATTGTTAGGGATGTGGCTGTTCACATAGCAACCACTTGCAAGGAGCAAAACCATGTTTAAGGAAATCCTCGACCTGTTTAAGCGGCATTCAGCCCTGGAAGAAATCGAAGCGGAATTCCTCTCCATGCTGGAGATTGGACGGGACATGTTTGAGCGGGGCACTCAGTGCATGGTAACCGGCACAGTGGAGCATGACACAGAAGCATATATCCTTGCCCAGGATCAGCGCCTCAACGAGCTGGAGCAAAGCATCCGCCGTCGCCTGTATACTCATCTGCTGGTCAGTGGCACGGCAAATCTGCATCCCGCCATGGCCTTTATGAGCATTGTCAAGGACGCCGAACGCCTGGGTGATTTTTCCAAGAATATTTTCGCCACCCTCAAACGGGTAAAGGAAGAAAACCCTGCCCCCAGCCCAAAGATCAAGCTGCGGCTGCGTGAACATGTGCTGCGCCAGTTTATCAACATCCACACGGCAATAGCCAATCAGGACGAAACATTGGCACGGGAAATCGTGGAGCTTTCCCGCCGGGATCAGAGAGAGTGCGACGGGTACATCTGGGATCTGGTGGAAGGCCGCGGCGATGCCATCGGCATTGAGAACCCCGTTGCCAGCGCCCTGCTGTTCCGTTTCTTCAAACGGGTGCTGAGTCACCTGGTCAACATAGGCACGTCGGTGTACCTGCCTTTGGACAAGCTGGACGCCTTCGACGAACCGGAGATGTAGAGTTTCACACGGTAATATTCACGCAGGCAGACCATACTTTTTAAAGGTACACAGGCAATTTTGTTTGCAATATACCGGATATCCTGTATCATAATAGTTTATACAGACGGCAATTGATACCAAGGAGCTGCTATGTTCAAGGAAATACTCGAAATATTCAAACGCCATTCCGCCCTGGACGAGATCGGACACGATTTCGTGGAAATGATACAAATCGCGCAGGAAATGTTCACTGAAGCCACAAAATGCATGGAAGACGGCCAGCCGGACCCGGCAGTGGCGGACTACCTGAAACAGCGCGATGAAAAAATCAACGAACTGGAGCAGCAAATCCGCCGCAGACTGTACACCCATCTACTGGTCAGCGGCACGGCGGATCTCTCCCCTGCTCTGGCGTTCATGTCCATTGTCAAGGATGCCGAGCGCCTTGGTGATTTTACCAAGAATATTTTCAATACCCTGCACCGGGCCAAATCCATTGCCCCGGAACCCTGCCACGCACAAAAAATCCGCATGCGCAAGCATATTATCAAGCAGTTTGAGCATATTCAGGACGTTATCATCAGCCATGACGAAGACCGCGCCCGGGAAATCGTGGCCCTGTCCCGCCGGGATCAGGCTGAATGCGATCAGTACATCTGGGCCATGGTTGAAGGCCGCAACGATGTCATCGAATGCAACAATCCCGTTGCCTGCGCCCTGCTGTTCCGCTTCTTCAAGCGGGTGCTGAGCCACCTGGTGCATATCGCCACCTCGGTGTACATGCCCCTTGACAAGCTGGATGTATTTGACGAACCCGGCGTGTAATGGCTTAGCTGCTGTTGTTGTTCTGACGGGATGACTCCCGCAGACGTTGCAGCCGGTCTTCTTCAATAATAACGGTAATATACCGGGGATGGCTCACCAGAACCATCCCCGGTTTTGCATGTTTGCCCGGATGCCGCAGATCCTTGCGCCTCGCCCAGGTCACCTCGGCCTCGCCGCCGGGTTTCACCCCGGACCACCAGGCCGCCAGCAGGGCGGCATCTTTTAAGGTTTCATCGGAAATAGTTGTTACGCCACCACGACGGGGCACCGCCACATGCGGGCCGCTGGTACCGGCCACATGAAGCCAGACATCCTCGGACTTCAGGTTGCCAAAGGTAAGTTTGCTGTTGTTGCGGGCATCCCGCCCCACCAGAATAATATCTCCGTTGGCGGCGCGATACTGCCGAAACTTTGATTCCAAACCTTCCTTTGCCCGTTTGCGTCCCGCAGCCACCGCCCGCAGACCCCGGCGCTGCTGCTTGTCAAACTCGTCACCCAATCCAAGTGTACGGGCCAAATCTTCCATGGCCTCAAGGCCCGGACGATCTTCAAGGGATTCCTGCAGCCGTTCCATACCCGTGGCAAGACGATCCGCCTCTGCTTCCAGGGTTTCGATACGCTCCAGTGCCTTTTCCTCGCCCCGCTCGCCTTTGCGGGCTCGCTTGTATATGCGGTCAAGATTGGCCTGGGGACTGGTGGCCGGGTCAAGATCGATTTTCACCGGCTGTCCGGTTTCGTAATCCGTAACCTCTATAGATTCCTGACCCCGCTTTATCAGATGATAATGAGCGCTGAGCAAATCGCCCAGATGGCGTTGCCCGGTATAGGCCTCTGCCTTTTTGAGGTCATTGTATGCGGCTTTGAGTCTGCCGCTGTTTTTCTTTATGCGGCGACGCTGTTGGGTCACCAGCCTGCCGCCAAGGCGCTGTAACTCAAAGGCATGTTCCGCCGGATGATACTGCTGCTGCACCGCCTCGCTGAAACGCGGGCACTGGTCAACAAGCTCCGGATCAACGGTATGCATGTCCTTTTGTGCCGGAGGGGCGAAAGCGGGTTCATAGGGTGATCCCACAGCCAGTTTGCGCCGGGTGGAACGATTGCGCCGCAACATGGCGGTTACGGTGTTATCCGCATCGGCAAACAGCAAATTACTGTTTCGACCCGTGAGTTCTGCCACCAGAGACATGTTGTTGCCAAAACGAAGAGTCACCACCCGGTCATCGGGTTTGACCTCAATGGCAGAGATGGCCTGGCCCTCAAGATGCCGGTGCAGGGTTGCACCAAAGGGCAATGGCGGCTTGGGTTGCCGCACCCGGGCGGTCAAAGGATGCAGACGGGAAAAATCATCATTGGCGCTTACCAGCAGCCGCATCAACTCCCCGTTGGGCAGATCAAGATACAGCAGCACCGCCCACAAGGGGGTTTCCACCACCCGGGACACCACGCTTCCCGCAATCTGAGAACGTATCTCTTCGGCCACCCGCAGGATTTCCGGTGCTGTAAGCGACATACCAGATATCAGGTTTCGCTGTTGTTGTCTTTGCGACGGCCCCGCCAGTGAGCCACCCGCTCGGCAATCCGTTTTTCGTAGCCCACCTCTTTGGGGTGATAAAACAGACTACCCCGCAGGGTATCCGGCAGGTATTCCTCGGCAACAAAGCCGCCTTCGGCATTGTGGGGATAATTGTATTCCTTACCGTACCCCATATTTTTCATGAGTTTGGTAGGGGCGTTGCGCAGCTTTAAGGGCACATCCAAAGCCCCGTGCTGCTTTACCACGGCACGGGCTTTTTTTAAGGCCATATATGATGCATTGGATTTTGGCGCTGTGGACAGATAGGTGCAGGCCTGCGCCATGGGGATTTCACCTTCGGGCAATCCCACCATGTCAAAGGCTTCCAGGGCGCTGGTGGCCACCATGATGGCCCAGGGGTCGGCATTGCCTACATCTTCCGCAGCAAAAATAATCATGCGCCGCAGTATGAAATGCGGCTCCTCTCCGGCATCCAGCATCCGCAGCATCCAGTACAGGGCTGCATCGGGATCACTGCCCCGCATGGACTTGATAAAGGCGCTGACAACATTGTAATGCTCTTCACCGCCCCGGTCATACAGCAGCATTTTTTCCTGCAAAGCCTCAACCACATCGTTGGCTGCAATGGCGTTGCTTTCATTGTCCACTGCCAAATCCGCCGCCGCCTCCAAAACCGTCAAAGCACGGCGGGCATCGCCCCGGGCTCCCTGAATCAAATGCCCCAGGGCATCGTCATCAAGCTGCAATTTCAGTTCGCCCAAACCCCGCTCCGTGTCTTCCATGGCCCGCTGGATAATATGCCGGATATCCTCTTCTTCCAAAGGACGAAGATTCAGCACCCGGCTGCGTGACAACAGCGGAGCAATCACTTCAAAGCTGGGGTTTTCCGTGGTGGCCCCTATCAGGGTGATGGTGCCATCCTCCACCGAAGGCAGAAATGCATCCTGCTGCGCTTTGTTGAAGCGGTGGATTTCGTCGATAAACAGAATGGTGGAAGTGCCCTGATTGCGTTTACGAATCCGGGCTTTCTCAATGATTTCACGAACTTTAGTGATAGAACCCAGCACTGCACTGTAGGCCACAAAGGTGTGACTGGTCTGATTGGCAATGGTCCGGGCCAGGGTGGTTTTTCCACAGCCCGGCGGTCCCCACAGTATCAAACTGGGCAGTTTGTCCGCATTCAGCAGGCGGCGAAGGAAGCGATTTTCGCCGATAAGATGCTCCTGACCCGCCACTTCATCAATGGTTCGGGGGCGCATACGCTCCGCAAGGGGCGGCGTGCTTTCTGCGGGGGGGGATTCAAAAAAGTCCATGACACTATCCATCCTGCCAAAAAAGAACGCGGCGGACAAAGCCGCCGCGTGATACACACAAAGTCAATGCAGGAATTATTTCTTGGCGTCAAACCGGAAGGGGAATGTAATGACCTGCGGTTCACCCTTGGAACGCTCCGGGAACTGCAATTGTTTGATCTTTCCAACGATGCATTTACGCACTTTGCCGTTTTTAAGGGTCGAACGTTTGTTGTTGATTTTCACGTTCTTCACTTTGCCGTTAAGCTGAATGGCAAACTGCACCGCAACGGTACCCTTCAGTTTTTTGTTACGATTGAGTTCTTTCTGATAGCAGAACTTGATGGCGGTGTACCGGCGTTTGATTACGTTGCCGATAATACCTTTGTCCAGGTACTGAGGTGTATTATCCTCAATAGAGGTTTCTTCCTTGCCCGAAGAAAATGCATCTTCATCTTCTTCATCGTCCATACCGGGGCGTTCATAGCTGCCGCCGGTGGGCTTTTTAATAGTATCAGCCGCCGAGACCATCTGGGTGGCAAACAGCGACACTGTGAACAGGGTTACAATCAAAAGAATAATGTGGCTACGTTTCATTGGGAAACTCCTTTTCCTGAAAATATCCTCTAACAGTATACAAAAACCTGTGTCCCCCGTCAATAAAACTTGCTCACTACAAGTGGTTTGGCCAGCGTTGCCAAACAGTCCCCAAAAGGCCGCATCCCGTCCCGAAAACATCGGGCAATGCTTCAACATTCCTTTTTTACTGGCATTTTGTGTCATTATCCTGCCTCCTATTGCCATTAAGGGGAAATGCCTTAGAATTAACTGTAACTGAAAATACAGTGGTGGATGTCACAGGAAGATGGCAATTGGGCGATAATGGATCTCACGGGCAAGACAAAAGATGATTTAAAGAGGGAAGTTGAGCAACTCCGGAAACGGATTATTGAGCTGGAAGGCCGCATCAAAACCCCGCATCTGATGACAACAGTGTTTGAAAACACCTCAGAAGGCATCATGATAACCGATGCAGGCAACATCATTATTGCGGTAAACAATGCCGCTACCGATATCACCGGCTATACCTCTGATGAGCTCATTGGCGCCAATCCCCGTATGTTCAAATCGAACCGCCACGACCCCCTGTACTACCAGGATATGTGGTCTGCTTTGACCAGAAGCGGAAACTGGCAGGGAGAAATCTGGAACCGCCGGAAAACCGGAGAGACCTACCCCCAGTTGCTCAGCATAACCGTCATCAACGACGATGATGGCAATGCGCAGTATCACATCGCGATCTTCACCGACCTTTCGGGCAAACTGATGAATGCGGGTCGTTTGATGCATTTGTCAAATTTTGACGCCCTTACGGATATTCCCAACCGCTTTTTGTTCCGGGACCGCCTTGAGCAGGCCATGGTTCGTTCACAAAATGAAAACACCTGGCTCGCCATGCTGTTTATCGACCTTGACCGCTTTCGCTCGGTAAATGAATACTATGGTCACCACACAGGAGATAAGCTGCTGCAAAATGTGGGTAAACGCCTGTCCATGGCCCTTGATGGCGCCACTACCCTGGCCCGGCTGGGCGTGGATCAGTTCGCCGTGCTGCTGACAGGGTTTGGCAACACCATGGACGCCGCAAGGGATGCTGTTATTGCTTCACAGCGTGCTTTGGCAGAGCTTTCATCCCCGTTCATTGCAAATTCTGCGGAAATCAGCATTACCGCCAGCATCGGTATTGCACTGTTTCCCCAGGAAAACCCCGGGGGCGATCTGGTGGGAGACGCGGAAGCGGCCATGCGGCATGCAAAGCTAAACGGCCGGAATACCTACGAATTTTACTCATCAGAAATGAATGCCGAGGCCATGGAACAACTGGCCATTGAAAGTCAGTTGCACGATGCCCTGCAACGGGATGAATTTTTGCTGTATTACCAGCCCCAACTGGACCTTGCCACCGACAGTATCCGCAGTGTTGAAACCCTGATGCGCTGGAAACACTCCCAGCACGGCCTCATTTCCCCGGATCGGTTTATCCCCCTTACGGAAAAAACCGGCATGATCATCGTGCTTGGGGAATATATGCTTCGCAATGCCCTTGAGCAGCTTGACTCCTGGCGAAACATCGGCATCAAGGATATGCGGATAGGGTTCAATCTTTCTGCGGTGCAGTTCCGTCAGAATAATATTGTAGAGATGATCAGCAGGGTGCTGAAAGACACCGGAAACCAGCCGGAGCATCTTGAGATCGAACTGACCGAAAGCGTGCTGATGGACGATACCGACCGGGCGGTCCTTACCCTTAAAAGGATCAAGGATCTGGGTGTACGCATTGCCCTTGACGACTTTGGCACCGGCTACAGTTCTCTGAGCTATCTCAAACAATTCCCCCTGGACAAGCTTAAAATCGACAAAAGCTTTGTGCGGGATATTGACCAGCAACAGGGTAATGACGCCATTGTGGAGGCTATCATCGTGCTGGCGAAAAGTCTTAATCTGCAGGTGGTGGCTGAAGGCGTGGAAACTGAAGCCCAGATGACCTTCCTCAAAGAACGTCATTGCGACTATTTACAGGGATACCTGGTGGGAAGACCCATGCCGGGAGCAGAAATACCCCAGGCTCTGCGCAAGCAGATGGCGGTCTGAGAATTACACAAACAACTGGAGGGTGGCGGTCACATCCAATGTCATGGATGCGGCGATGTCCTCGGGGAAAGAGTCTTTTGGCCCCATAAGATTCACAACCAAGCCGGGAAGGTCCAGGGTCACTTTTAATAAGGGCATACCGGTATGGAAATTTGCGGTTTGGGACACATCCCGAACCTGTCCCCGCAACAAAACCGGAGCGCCTGCCTCGGCTTCCAAAAGCAGCCAGGGGGATTTGGCCATCATGATGCGGCGCTGCTGGGGAGTCAGCCTGCGGGCGGAACGCTGCGCCAGCAGCCGCAGGTTTTCGTGGTCTTCCAAACCTTCGGGACTTTTGCGAGCCTGCATCACAAGGCCGCTGACAATACTTTCTTTTCTTTGGCCCTGCTTAATATCTTCGGCATGCTCCAGAAAGTTGACCACCGGCATCACCACAGGGGCAAGAGCATTCTCAGGAATCCCTACCGTGGCCCACCACTGCCCGGGAATGTCTCCGTCCTCACGATAGTCCCGAATATCCACACCGCAACGCACTTCACCCCGGTATCCGGGCTGCATATAGGTAACCTCAACGTCGTCGGGCTCCATGTCCTGCGCACCGGGGGGCAAGGTTACATACAGCCACAGCTCCATACCTCTGGCCATATCCCAGACAAAAGCTCCGCGTCGGCTGTCTGCAATCAGACGGGAGAGAAACTGACCATTGCCCACAATTTTGTCGGCCCAGTGGTCAAATCCCTTTTTTTCATTGAATGTTATGCCAATGGCCCGCCACAGATCGATAAAATGCTGGTCCGCGAAGGTTTCCATACCCAAACTCTCAGGCGGCAAAAGCCGGCATGATCATGTAGGCCAGACCCAGGAATGTCAGAAAACCAAGGGTATCGACCAGGGTGGTAATCATAACGCTGGAACCCACCGCCGGGTCAAATTTTAAGCGTTTGAGGGCCAGAGGCACAAAGGCTCCCAAAAAACCGGCGAAGATCATATTTATCGTCAGGGACAGCCATAACACCAAACCAAGGTAATAGGTTCCCTTCCACATATACACCGCAATACCGGCCACAAGCCCCACAACCAGACCATTTCCCATACCCACTGCCATCTGCTTGACCACTGCCTTCAAACCGCTGCCCAGCTCCAGTTCGCCAATGGCGATGGCCCGGGTTACCACGGTAAGGGTCTGGGTTCCGGTGCTTCCGCTGACGCCTGCCACCACCGGCAGGAAAATGGCCAGAACCGCCATCTCCTGAATCACATGCTCAAACACGCCGATGACCGATGCGGCGATAAATGCGGTAAAGAGGTTAAGCACCATCCAGGGAAGACGTTTTCCCAAAGAATGCCGGATAGGAGAAAAGACGCGGTCCTCGTCATCCAGACCCGCCATGTGGTACATATCCTCGGTGAATTCCTCTTCCAGAATATCGATGACATCATCGACGGTGACAACGCCCAACATCCGCCCTTCGGCATCCACCACCGGAACACCAAGAATATTGTAGCGGGCAACGATCCGTGCGACTTCTTCCTGATCCTCGGCACCACCCACCGCAATAATATCCGAGGTCATGACATCCCGCAGCCGGGTATCTTCCTTGGAAATAATCAGCCGCCGCAGGGGCACAACCCCCACAAGACGATTATTGTCGTCGACAACATATAAATAGGAGAGCATTTCCGGGGCTTCGGTATCGTTGCGAAGCTGAAAGGTGACCTCTCCCACGGTCATATCCAAATGAAATGCAAGGTACTGGTCAGTGGCTTTACGCCCGGCGCTGTCCGGCGGATATATCATAAAACGCCGCAGATCGTCGGCGTCTTCCTCGTCCATTTTTTCCAGCAGATTATGCTGCCGGTCTTCTTCCAGTGATTCAAAAATAAAGACCTGATCATCTACCGGCAGGCGGGCCATAATGGCCACCAGCCGCTCGTCGGTAACATCGTTGAGCACTTCCTCAAGAATGGTTTCCGGCAACTCGCTGAGGGTCACACCGGCGCGGTGCCCCTGGAACAGCAGGTCGATGAGACGATTCCGTTCGATGGGAGACAGTGCGGTAAAGAGTTCCGCCACATCGGCGGGATGCATCTTTATGATGGCACGGACCACGTTGCGGGGCGCAGCATGGCGCAGCAACTTCCTAAGTGCCTCCACCGAACGTCTTGGTTTATGATAACGGGTTTGCGGCATGCGCATCTCCAGGGCCCAGGAGAAGGCAAACCTTCAGCCAGGCTAAGTTATGAGTGCCCCAAGGCACATGATCGATAAGCGTCGCTGTTTTCGTCCATTGTTCTCCTCATTTGACAGGTCCTTACCCTGTCACGATAAACGAGGGCTGTCAACTTCTTTAGACATTTCCATAAAAGCTGTGGACCGCTAGCGGCGGCGCACGCTTTTAGGGCTCACGGCCTCATTCAAAACATGATCCGTGATTTCCTCCAGCTTCTGTTCCAGAATGGATGACAGTCCTTCACGCCGCGAGCAATCGCAGGGTTCCACTGCCATAAGCGTCACCGGGGTAGTCACGCCATTTTTGCGTGCAGTACCAATGGTGTCTGCCAGATTCAGGATTTCCAGCGAGAGGTGGGAGCGGAATTCTTCTTTGATCTGTTCTCCGCAGATGGCGCGCACATAGCCCGGCGGCATGTGCATCTCGGCGATATCAACGATAATCGCCCGTTCACACTGCTCCAAAAGATCCAGAAGCTGCTCCCGATCGCGGTCCCCTTCCACGGCTTCGATAAATTCCGGCACGCCATTACGCTTGCAAATGGCCTGCGCCACAACTTGTCCGATGCCGCCGTCTCCCCGCGCTTTGTTCCCGATACCGATAATGCGAACTTTTTTCTGTGATGTGGTCGTCATACTGCAACCTGCTTTCGATGATGTCTTACTGAATAAAGCACTTCCTTTTGAACGCATGGAATATACATACATTGGACCCGTTAGTCAATGCCTGTCCTGCGCAGCATACCTGTGCTTTGCCACAATAGAAAAAATTGCAGGGCGGAAAAAAACGGCGCGGGATTAACCCGCGCCGTTATAGCTGATTATTGCAGCTTGAGCTTCAGGGTCATAAGCAGGGTCTCGGGATGGATCGGCTTCTGGAAGAAGCCGGCCAGACCGATTTCCTTGGGGTCAATGTTCAGGTTCAGCTGATCGCCGACACTGCTGAGCATGTAGACCGGTGCTTTGTTACCCAGGGCCAAAAGCTCCTTGGCCAGGGAGGTGCCGGCATCGACTTCTTCCATCATAAGGTCGATCAGCACGAAATCGGGATTGACTTCCTTGTAGGTCTTCAGGCCTTCTTCGCCGCTGGCGCCTTCGGCCATGATGTATCCTTCCTTTTCCAGTACCAGCCGGAGGGTAAGGAGCACATCGGGATCGTCATCCACACAGAGAATCACGTATTTTCCGTCTTGCATGGTTCCTCCTGATTACTGTTTGACAGACGGTAGCCGCCCAAACAGGGAAATTCCTCGGCAGATTCCGCTACATTTCCGGTGCGAAACACCGGTTCAAAATGTGCAAGAGCTGCCTCAAGATTTTTTTGTGCTTGTTCGCTCAACCGCTCATCAAACTCATTGAATTCGTACCCGCGCATACCCAGCAGGTATCCTTTTGTTTTGGCACCGAAAAGATCGTGGGCCAGACCAAGCACTGCCTCGGGGGCAACGCTGTGGCTAGAAAAACTCTGCTGGCTCACTGGTTCGATGGCATTGATCCAAAAGGGTTCCGGTCCGTCGACGGCTGCATCGGCAAACACGACAATATCGTGCTCCGCCACATAGGCCGCCGCTTCAACGGTAAGCTGGTAATCGGCATCCACTGTCAGCCCCGGCACCTGGCGTTCTGCCATGGCCTCGGCAAACAGGGGCCCCAGGCCGTCATCAAGACGGCCCGGGTTCCCGAATCCAATAAGCATAATGCGTGCGGTGTCGCTCATTTAGGTGGTTTTCCGATCGATCTCTTTGCCTTCGGCATCCAGCAGGCTCAGTTCCAGCGGCATCTGACCGATGGCGTGGGTGGCGCAGGACAGGCAGGGATCATAGCAGCGGATAGCCACTTCCACATGGTTCAGCAGGCCTTCGGTGATCTCCGGCTGGCCGGAAATGAAATCGTTGGCAATAGCCTGAACCGCACGGTTCATGGGCTCGTTGTTGCTGGTGGTGGACACGATCAGGTTGGCCATGGTCACCTGGTCGTCGTCGTTCACTTCGTAGTGGTGGAACAGGGTTCCGCGCGGGGCTTCGAGGAGGCCCACACCCACGTTGCGGCGTTCGCCCTTGAGCACCAGGTCTTCGCCCTGCAGATCCTCGTCGTGCAGAAGATCGCGGATCTTCTCCATGGAGTGCAGCAGCTCGATCAGGCGTGCCCAGTGGAAGGCCAGCGAAAGGTTGTTGGGCTTGTCATTGGTGACAGCCATAAACTCTTTGCGGGCGGCTTCGGCTTCCGGGGTGTCGATGAAGTCGCAGGCATTGACACGGGCCAGCGGACCAACGCGATACCAGCCGTCTTCGGGGCCGATGGACTTGATGAAGGGGAACTTCATGTATGACCAGGGGCGCACTTCTTCGGCGATATAGTCGTTGTACTTGTTGTAGTCCGCGTTGTCGAAGATCTTGTTGCCTTCGGCGTCGATGGCGCGCATGTTACCATGATACAGATCCATGGCGCCGTCGTCACGCAGGATGGAGAGATGGTTGGAGGGGAAGGCCGCAAACTTGGTGGCCAGTTCCAGGTTCTCCACGGTGTAGTCCTTGGCGATCTTCAGAGCGCTGCGGGACCATTCCATCATCTGGTCAACGTCCTTCAGGAAGAAGTCGCGTTCGGCGATGGACAGATTTTTGTTGATGCCGCCGGGGATGGCGCCGGTGCCGTGAATTTTCTTACCGGCGGTGGCCTTGATGATCTCCTGACCAAACTTGCGCATCATAACGCCCTGGACCGCCAGGTCCGGGAATTTTTTCGCCACGCCGATGACGTTACGGATTGCGGGATCGGCATCAAAGCCGAAGAGCAGATCCGGGCTCACCAGGTGGAAGAAGTGCAGCGCATGGGACTGGAAGGTCTGGCCGTAATGCATCAGGCGACGCATTTTTTCCGCGGTGGGGGTCAGCTGATCCACACCCACGATCTGGTCCATTGCCTTGGCGGCGGCCAGATGATGGCTGACGGGGCAGATACCGCAGAGACGCTGAACCAGAACCGGGACTTCCCAGAAGGGACGACCCTGGATAAAGCGCTCAAAGCCGCGGAATTCCACGATATGCAGACGAGCGTCTGCAACTTTGTTGTTTTCGTCCAGGTGGATGGTAACTTTTCCGTGACCCTCAACCCGGGTTACCGGTTCGATAGTAACCTTTTTCATGATACGCCCTCCTAGTCGTACTTGATCAGCTCGTAGGGCAGATCAACGGGTTTATCTGTCAGCAACGCCACAAGAGCCTGCCACAGGGTATCCGCGGGGGGCGGGCAACCCGGCAGATGGTAATCGACTTTTACAACTTCGTGGCAGGGGAAGACCTTGTCGAGCAACAGCGGAAGCTCGGGGTCATTTGGAATCTGA
>Ga0070728_10003139_pt1 | contig 18739 bp, 8 predicted proteins | sample tdDd471_FD_66723 | JGI IMG/M metagenome (GOLD analysis project Ga0070728, IMG submission 66723) | Marine sediment microbial communities from the Atlantic coast under amendment with organic carbon and nitrate - tdDd47.1 | ecosystem: Environmental > Aquatic > Marine > Coastal > Sediment | place... | reverse complement strand
GCCCAGGACGAGTTCGCCTTTCACAGCCATCGCAAGGCCATTGGCGCCATCGACGGCGGCCGGTTCGCCGGAGAGATCGTCCCGGTCATGGCTCCCCGTCCGGCTCGCACCAAGAGCGACAGGCCATCGTTGCAGGAGGTCGAGTTCAAGGTGGACGAAGGCCCTCGATCCGATACCACTGCCGAGGCACTGGCCCGCCTCAAGCCCGCCTTCAAACAGGGTGGAACCATCACCGCCGGCAACAGCAGTCAGATGAGCGACGGCGCCGCTGCCCTGCTGCTGACCACCCCGGAAATCGCAGCCGAGATCAACGTCACACCCCTGGCCCGATTCGTGGGCTACGCCGTGGCCGGAGTGCCGCCTGAGATCATGGGCATCGGTCCGGTGGAAGCGGTGCCCAAGGTAATGGCCCGCAGCGGCCTGACGTTGGAGCAGATGGATGTCATTGAACTGAACGAAGCCTTCGCCGCCCAGAGCCTGGCCGTCTGCAATGGCCTCGGCCTGGACCCGGCGGACGAGCGACTGAATCCCAACGGCGGCGCCGTGGCCCTGGGCCACCCGCTGGGTTGCACCGGTGCGAAGCTGGCCACCACGGCCCTTCATGAGATGCAACGACGCGGCGGCAAGTATGCCCTGGTCACCATGTGCATCGGTACAGGCATGGGGGCAGCGGGCATCTTCGCGGCAATCTGAGCAGAAGAGGCAACACGTCGGTTTCGACAGGAGGAGAACCAAATGGCTGAAGCACAGTACCCCACCGGCGGAGAGTTCCTGCTGAGCGAGACCGCACCCGGCGACGTGTTCACTCCCGAGGATTTTGACGAGAATCAGCGCATGATCGCCCAGACGGTGGTCGATTTCGTGGACCGCCACGTGGTCCCGGTCCGCGAGGAACTGGAGTACAAGGGAGACACCAGTCTGGGCAAGGATCTGCTCCTGGCCGCCGGCGCCATGGGTCTGCTGACTGCCGACGTGCCCGAGAGCTTCGGCGGTATGGGTAGCGACAAGGCCACGATCATCCTCATCAGCGAGAAGATGTCGGCTTCGGGCAGCTTCGCCGTGACCCACGGCGCTCAGGCAGGCATCGGCACCCTGCCCATCGTCTACTTCGGCACCGAAGAACAGAAACAGCAATACCTCCCTCGGTTGGCCACTGGTGAGCTATTGACCTGCTACGCCTTGACCGAACCGGGCAGCGGTAGCGACGCCCTGGCCGCTGCCACCACGGCAGTGCTCGATGAAGACGGCACTCACTACATCCTGAATGGTACCAAGCAATACATCACCAACGCCGGCTACGCCGAGATGGTGATCCTCTTCGCCAAGATCGACGGCGAGAAGTTCACCGGGTTCATCGTCGATCTGACCAGCGACGGCGTCAGTATCGGCGCCGAGGAAAGGAAGATGGGCATCAGGGGTTCCAGCACCTGCGCCATCATCCTCGAAGACGTCCGGGTACCGGTGGCCAACGTCCTGGGTGAGATCGGCAAGGGGCACCACATCGCCTTCAACATCCTGAACGTCGGCCGCTTCAAGCTGGGCGGCAGTTCGGTTGGCGGCTGCAAACTGGCTCTGGCCTCGGCCGTACCCTACACGAAGCAACGCCACCAGTTTGGCCAGCCCTTGAGCGGCTTTGGACTCATCCGCCGCAAGATCGCCGACGTGGCCGCTCGTACTTTCATGGCCGAATCGATGGTCTACCGAACCGCCGGCCTGCTGGACCGGGCCATCGGCACCCTCGATCCCGCCGCGGCGGATCACGATCGGGCGGGCATCGGCAAGGTCGAGGAATTTTCGATCGAGTGCTCGATGATCAAGGTCTACGCCACCGAGACGATGGCCCTGGCCGGCGAGGAGTGCCTGCAAATGCTAGGCGGCTATGGTTACTGCCAGGAGTACCCCCTGGAACGGATGTATCGCGACGAGCGAATCAACCGGATCTTCGAGGGCACCAACGAGATCAACCGCATGCTGGTGCCGGGGATGATCATGAAGAAAGCCCTCAGAGGCGAGTTGCCTTTCCTGGCCGCAGCCAAGGCTGTTGCCGATGAATTGACGGCCCTGCCCTCTTTCGCCGAGCCAGGCGAGCCGGAATATCTCGAAGAGGAAGCCAAGCTGGTGGCCAACATGAAGAAGGTTGCCCTGGCGGTCCTGGGCCTGGCGGCCCAGAAGTTCGGCATGTCCCTGAAGGACCAGCAGGAGGTGCTCTCTGATTCGGCGGATATCGTCACCGAAGCCTATGCCTGCGAAAGCGGCCTGTTACGCACGTTGAAGTGGTCTGAAACCCAGGGACCGGACGCAGCCGCGGGCATGGCCGATATGCTGACGCTCTCGATCCACGACGCCATGGACCGGGTCGCGGTCCTGGCCCGCAACGTGCTGTCGGCAACGGTCGAGGGAGACGAGTTGCGGACCATGCTGGCGGGGCTACGGCGTCTGAGCAAACACGAACCTGTGAATCGCACCCATCTGCACGACGCCATCGCCGGCCGGGTCGTCGAAGCCGACGGCTACACCGTGCTCAGCGGCTGATCGACGCCGTGCGAGCCAGAGATTCGGCTGCCTCCAGGAACGCCTGCACCCGCGGGGGCTGCAACAGGACCAGCGCCAATGACGCCCCGGCAAACGGCAGCACCACACTGAATTCCTGCAGCAGGACGACCAGTACGAGTCCGAAGATCGCCAGCGCCTCCCTGAGGGTCCAGACCACGATGAGCGAGGTTTGCCAGTGGACGAAGCCGCGAGCCAGGCTCTGGTCGACTTCCGATAGATTGGCAAACTCCGGACCGGCGTCAATGGGACCGGCGATCGATCCGACCGCCGCCCGGCCTGCTGAAGCGGCAGCGCCCGACAGCTTGCCCTGCAGGACCCTTTCGCTGGTGGCCCAGCGCCGGAAGAACGTTGAGCCTACCGCGCAGACAAGAGCCAGGGCGGCAAAAAGGGACTTGAAGAGTTCCACGTCCACAGACGGCTGTGGCTCGACGATATTCTTGGTAAGGATCCAGGACACCAGGACATAAATCAGCGGAGCAACGGCGAACGCTCCCCATATCATATTCAACACACGCGCCCGCGGCGCCAGGAACCGAACGATTTCCGTTGAGACCATGACTACCTCCTTGACCGCAGCATGACCCAACACCACATCCTTGGCCACTCCTATTCACAAGCACAGAAAACCGGCCGCCGCTCACGAAGAGCAGCGGCCGGACAGCGGAATCGACAGCTCCAGCAAGCCGCCTGGTCGCTGATTATTTTACCATCATCACCTTGGTGGTCGCCAGTTCCTCACCGGCAATCATGCGCGCGAAGTAGACGCCGCTGGCAGCCCGGGCACCATCGTCGGCACGGCCGTCCCAGAGCACATCGTGTTCACCGGCGGGCAGACTCTCGGACACCAGCTGGCGCACGAGGCGACCCTGCAAGTTGTAGATGCCCACTTGCACCTGACCAGCACGCGGATTGATGAACTGGACCGTGGTCTGCGGATTGAACGGATTCGGCCAGGCCATCACCGCAGCGCTCAGCACCTCGATACCGGGCACCGGCGCCACTCCGCCACCTTCCTGCACGGCCAGGATCTGGAAATCGTCGAAGAAGAACCCCGACTGTTCCTCACTCACGTCGCTGGCCAGGCGGAAGCGGAAGCGCACGTCGTTCTGCCCCAGCCAAGGCAGCAAGTTCACTGTGTTCAGGACCCAGTTGGCCCGGTTGCCCTGGAAGACCGGGGCGCCGCTGGGAGTTTGGCCACCCTGCCCGCTGGCGCTGGTTGTGAAGGGTGTCGCCACCGGGGTCCATTCAGCGCCGCCATCGACACTGATTTCCAGGAAACAGCCGTCCCACACCGGCTCGATCTCCCACTTGGCCCAGAACGTGAGCTCGCCCGACATGGCCGTGCCCAGGTCCACGCCATTGATCATGGCCATGGGGTTGTTGTCGTAGCTGTCGTACTCGCCGCCGGGACTGTCGTTGAGGGAGTTGTCCGAGTTGTAGCCCTCGGCAGGATCGGTCAGACCCCACTCACCCACCCAGTCGCCGATGCCGTCCTCGAAGTCGGAGAAGAACAGCACCACTTCCGCGGCCACGTTCAGCGAGAAGTTCGCCACCACCGGCTCGGCGCCGATGGTCACGGTCTGGCTCTGAGTCACGTAGTCGCTGGCCACAGCTTCGAGACGATAGTCTCCATACACCAGGTGGGCGCTGTAAGCGCCGCCGGTGGCGGCTGTGGCATTGACCGTCGTTACGTACACGTCTGTGGGATACTGGTAGATGTTGACCTGAGCGTTCAGGCCGGCGCCGTCGCTGTTGGTCACCACACCGGAAACGTCACCGTGGGCCACCGGCTGCAAAACGACGTCCTGCACCGTGGGCGTACCCCAAGAGGTTGTGATCCCGTACACTGTCTGGGTGATATAGCCCTCGGCGGCGTACGTCAGGTCAAAGGTACCGCTGTGGAGCAACTTGTAATAATCACCGTGGGCGGGATCGGTGTGCACGTCGATGGGATTGCCGCTGACGGTCACGGTGGCGTCCAGGGGCAGGCCGGTGTCCGCACCGGTGACCACGCCGTTGATTCCGTAGCGGGCAGCCTTGACGTAGTGCATCAGGCTTTCCCGGTTCTCATCCCACAGACCGTCCAGATAGGAGGCGGGCGGCCACTTGATGTTGTGCAGTTCGAGGGTCACGTCGATGCAGTCGGTCACGTAGGTAGCCCAGTCCTGCAACGTGCCGAGAGCGACATACCAGTCGGCCCCGTTGGTGATCCCCTGGGGAAAACTGCCGTTGTACATGGGCGAGTTGTAGGTCGAGTACTCCAGGCTCAGCAGCTGCAGGGCCGCATCATCGGCTGACAGCGTGTAGGTATAGTCCCAGGGATAATTGACGACCAATGCGCCGGAGTGACCATTGCCGCTGACGACGAAGTGTTGGCTGTTGGCGTGGTTCATGAACAGGATGTTCTCGGGCTCGGTGACCTGGCTGCCCGCGGGCTCCGGAAAGTTCCGGTTCAGGTCCACGTTGTTGGCGTTGCCGCGCCGGTCCAGCACATAACCGTCGGGGTTGTGCAGGGCCATGATATGGATCTCGTAGTTGTCCACGAGATTGGTGACGTCGTCGTAGCCCGGCTGTCCGTAGTTGTTCACCAGGTACTGGGCGAAATTGAAGAGCATGACCATGCCGGGAGGTTCGTCGCCGTGCATGGTGCTACTGAGGCGTACTTCGGGCTCGGCCTCGGTATTCTGTACATCGTCGGAAATGACGATACCCCACAGATCGCGACCCTGGATCGACTGACCCCAGGTGAACGTGCGGGCGATGTCCGGATTCTCGGAGGCCAGTTCGGCGAAAACGGCGCCGATCTGGGCATGGGTCGGGTAGAAACCACGGTCTCCCTTGAGCAGGGCATCGCCGCCCTTGGCGGCCTGCTCGGCCCAGATGCGTTCGGCCTCCTCACGGCCCTGGCGATCCAGGTCGGCGATGCGCTCGTATTCGTAGCCGGCGGCGGTCAGAGCCGCTGCCTCTGCCTCGGTGATGCGGGGCTCGAAGATCAGATGGAAGGACTTGGGCGTGTCGTACTGGATGGTCAGCTGCTCGCGCTCGAACGAAGCCAACGGTACGCGCTTGAGCAAGGCATCCAGTTCGGCCTTGTCCGCCAGTTCGATCCGCACCGGGAAGTCATTCCACTCGGCGATGGACCACATGGGCAGGCCTTTGGCATCCACGGGAATCTCGGTATCCTGGGCAAACACCGCAGAGCCACTCACGACCATCAGCAACGTCAGCGACACGGAGATCGCAGAGCACATACGGGACCTGTTGTAACCCAACTTCATCATTTTTCCTTCCGGGAAAACCGACACGATCGACCGGGAGGAGCAACCCCGATCGAACTGCGTAGAACCGGGTGGACCGGTTTCGATGTCCTCACTATCAATGATAACATATAACCAGGGGTAAAATCCACCATCACAAGGATTTGGCCCTGTTTTTTCCCCATAACCCGGTGTTTTGATATCACATATTTCGACTCCCGGGAGAAAATGGTCACGATTCGGACACGTCGAACTCCCTTGCCTCAGGGGATTGAAACATGAGAACGCCCCCGGTTCAAAAAACCGGGGGCGTCCGATACCGGACCTCCGCCAGGCGGCGGCCCGCAGCTGTCGATCCGTTACTTCACCAGCATCATCTTTCGTGTGGCGATCTCGGTATCCGTGACCACCTGGTAGTAGTAGGTACCGCTGGCCACCCGGCGGCCGGTACGGTCAGTACCGTCCCAGGATACCGTATGGACCGCGGCACCGCGCTGCTCGTCGACCAGCGTCTGGACCAGGCGTCCGGCGATGTCGTAGACCACCAGCTTGACGTGACTGGCCCGCGGGAGATCGAACTTGATCGTCGTCAGCGGGTTGAACGGGTTCGGGTAGTTATCGCGCAGCGCGAAGACCGTCGGCAGTTCCACGCCGGGATTGGAATCGTCCACGGTCGACACGACGCCGCCGTCGTAAACCACGTGGACGCACCATGAGTTGAACATACCGATGTCGCCACCGGCGTTGTCGCTGATGGTGAGGGTCCAGTCACCGGACATCTCCTCGCCTGCCAGCAGACCGAGATCACCGGCGGGTTCGAAGTCTCCGGGGAACCAGCCAACGATGTTGTCGGCGCTGCCACCGGAGCGGTTGTGCAGAATCACGTCGGTGCCTTCGGGTGACGTCAGGGTCAGGATAAGGTCACCCTGGTACGTGTGCGTGACGTCCACGTACACGCTGACTTCGCTGATCTCGCCGGCGGTCATCATGGTGATGGAGTCACTGACGGTGTCGTAGTCGCCGATGGACAGACCCGGATCACCGCAGACCTCGTCCTCGTAGGTCATGTTCAGCACGAAGTTCACGTCCGTCAGGTTCTGACCGGAAACCAGGGTCACTTCTTCGACCTCGGTGGTCCAGCCCAGCTTGCTGGCGCGGATCGTGTAGTTGCCGGCATAGAGGCCCGGCAGCGAGTAAGTACCATCGGCGGCGGTAACGGTCGTGCCGCCGTTGGGAATGGCCGTGATGGTGATGCCCGCGTGGTCATCCTCGCCCAGCAGCATGGCCTGACCGGAGACCGACGCATCGCCGATCTCGGGGGTCAGCAGCCAGTGCACGGCGTTCTCCAGCAGCGCGTACCGGCCCATGTCGGCGGCCAGGTAGTTGAAGCAGAAGAACACGATCTGCCCGCCCTCGGGGGCCGGGTTGGGATCGTAGGTGATCATGCTGGCGTCGGTGGGATTTCCGGACCAGCTCAGGGGCATCTCGGCGTCCGGCAAGGGCGCCATGGCGTCGCTGTCGCCATAGCCGCTGTAGGTGATGGTGATCGGCGCACAGGCCGGGTTGGGGTTGTTCAGGATGTAGGCTTCGTTGTCGTGCACGGTGATGTTGCCGGCCGAGTCCGTAACCCAGTCATCGGAGTGCATCACATGGGTGGCGAAGGCATCGTCGCTGTCCCAATTGTAACCCAGCTCGCCGCCTTCCAGCAGGATGTGGCCACCCTCCTGGGCAAAGGCCACCAGGGCCGCCTTCAGGGACGAATTGGACAGAGTGGAAATGTTATCACTGCAGGCCAGCATGACGAGGTCGTAGTCCCAGAAGGAATTGACGTCCACCGTGCCCGCATCTTCCTGCGTCACGAAGAAGCCCATCTCTTCCAGATCGCTCTTCATCTGGGTCGCACTCTTGCTGCTGTCGGACACGTAGGCGTCGGCCAGCAGCTCGTTGCCGTACTTGCCGCCCATCTTGGCAGCCACGGGACCAGCCGCACCCGAATCGTCGATGATCAGCAGATCACCGTTGGTCTGCTCGAGGGCGAAGTTCTTGATGGTCTCGGGCTGATCGATGTCCATCACCAGGGTCGCCGGCACGTGCTGGTAGGCCCGCACCCGGAACTCGTAGGTGAAGTAAGGCAGGGCGCTGGTCGTATACACGCCGTCCTCGTCGCACAGGGTCTCGGTGTAGAGCTCGCCGGTGTCGGTGCGGTAGACGCGCACGGTGGCCTGCAGGCCCTCGTAGGTCACGGCATCGATGACGGTACCGGTCAGGACGCCGCTGGGAGCGGACACCAGAGCGATATCGAAGGTATTGGCGCCGTAGTTGACGAAGGTCGTCTCTTCGAAGTGCAGGTAGCCGAAGTGATCGACCACGATGCTGTAGTCGTCGACGAGGATCTCCTCGGGCGAGGCATAGTTGCCCGCACCGTCGGTGACCGCGCTGAACACGTTGCTGCCGAACTCATCCAGGCAGTTGACGACGACGCCACCCATGGGCGCACCCTCGTTGGTCACGACACCCGCCAGGGTACCGTAGGCCTCGATGATGTCGAAGGCCTCGCTGTAAACATCGTAGCCGCTGACGGCGATGATGCCGTTGACCACGCCCAGCTGGTCCGGGGTCAGGGTCAGCTCGCTGGCAGCGGTGTCGAGCACGGTGCCGTCGGGCAGTTCGGCGAACAGCGTGTGTCCGGGCTCACCCACGGTGGCGTGCAGCGTACCGGGCAGGTTCAGGGCGAAGGCGTCGACCAGACCGATGTCCGTCGAGACCGTCAGGTCAGGCGCCGTCAGGGACAGGGCGTTGACCGTCACCGGCTCGGTGAACAGGCGGTAGGTCTCGTTGGGGTCCTGACCCACGATGTCCAGGGTCGGGCCGTACGCGTAGTTCACGTTGATGACCGCGACACCGTTGGCGTCGGTGGCCACCGGAGCAATGGAGTAATCCAGGCCCTCGGCCCAGATGTTGATCCCGGGCTGGGGCACGACACCGTCGGCATCCATCACGGTGACCGTGATGTCCGTCGCGACGTTGGCATCGATGACCATGGGATCGATGGTCACGGTTGCCGGCACGATGACATTCAGGTCAACGATGTAGGGCACCTTGTTCTGGGCCATGACGACCATCTTCATGGGCACGCCGGGGGTCAGCAGCTGCGTGAACTCGACGTCCAGGCTGCCACTCTCGCCCACGGCGCCGCTGCCGACCAGGACGCCGTCCTGGGTCAGGCCCACGTAGCTGCCGTGCACGGCGGTGATGTTCATGCTGGGGTTGCCGACGAAGACCGTCTCGGGATGACCCACGAATTGGTCCTCGGGAACGCCCATGTAGTTGGAGAGGCTGGGATCGCCCAGCAGGTTGTAGATGTTCCAGTAGTACTCGATGCGGGAGGAACCTGCCTCCATGACGGCCAGGTTGCCCGAGAAGACAACCGCGCCGTTGGTGACGTACCACAGGTGCTCGGCTTCGCCGTGATCATGGAACACGCCGTCGTAGACGCCGATGCCGGTGGACTCGACGGGCCACGCGGTGCCGTCGATCTGGCTGGAAGCGTGGAAGCCGACGCCCCACCAGTAGTCCTCGTCCCAGTAGGTCGAGTTGGAGCCGCCGATGTAACCCACGGCGCCCTTGTTCTCGGCGCGCAGGAAGGTCTCGCCGAAGCACTCGCCGTAGTCGTAGGTGCTGGTCAGACAGCAGTTACCCACGGCCAGGAAGTACTTACCCTCGTTGGTCAGACCGTTGATGTTGCTCTGGGTGAAAGACGGGTCGGACCAGGAGGTCTGGCTGCCGTGAGCGGTGTAGTTGATGTAGCCAACGCCCTCGTCGGCAGTCGCGACGATGGCCGCCGGAGCACCGGGCGCATCCGAGGCCGGGTACAGGAACGTGTTGCTGTAGATGCCGTGGGACGCGTTGAAGTAGTGCTCGGTCCCGTAGTTGATCTGACCGTTGCCGTGGCTCGGCGCCCAGCCAGAGTCCACGCCGGCGATCATCGTGACGTTGCCCAGGTAGCTGGGGTCGGCCATGGTGAACTCGTCGTAGGTCAGGGTCTTGTCCAGCTGAGCCTGAAGCTCGCTGGGGTTCGTGGCGCTGAACCGGCCATAGTACATGTCCGGCACCAGGTCTCCGTCGACCGCACAGTAGGGACGGTCGGTGGCGTCGCCGCCCAGAGTGAACGTGGGCATCTGGGCCACGTCACCGACGAAGAGCACGAAGCTGGGCGCCGGCATCTCCGGAGTGGCGGCGTTGTACAGACCGTGGAGATAGCTCTGGATCTCCGTGTTGGTGGATCCGACCTCAGGCGTGCCGGTGACGGCCGTGATGACGTAGAAGCCACGCTCGGTCTTCCACTCGACGAACTCGGCCAGCTGACCGGCGAACATCGGGGGCGTGACGATGACCATGGTCACCGGGTCGTTGACGCGGTCGGGATAATCGTCCTGGAAGGCACGGCTGCCGGCGATCGAGGCGTAGTGGTGCTCGAAGAAGGGGCTGTACGTGCGTGCGATGAGGTCTTCCTGCAGCGCGCTGTCGGCGCCGGGGAAGGTCACGCTCACGTCCATGCTCTCGACGATTTCGAGCTGTCCGGTGCTGGGGTAGTAAGCCACCGGAGAAATCTCCAGGCGTCCCATATCCATGGCCCGGAGGCGCCCCTGGTACTGGACCTGGGCCAGCTCACGGCGAATCTCGCCCTGATATGCAGCGCGATCCATGACGAAGGGGACCTCGTCCGGAGTGGCACTCTTGGACATACTCGGCTGAGCCGGGAACACCGGATTGGTGATACCGTAGTCGGCCAGATTGACCAGACGGGTCTGAACGTTCCGCACCTCGACCTGGGTCTGGGCGCCCATGGGGATGGCAATCAGGCGGTTCAGCATGGGAAGCTCGGGCTGACCTTCGATTTTCGAAGCGTGGAAGCCCGGGATGAGCAGGCGAGTGAAGTCTCCGCCCTTGGTGGACACATCAAGAGCCTCGAGTGCGCCGATCTCCACGTGGAAGGTCAGCTCACTGCTGGACTCGCTGGCCAGCGTGAGGCCGGAGCGCTCACCGCTGACGGGAATGGTAGCTGCGGTGGCCGTGCCGGCCACCAGAGCGAGGGCTACCAGGACCCCCAGGATCATTCTCATGCGCATCGGTCGGTCCTTTCTGACTAACTACTGAACGATAACCCGTTCGCAACCGGCTGATCCGCAACCCCGCGGGTACCCGAATCCGATTGCCTAAACGGGCGTGGAACACACCATTAGCCATGGTATCACAGGTGGATGGGGTTTGTGAATGATGAATTTTCCAAAAATGTCAGTATCTGAGACTAATCAGCGACTTATTTTGATGTTAAATATGTTTTTCACCTGTAACATTATACTACAAGAATAGTCTTGAAGGTAAAATCGAAAATCCTTAATCCCTACCGTTACTATATGATATTTATTGTTCGAAACTTAGGTAATGAATCAAGACAATGAGAATCGGTAATTGCATGAAAATAAACCATTCCGAGTATATTGACCGATGGATTACCGTATCGTATAATAGTATCTAAACGGATTGTCTGAGTACCCGATTTCACCCAAACTGGACCGACCCGGCCGCTCGCTCTTGGCGTGTCCGGGTTGCTGACGACAGGTGACTACGTGCGTATGAACTTCTGTTCCCCGTTGCGAGGCGTACTTGCGTGCGGACTGCTGGCCCTCATCTTCGGTATTGCATCCTGCGGCTACGAAGCCCCGAAATTTGCCCCTGGCTCGATCACCGTGACCGCGGACACCGTGTCCGCGCAAGGCGACACCCTCGAAGTCAATGTTCCCATCACCATCGACGGAACTGCCACCGGCGAGGAAACTCCACACACTTTCGCCGATCTTGAATCCGGCCAAGACTATGTTGTCAGAGCTGGTCAGGACGGCTTCGTCTCCACGCCGGACAGCCATACGGTGTTTCTCACGCCACTGGAAAACGCGGTCGCGAGCTTCGTACTGTCGGCGACTGCCTTGACCGTCACGTCCAATCCTGAGGGTGCCCGAATCTATCTCGGTGGCGTCGACAGCGGTCAGGTGACCCCCGCGACCATCGGCGGAATCAATGCCGGACCACTGGCTGTTGCCCTCGAGCTGGACGGCTACTACATAGCTCCCGCCAGTTACACCGTAGATATAGTCGGCGGCGAGATCAACGTGCTTCCTCCCGACACCTTCGCCATGCGCTCCAAGAAGACCGTGATGATGGAGGGATTCTCCAACGTCGACTGTGGTGGTTGTCCTGAGATGGGCCACAACGTCAACGATTTCATGGAACATGGTGATTACGGGACTGACCGGGCTTTGTACATGAAGTTCAGCATGCAGTGGCCTGCCGTCGGCGACCCCCACTACCAGCACAACACGCCCGAAAACGACGAGCGGATGTTCTACTACCAGAGCATCGTCTTTGCCGGAATTCCGGCCATTACTCTCGACGGCGCGGAAATCAACGGCAGCGGCCCCAACGGCACCCCGACCGACGACGAGATCAACGTCCTGGTCGGAGCAGCCGTGGACGCCGAGCCCGGCTTCCTGATCGACGTGACCGCCGACTTCTCGGTTTCGCCGGCGACAGCCACCGTCACGTTGACGCCCGTGGTCGACATCGACCTGACGGGCCTGACCCTGTACGTCGCTGCGGTTCAGTCGTTCATCGAGTACGAAGAGGCTCCGGGCAGCGAGGGCGAGACCGAATTCCACTGGTTGTTCCTCGACAAGGCCACCACGACACCCACTCTGGGCGCGCTGACTGCCGGCACTCCCCAGAGTTTCAATCTCAGCTTGCCCAACAGCGACGGCCACATCTCGCCCGATGAGGTCATCGCATTCGTCCAGGACGATGCGGACAAGCGCATTCTGCAGGCCGGTTCCTCGATAGTCCCCGTGACTGCCGCCGTCCTGCTCGGTTCCGAAAGTGAAGAAACCCAGTCTTCTGTTTCCGGAGGTAGCTCCCAATGAAAGCCCTGCGTATTCTTACCCTTGGCGCTGTGATGGCCTTGTTGCTGTCCGGGCCGGCCCTGGCGGCCATTGATTTCGAGTTCGACGCACCCGAGCGCGGTGCCGTGACCGAACTCAACATCCTGACCCGCTTCGAAACGACGGTTACCAATACCGGTGACCAGGCCGAGACTTTTTTTATCGACATGGTGAAGGACCTGCCGGACACCTGGACCGGTAGTCTCTGCATTGGTGAAACCTGTTTCCCGCCGTGGATTGTCCATTTGGAAATAGACCTGGCCCCCAGCGAGGTGGCGCATCTGGACATCGATATCCTCGCGCAGACGGAGACCGGTTCAGGACGATCGTTCATAACCGTCTCCAGCAGCCATGAGCCCTCGCTGGCCCAGAGCTACTCCTTCCAGGTAGTGTCCACCGGTATCGAGGTACTTTTGGTCAATGGCCATCCCGAAGGCAGCGGTTACCCCGACTACTACGCCGACGCCCTGGACGGCTTGGCGACGGCGCACAGCTGGGCCCACTGGTACCGGCCCGAATCGGGCGAATTGAGCGGCCTGGAACTGGAGAACTTCGATGTCGTGGTCTGGGAAACCGACGACACGACACCGGGGCTGGACTACGACGATATGACGGCCCTGTCCTATTACGTGATGCACGACGGCAGCCTGCTGCTCAGCGGTCAGAACTTGGCCTACGCCTCCTGCGACGCCGGCAGCCCGGATTACGACGCCACCAATCACACCTGGTTCCAGGCCATCCTGGGCTCTGATTACGTGGCCAACGATGCGGGAACTTCAAACGTTGACGGTTTGGACGGCGACCCGGTGGGCGACGGTTTCAGCTTCGCCATCAACGGTGGCACCGGCTCGAACAGCAACACGAGCCCCGACGTGCTTTCGGCCGTCGGCGCCGGCTCGGTCAGCCTGCAGTACGACGTCGGCGGCGGCAGCGCCGTGGCCTCGACCTTCGGCACCGGCAGCTCCTATTTCATGGGCTTCGGCTTCGAGGGAATCGACACCGACGCCGATCGCCAGGACCTGATGCAGGCGATCTTCAACTGGTTCGAGGGCGCCAGTCCGGCGGGCGAGCTCCTCCAGCCGCTGCTGGTGCGGGCTCCCTTTGCCACACCCAACCCGTTCAACCCCCAGACGAGCATCAAGTACGAGGTGGGTGGAGACCAGGCTGTCGCCGTCGAGGTCGCAGTATTCGATCTCAAGGGCCGGCGAGTCCGTGAGCTGTTCAACGGCTCGGTCAATCCCGGTCCCCAGAGCCTGCTCTGGAACGGCCGTGACGACAACGGACACAACCTCGCCACGGGCGTCTACCTGGCCCGGGTCAAGGTTGCCGACGAGAACCGTACAGTGAAGATGACTCTGGCCAAGTAATACACGGCCAGTTTGCTGGATTCTGATGACCCGCGCTGCCGGTGTGCCACGGGCGGCGCGGGTTTCTTCTGGAAGTAGGGACGCTCGGAAGCCTGGCCAAGGAGTTGGAATGAAGGTACGGATCATCCGCACGATGGCGACCTGGGTCATATTGCTGGCCCTCATCGGATTCGCCACGGCGGCCCAAGCGGCCGCCGACAAGACCGCCAACTGGACCCTCGAAACTGTCGATGGCAACACGGTCACATTCCACGACCAGCTGGCCAAGGGACCGGTCGTGGTCAGTTTCTGGGCCACCTGGTGCAAACCGTGCATCAAGGAGATGCCGGCACTGAACACGATCGCCGGAGATTTCGCCGGCCAGATATCGATTCTGGCGGTCAACGCCGACAACTCCAAGAGCGTGGCCAAGGTCGCGCCCATGATCAGCGCCAAGCACTGGGACAATCTGATCGTGCCTCTGGACACCAGTGGCGAATTGCAGCAGCTACTGCAGGTGGGCGGCACCATCCCCTTTCTGATCCTCTACGACGGCAAGGGGCGCGAGATCTATCGGCACATCGGTTACAAGCCCGGTGACGAGGTGGAGTTGCGTCACGAGATCGAGAACCTGCTGGCCAACGTGGCCGTGGGCACCGAAGTGGACACCGGCAAGCCTGCCTGGGGCGAAGCCGTGTCCGCCACCGACAAGTTCAAGTACTCCTACTCCAGCGACACCAAGAAGGAGATCTTCGAGAACTGGCTGGACGTCAGCTACCAGTTCGGCGGGTTCCGCACCGGTGTCATGCTGCGCTCCTACGCTCCCAGCGAAGAAGGCCTGCGCGGGACGAACATCGAACACCGCTTCTTCGAGTTCGACAGCGGCGAGTTCGGTATCCGGGCCGGCCACTTCTATGGCATGTTCGGTCGTGGTCTCGTCTTCAACTCCTACGAGGACCGGATCGTCAGGGTCGACACCCGCCTCGACGGCCTGATCGCCTCGACCCGCCAGGACCGTTTCACGGTCACCGCCTTCTCCGGTACCCCCTCGGTGCAGGACCTGGACATCCGCGGCATCGACGGGGAGTATGAACTGGGTATGAAGTTCCGGCTGGGCGCTTCGGGCCTGACCTACCGTCCCGATGACTACGTCTCCGACGACGGCGAGGTTCGTCGCGAGTGGGTCGCCTCGGGCCGGGCCCGCCAGCAGTTCAGCTTCGGGGACTATTATGTGGAGTACGGTCGTCGCAAGGGTTGGGAGTATGGCCCGGATGACGGCTACGACATGGGTTACGCATTCTACGGAAACCTCAATCTCTACCAGGGTCCGTTCTCTGTATCCTGGGAAAACAGCGACTACAAACGCTTCAAGATCGTCTCGGACGCCGACGGCAAGACCCCCCTGAACCGGCCGCCGTCTCTGGCCCGCGAGTTTACCTGGACCCTGTTGAACCGGGCACCCCACAACCTGGACGCTGATGACGAGAAGGGCAACAACCTGGACATATTGTTCTCCAGCGGCGACTGGAGTCTGCTGGCCAGCGGCGCTCATCTCAAGAATCAGGAAGGTGAAACCCGCTACGAACTGGCCTTCGGTAGCTTCAAGAAAGAGAACCTGGGACCCACGACGATCACCGGCGGCTTCGGCTACCAGGACAGCGAAGGCCTGCGTCAGACCGTGGTGGGGGAGATCACCTTGTACACGTCATCAACCACCAACTGGACCCTGCAGGCCGAACACCAGCACGTGCGCATGGGCGGTGGGACCGGCTTCGATCTGGGCGCCTATGACCAGGATTGGTTCAAGCTCGAGTACTCGACAGCTCCCCGGTGGGCTTTCGCCGCCATCTACGAGATCAACAACAAGGACGACATTCAGCGGCCCTCCACCGAGAAGGAAGGCCCGTTCCCGGCCGGCCAGATCACCTACACCATCAGCCAGGGCGGCAACCTGAACCTGTGGTTCGGCAAGCGACAGGCGGGCTACCTCTGCTCCGGCGGCGTGTGTAAGATCGAACCGGCGTTCGAAGGTGTGGAGTTGTTCGGACTGTTCCGCTACTAGAGATCAACTGTTCGAGCTCTTTCGCGCAGAAAGAGCGAAGGGCCGTCCCCCAGGGGCGGCCCTTCATGTTTCGGTACTCGAAGTCGAGCCGGGCTAGATGCCTGGAATCTCCAGTTTCGTGAAGGCTTCATTCAGCGCCGCTACCTGATTTCGATCCCGGCCCTCCATGTAGTAGCGCAGCACCGCGTCGGTGCCGGAGGCCCGCAACTCGAACCACTGGCCGGTGAACTCGATAAAGGTGCCGTCGCCGGCGTGGAAGATCCGCTCGATTGCCGGCATCTCGATATCCTCGGGCAACATGCCGGCCAGCAATTCGTTGACGTCCGCAGATTCTCGGCCTTCGAGACCGCCGAAGAACGCGACGGTCGCTTCCTTGCGCAGATTCCCGGCGGTCTTGGCCCGCTCCCGTTCGTCCCCCTGCAGCGACTCATCGAAGAGGGTCACGTCCCGGCGCTCGTAGAACCGGTAGCGGGTGCGGTACTCCTCGAGCAGCTCCAGGTAGTACGCAGCGAAACTGCTGCCGCCGGAGTGCAACCGGGCCGCCAGGCATAGGGACATGATGCCGATCTGCATGGCGTCCTTCTCCTTGGCCGCCAGGCTGCTGCGGTTGCCGTGGCGACTGGTCACCGGTTCGGCGGGACCCATGGCTGCGCCGCCGCTCTCCTCGGCCATCATCAGCATCCGAGGCCGGGCACCGAAAACGGTCTCACCTCCGGTCACGTCAGTGGCCCGGGTCGGGTCGATACCAGCAGCGATCTGCTCTTCGAGGTTGCCGACCAGGGATGCGAAATACTTGAACCCCACCGGCACCCGGAACGTGGCCAGACCGGCATCGCTGCGCTCGTTGCAGGTCGTGGCAACTTCGCCGATGCTCATGCTCGTGGGATAGGTGGTGGCCACGATCCAGTTGTAATCCCCCAGCTCGCCGGCCTCCTGTAGTGACTGGATCTTCAGGGCCGTGAGCATGAAGTAGATCTGGTTGGGTTTGAAGAAGACGAGGCAGCGTTCGTCGTCCAGAGGATCGACCTCCAGTCCCGCCGACTCGGCCATTGCAGCCAGATCCGCCGGTGCCACCGTCACCATGTTGAAGCGATCACCGTCGGGGTCCCAGATGAAGAAGACGTCGCAGGCCTTGTTCCTCAGCAATTCCTGGGCGCCGACGTTCTTGTACACCTGCCACTTGCCCGGGTCCACACCGTGATTCACGCCGTCGACCACGCCGATACCGTGGTAGTTGCTGCTCTCTTCCTCGTGAGTGAAGAACACAGTACCACCGTCACCCACCGGGATATCCAGAGCATCGAAGACCCGGTGGCCGGTGGGCGCCATGGAGCCTCCCTCGGTGCAGAATGCAGCCTTGAAACCTGCGGCCGCAGCCTTGGGGATCTCGGCCAGCAATCCGGCGGGCACGACCTGCTTCAGGACCTCGACGTAGGCTTCCAGGGGGTCAAAGTCCCGCCGGATGCGTCCATCGTCTGCCGCTGCCAGGCGAATGGTCAGTCCGGTGTCTCGCGCTTCGGAGACCAGGTCGCGAACCCCGTCGGCGATCCGGCCTGCCATCTCCATCAACTGACCGCCGGCCGCCTCCATGGGTTTCCAGCCACCCTTGTAGCTCTGACTGTGTGAAGCGGTGAAGTTCTCGCCGCCGTCCAGTTCCTCGTAGAAGACCCCGAAGGATGAGAGCCAGATGGGTGTCGTGCGAGCACCCGGTGGCGGCAGATGGACCTCGATACCGTGGGCCGCGTAGATGCGCGCTGCCAGATCAATGAACTCCTGGGTGTGGGGCCGTACCTCGCCACTGATGTGCAGGCTCCGCAGGCCGTTTTCGACCGCCAGGCGAGCGCGGGCTTCGAGGATCAATGCCGCCGAAAGTCCGTTGAAGGGGACTTCGAGGTTGAACAGGTTGTCCGGATCCAGCAGGTCCCGGTAGCCCGCCGTACCGAGCTTGAAGTGCGCCGCCCAATGGGCGACTCCCGAGTCATTGATCAGACCGCCGTCCACGTTGAACGTTTCCGCCCGGTTGGCAAAAGACGTGAATGGCATCCAGTTCCCGCTCATGATCTCCTCGTTTCCTTGGCAGCTGCGCGACGCAGCCGGACACACCCCGGCGACCGGACACGGGTCCCAGGGAGAAACCGGACTTCAATAGGCGGCAGTATAGATCAGGCGGAAAGATTTGCAACGCCGGGCTCGCCTCCCTGTGCGCGGAATCGACGGGCGTCGCGCCCGATCCGCGACAGGCGGCAGGTCGTCTCCAGCAACGGCCTCCGCCTGTCAATCCGGACAGACTCCAGGGTCGATCCTGACTACTTGCCCAGAACCATCCGACCGGTCCGAGACCCTGCTGCAGATTCCAGACGATACAGATACACTCCACTCGGTGCGGCTTGGCCGGCTCCGTTACACCCCCCCCAGACGACTTCCTGCCGGCCCGCCTGCAGCATCCCCTCGTGAAGCACGCTGACAACGCGACCCCGGATATCGTAGATTGCCAGCCGGACGTTCGTGGCCTCGGCCAGCTCGAAGGAG
>Ga0070728_10003136_pt1 | contig 18748 bp, 13 predicted proteins | sample tdDd471_FD_66723 | JGI IMG/M metagenome (GOLD analysis project Ga0070728, IMG submission 66723) | Marine sediment microbial communities from the Atlantic coast under amendment with organic carbon and nitrate - tdDd47.1 | ecosystem: Environmental > Aquatic > Marine > Coastal > Sediment | place... | reverse complement strand
TTCAGTCAGCTCGTCAAACAGTGCTCGGGGGTAAACAAGACCGTCTACGAAGAGCACGCGGACTCGGCGGAAGCGCAAAAATACACTCAGCTGGCTGACATCATTCTGGCAGAGCATGACGAGTTAACTACTCCACAGACGATGAACTTTGAAGACTTGTACGAATGGTGGAGTGACTACGTCCACTGAAGTGGCGCCGCCAAGGGAGAACAGCTATGCGACAACTGGCAATTTACGGCAAAGGCGGCATCGGCAAGTCGATGGTCTCGTCACATATTACTTTTGCGGTGGCCGACATGGGCATGCGCATACTGCATCTGGGCTGTGACCCGAAGCACGACAGCACCCGGCTGTTACTCGCCGGCAAAATGCCACGCGCTATTCTGGATATTCTGCGCGAGTCCGACTTCCGTACCGGGACGATGTCGCTGGAGGATATTGTCTTTGAAAGCCCCCTGAGCGCCACGGTTGCCGGGGCTATTTACGCAGCTGAAAGTGGGGGGCCTGAAGCGGGCGCGGGCTGCGCCGGCAAGGGTGTTACCGAGGCCATCCGCACGCTGACGGCGCTAAAGGCGCATGAAAAACTGGAGCTCGATGCGGTGCTCTACGATGTCCTAGGCGACGTGGTCTGCGGCGGTTTTTCGATGCCGATCAAGCGCGGTCATGCGAAAGAAATCTATATCGTGAGCAGCGGAGAATTCCAGTCGCTGTTCGCGTCCTGCAATATCTCGCGTGCCATCGCACGCTTTGCGGAACGTTCCGGGGCACGCCTGGGCGGCATCATCGGCAACCTGCGCAACATGGAGGGCGAACAGGAGGTTCTGAACAGTTTCGCCGAACGGCTGGGTACCAAAATCGTCGGTTTCGTGCCTTATAGCGAGAAGATAAAGACTGCCTCCGGCCGCGGTGAAACGCTGTTCCAGTATGCGCCCGATTCGCCGGAATGCGATGCGATGCGCCAGCTGGCCAAAAACATTGTTGATAACGACACGCTGACCATACCGGAGCCGCTGAATTTCGACGAACTGCACAACTGGTGGCAGGAACACAAGGTGCTGGCGGCCTGAGGCCGGGAACCAAATTTACAGACGGCGATTGATACCGTCACGTATTAAAGGAGAGAGGGCAAATGCCTATCAAGAACTACGAACATGGTTGCTCCACTACGCAGGCGCTCGCGACGCTCGGTAAGGTAGAGGGCGTGATCCCGCTGATGCACGGACCGCAGACCTGCGTGTACCAGAACCAGGTGTCTACGCTGTATTGCCGGCCCGCGAACCTGATCACTGCCGGCACCCTCGTCAGTAAAAGCGAAGTGATCTTTGGTGGGGACGAGAGCCTGAAAGAGCAGATCAGGAACGTCTACGCTAAACACAAGCCGCGCGTCATTGTGATCATCAACACGTGCATTCCGCAGTTGAATGGTGATGATGTCGAGGGTGTGATCTTCGAAATGGAGGATGAAATCCCGGGCCTGCGAATCACCACGCTTAATACGGGTTTCAATTACACCAATGCGCTGTTACGTGGTTCCGATGCCTCATGGGTCGCCATCCTGCAGGCACTGGATAAAGAACCCAAAGCCGAATCCGAAATCGATGCCGGATCTGTCGGCCTCATTGGTCGTTCCGGCCAGGACGCAGATAACATGGGCGCGATCGACACGCTGCTCCGCAGGGCGGGTCTCAAGACTCACCTGTTCCCGGCAACCCACCTCGACGAGATGTCGAAAATCAGGAAGGCCGAGCGTATCTACCCGCTCCATCTGGGTAGCTATGAGACCTGCAAATACCTGGAACATGAGTTTGACCGCGAAGTCGAGTTCATCGAGATTCCCTCCAGCGTGGCCGGCACATCGCGATTTCTGAGAGCAGTGGCCGATCGCGAAAATTGCCAGGCTTTGCACGATCTGGTGGATCAGGAAGAGGAGCGTGTATTACCGGAACTGAAAATACTCCAGGAGCAGTTCGCCAAAGAAAAGGTGCGCATGCTGCTCGTCTCCGGTCCCGCTAACGAAATGTCCATGGGCAAGATCGTCGCGGAACTGGGCGCCGAGGTCTACGTCGTGCCTTCAATGAAAGACAAGTTCTTCAAACAGGAACGCGCAATCATGGAAGAGCACTACGGTGTGAACTTCATTGACGAAGATTTCGACGAGCTGGAAGACCTGATCAATGAGATTCAGCCGACAGTGATCGCGAACGAATTTCAGGCGCAGCCTGAGTCCTCGGCGCATCTTATTCCATCGTTCTGCATCTTCTTCTACCTGGCCGACTATGGCTACGACTACGCACTGAACTTCGGCCGGAACTTCTCCAATATGACCGGTCCGGCGGTGTGGCAACACTGGCGTGATATGAATCAGCGCTTTGGCCTACAGGGAGTAAACTGATATGGCTGCCAATCCGGAAGAAGTCGAACAGCAACAATTCAAACTCCAGGAGTTGCATACACCGTCCTCTTTTGAAGGTGTGCTGTGGGCTTTGATGGGCATCGAGGACGCGCGCACGATCCTGCACTCGGCCCCAGGTTATTACTTCAACGTACACAACAACACCCTGCAGAACGACTGGCCGGTGGAGCTTTACACATCGCGCCTCGAGTACTCCTCGGTCATGAGCGGTGGCGAACGGCAGCTTGCGAAAGCCATGAAGGTGGTCGTAAAACAGAATCCCGCAGCGTTGTTCGTGGTGACAGCGCCGGTAACCGAGGTTAACCAGGACGATGCAGAGGGTGTAGTCGAGGACATCGACTATCCGAATTCACGGGTTGTGCGGCCGGCGATCGGTCACTCCTGCAACGAAGGCCGCGAGGCGGCCTTCACGGAGCTGATAGACATGATGGATCCGGATGTTGAGAAACGCCCGAATTCGGTCAACCTGATCGGCCCCACGCTGTCGATGTTCAACTGGCGGGCCGACGTTTATGAACTGCGGCGCATGCTGCGGGAAATCGGCATTGAGGTGAACACGGTGATGTCTGCCGGTTCCAACTTCGCGGAAATACAGCGGGCCCCGGCAGCTGAACTCAACCTGTGCATGTATCCCTATGACTGCGGCGAAGCTACCGCGAAGGAGATGGAGGAGCGCTTTGGCATCCCTTACCAGGCCGATATCGTGCCCATCGGCTTCGACAACTCGTTGACGTGGCTGAAGCAGGTTGCCGATCATTTCGGGTTGGACATCAGCGACTACCTCGCGGACTGCATCAAGAATGCGACGCATTTCATCCGCTCGAATCTCGTGTTCAGCGCGACCTTTGAACTCAGTAGCGTCCTGTCTTTCGAGAACCACAACACCTACGCACTTGGAATTGCCGAGTTCTTCAAGAAGGAGGTCGGCGTCAAGGTGCCGCTCGTGTGCCTCAGTAATGAGCAGGCCGCTGAGCGGGTCGCGGCCAGCTGCGAAGAAGTGTTGCTGTCGCCAACACTGGACCTCAAGAAAGAAAAGTTCGTTGAGTACGGTCCGAACCTGATCTTCGGCAATTTTTACGATCAGAAGATGGCCGCGGAAGAAGGTTTTCTCAATTTTGTCGTGGCCGATATCCCGAACGCCGGTTTCCTGGCATCAGAGAACTGCCCGTTCATGGGGTTGATGGGGGCCAAGTACCTGGTGCAGACGGCCGTCAACAACACGGTTACCAAATTGCTGATCGATACCAAGGGCGATGTGGCCGGCGAACTGTCCGGTGGCAGCCGCGACTGGGATATCGCGGCGGAACAGGCCCTGGCGAAAGTCTCGCATGCAATTCCGAATTTCGTGCGCACCTTTGCGGTAAAGAAGATGCACGAGGTTTCCGAGAATATTGCGAGAGAACAGGGCACCAGTGTGACATTGGCCATCGTTCGCCAGGCAGCAGCAGAATTTGCGCCCGCGCGCTTCAAGGCTAAATTTGGCGCGATCTTTGATTCAGCCGAACTGGATAATGCGGAGCCAGAAAGCAACGTCGAAGACGAAAGCGACCTGCCGGTGGGTTAAGCATCAACCGCAGGCGCAGGCTGCGATCAGCTTTGCCCTGAATGCAACAGGGTTGATACCCACCGCCCGGCGGCAGCGTAGCTCCGTTTTGCACAGTGAAAGAGTGCATGCAAAAACCCGTGCCGCACAGCGGAAACCCGGAAGCCTATTTTCGCGGCAGCGGGCCCCACAGATCCGGCGCCACAGATTTAGGCAGCAGGCTGTGGCAGTTATTGCACGATTGCACCATTTGCTCAATGGCAATAAGAAGGCCATCCGGGTTTTGCTGATCGATAGTGTCATGGGCAGAACGTACGATATTCTTTAATGAGTTCTGGCTTATTCTGGCCAGGCTCTCGAATGTGGCCTCGTCTATATCATCGTCAAAACCCTCAGACTCACTGCGAATGGTAGCGGATTGCACGGCATGCCATTCCATAGGGCCCAACAGACCGAAAGTGCGTTCTATGGCAAGCGCGTGGCGTACCAGGTTGTCTGAGTACTTGTTCCGATGCACCACGGGCAACTCCTGCAAGAGATACACATGTGTGCGCAATATCTCCATGACGGCTGATACATACTCGTTTCTGTCCATAGCATTTGTTGAAATGCTGCTGCACAGAACAATAATCATCAGCAAGAAAGACGGCACTATATTTCTGATTTTCATGTTATCCCCTGGATCAATAACCGGTTCCTGATGACTATATAATCACTACCACCGTCTAAAATAAAGCCGCAGCCGCGCTGCGAGTGATCGGCAGCCAATATACTCACGGAAGAGGCAGCGGTTCGACCAGTTCTATGAGGTGACCGTCGGTATCCTCGGGCTCGAGGTAGGCCACCTTGGTTTTGCCATTATTGAATATCCCGTTCTTCGTGATATAGCCAAGGCGGAACCCCCTTTTTTGCATGCTCTCGACAACACCCTCAATATCCTCCACCTGAAACGCTATATGGCTGATGCCGGGCGGTGGGTTGCCACATAAATCTTTTACCTGTTCTGATTCCAGCTGTATCAGCTCAAGCTCCGAGCCACCCACAGACACGAAGCCGAACTTGCCAGTGCCGGCGGTCTCCTCCGTAGTCATTACGCGAATGTCTTCCTCTTCTACATCGAAGAGTCGCCTGAATACATCCAGAGTGGCATCCAGGTCGTCGACGAAATAACCCACATGCCTGAGCTGCGTGATCTTCTGTTTTATCGTCATTAGAAAGCAGCCTCTGCGACCGCGCACAAGATGCTCGATAACGGTCTATAAATAAATGGAGCGGGTGACGGGAATCGAACCCGCGTCTCCAGCTTGGGAAGCTGGGGCCCTACCATTAGACGACACCCGCTTATTATCTGGGATTATTCTATACCCGTTACCCGGTTGCCATGCCCATCGTGACGCCTGGGGCGGGTAACAGACTATCGCCGGTAAGATACTCGTCGATGGCTCGGGCTGCGCCACGGCCCTCGTTGATGCCCCAAACCACCAATGATTGTCCACGGCGGCAATCTCCCGCGGCAAATACACCCGCTACGCTGGTTTGGTAATTGCCATAGTCAGCCTTGTAGTTACCACGCGCGTCAAGCTCCAGATTGACCGGCTCCGCTATATAAGTCTCGGGGCCTACGAAACCCATCGCCAGCAGTACAAGGTCAGCTTTGTGAACAAATTTACTGCCGGGCACTTCACGCATTTCCATGCGGCCGCCGTTCTGGACCCACTCAACCTGCATAGTCTCTATACCGGCGACGTTGCCCTCGCCATCATCAAGTATGGCCTTGGTAACGACGGCATACTCGCGTGGGTCACAACCGAACTTGGTGATCGATTCCTCATGGCCATAATCAGTGCGCATGATCAATGGCCACTCAGGCCAGGGGTTGCCGGCAGCGCGACTCACCGGAGGCTGCGGCATTAATTCAAGGTTTACCATGCTGGCACAACCGTGCCGGAGCGATGTCGCTATACAGTCGGTACCCGTATCACCGCCACCAATAACAATAACCTTCTTGCCGCTGGCGCTAATGAATTTGCCATTTTCCAGTCCGGAATCGAGCAGGCTACGCGTATGTTCTGTGAGAAATTCCATTGCAAAATGCACGCCGTTCAGCTCACGGCCCGGCACCGGTAAATCACGCGGTGTCGTCGCCCCTGTCGCAAACAAAACGGCATCAAAATCTTTTTGCAACTGAGCAGGTTTAATATCCTTGCCAACATCTGTACCGGTGACAAATTCGACCCCGGCCTCGCGGATCAGATCGACCCGCCGGTCAACCAGTTTTTTCTCCAGCTTCATATTCGGAATGCCGTACATCAGCAATCCGCCTATACGGTCCGCACGTTCGTAAACTGTAACTTTATGACCTGCCGCATTCAGTTGCTCCGCCGCTGCCAAACCAGCTGGCCCGGAACCCACTACGGCGACAGTCTTGCCTGTGCGTTCCTCAGGATGAGCGGGCTTAACCCAGCCTTCTGCAAAGCCGCGGTCGATAATTGCATTCTCGATATTCTTGATTGTCACCGCGGGGTTGTTTATCCCCAGCACGCACGCGCCTTCACACGGCGCCGGGCAAACCCGTCCGGTGAACTCCGGAAAATTATTGGTTTTGTGGAGGCGATCCAGTGCTTCCTGCCAGCGGCCTTTGTAAACCAGGTCATTCCACTCGGGGATCAGGTTGTCCACCGGACAGCCCGTGTCTGACTGGCAGAATGGCACGCCACAATCCATACAGCGTGCGCCCTGTCGGCGCAGACGTTTCTCCGCAGACTCTGCATAGATCTCGCCGTAATCTCCCAACCGCTCATTTGCATCGCGGTAAGGAACCGTCTTACGCGGGTACTCCATAAATCCTGTAGGTTTACCCATAACTATTTCACCAACACTTTAAATCCGCCCGTTTGGTCGATATCACGAATGGGTGCTTCGATTTCCTCATCGTGGCGGCGGCGTTCTGCCAATACACGCTTGTAATCGGTCGGCATAACCTTAACAAACTGACTCAATACGTCCGGCCATTCCTCAAGAATGCGCTCGGCGACTTCGGAGCCCGTGTACTCCAGATGCAGATCAATCAATTCACGCAACTCGGAGATATCATCGTCGTTCTCAACCGGGTCGAGGTCGACCATGCCCATATTGCACTTGGCTGAAAAATCGCCATCGATATCCCATACATAGGCGATACCACCAGACATGCCTGCAGCAAAATTGAGGCCGGTCGGCCCAAGAATGACCGCACGACCACCGGTCATGTATTCGCAGCCATGATCACCCACACCCTCAACAACCGCGCGTGCGCCGCTGTTGCGCACACAAAAACGTTCCGCCGCCCGGCCCCGGAAAAATGCGCGGCCACCGGTAGCACCATACAAGGCAACATTACCGATAATCACGTTCTCCTCGGCACTAAAAGTACTTTGCTTCGGCGGATAAACAATAATGCGACCACCGGACAACCCCTTGCCAACATAGTCGTTACTGTCGCCTTCCAGCTCCAGTGTGATACCGCGCGCCATGAATGCACCCAGACTCTGGCCCGCGGAGCCAGTCAGTTTGATATGCACCGTATCAATAGGCAGCCCGCGCTCGCCCCATTTCCTGACGATGGCGTGGCTTAACATCGTACCGACCGTTCGATTAGTGTTAACAATCGGCACATCAATATCTACACGTGAGCCATGATCAATCGCTTTTCTGGCCAGGGCAATAAGACGGTTATCCAGGGCCAGTTCAAGCCCGTGATCCTGTTCTTTCGTGCAGTGCACTTCTACATTGTTGTGCGGTTTGGTTGCAGCCGTCAGTATGGGCGTCAGATCCAGACCATCTGACTTCCAGTGTTTAACGGCACGGCGTATATCCATGACATCAGTGCGCCCGATCATGTCGACGATACGCCGGAACCCGAGGTCCGCCATGATCTCGCGTGCCTCTTCTGCAACCATAAACAGGTAATTGACAACGTGTTCGGGTTGGCCCGCAAATTTCTTGCGCAACACCGGGTCCTGCGTGGCTATGCCAACCGGGCAGGTATTCAGGTGACACTTCCGCATCATGATGCAGCCCAGCGCGATCAATGGAGCGGTTGAGAAGCCCATTTCTTCGGCTCCCAGTAATGCAGCTATAACAACGTCGCGCCCGGTTTTCAGGCCGCCGTCAGTCTGCAAAACAATGCGACTGCGCAGGTCATTCAGCACCAGCGTCTGGTGCGTTTCCGCCAGCCCCAGCTCCCAGGGCAAACCAGCGTGTTTAATACTGGTCAACGGCGAAGCACCGGTACCACCATTGTCGCCCGACACGAGTATGTGGTCAGCGTGTGCTTTGGCGACACCCGCAGCGATCGTGCCAACGCCCACTTCAGAAACCAGTTTCACGCTGATCCGTGCCGCCGAGTTCGCATTCTTCAGGTCATGGATAAGCTGCGACAGATCCTCAATCGAGTAAATATCATGATGTGGCGGCGGGCTGATCAGACCCACACCAGGGGTCGAATATCGAATGCGTGCGATTTTTTCATCGACCTTACGGCCCGGCAATTCGCCACCCTCGCCCGGCTTGGCACCCTGCGCCATTTTTATCTGCAGCTCGTCAGCATTACTCAGGTACCAGCTGGTTACACCAAAGCGGCCGGATGCAATTTGCTTAATAGCCGAGCGCCGCGAATCGCCCGATGGCATCGGCTCAAACCGCTCGGGGTCTTCTCCGCCCTCACCGGTGTTACTTTTGCCACCGATTCTGTTCATCGCGACGGCCAGCGATTCGTGCGATTCCTTGGAGATGGAGCCGAAACTCATCGCACCGGTCACGAAACGTTTTACGATTTCACTGGCAGGCTCGACTTCTTCGAGCGGGACCGATTTACCGGCACCGCCTGATTTCAGGCCGATCAGACCGCGCAACATGCAGTTTGCGCTGGCATCATCATTGATCTGTTGGGCGAATCGCCTGTAAGCATCCTGATTATTGCCGCGAGCTGCATTCTGCAATGACGCAATCGTCGTAGGATTCCATGCATGGCGTTCGCCGGCACTGCGCCAGTGAAAGTCGCCAGGGTTGGGCAAATCAGGTCGCAGTTCATCGGCGCGCTCGGGGTAACCCAGCGCATGGCGACGGCGTGCTTCTTCTTCCAGCACATTGAACCCGACACCTTGCAAACGACTGGCGGTGCCAACGAAACAACGCTCTATAACCTCGTCTGCCAGCCCAAGCCCCTCGAAGATTTGCGCACCTTTGTAAGATTGCAGCGTCGAGATGCCCATTTTGGCCATCACCTTGAGCATGCCCTTGGCAACGGCTTTTCGATAAGCGGCGACCAGGCTATCATCATCAGGAAAAACATCAGCATCCACCAGACCGTCGGCACGCGCCTTCCATAAAGCCTCGAACGCGAGGTACGGGTTGATAGCATCGGCACCATAGCCCACCAATAAACAGTGGTGGTGCACTTCGCGGGCTTCTGCCGATTCAACAATGACACCGATGCGGGTGCGTTTCGCCTTGCTCAATAAATGGTGATGAACTGAGCCACACGCCAAAAGGGAACTAACAGCTATACGATCCTGACCGACAGCTCGATCTGATAGCACAATAAAACTGTAGCCCTCATCGATAGCCTGTTCTGCCTCAGCACAAATGCGATCAAGTGCGGAAAGAAGACCACCCGGGACCTGCGCCCTGGGATAGGTAATGTCGATCGTCCGGGTTTTCCAGTCACGATGATCCATGGCCTTGATAGCCGCCATATGATCATTGCTCAGAATAGGGTGCATCAATGCCAGACGATGAGCATTTTTCTGCTCAGACTTAAGCAGATTTCCTTCGGGGCCGATGTAGCACTCGAGGGACATGATGATTTCTTCGCGAATCGAATCGATCGGCGGGTTGGTCACCTGGGCAAACAACTGCTTAAAATAGTCGTACAACATGCGCGGCTTGTCACTCAGGCACGCCAGCGCAGAATCATTACCCATCGAACCTACCGGGTCGCGCAATTCTTTAACCAGCGGCAACAACATGAACTGCATGGTTTCAGTTGTATAACCGAAAGCCTGCATACGCTGAATCAGCGTACTGGTATCCAGCCTGGCACCCATGCCCTCGCTGTGCAGATCCTTCAAGACCAGGCGCTGAGACTGCAACCATTCGGCATAAGGACGCCGACCGGCAAATTCTTCTTTTAATTGCTTATCCGGTATCAGCTCGCCGTTTTCGAAATCAATGAGGAACATGCGACCAGGCTCGAGACGCCCCTTGAACTTGACGTTGGCCGGATCGATAGGCACCACGCCAACTTCGCTGGCCATGATGACGCGATCATCATGCGTGAGGTAATAGCGGCTCGGCCGCAGGCCATTGCGGTCGAGCACGGCGCCAATGTAGCGACCGTCGGTAAAGGCAATCGATGCGGGGCCATCCCAGGGTTCCATCATGGTGGAATGGAACTCATAAAATGCACGCTTGTCCTCGGGCATGAGTTCGTTCTTTTGCCAGGCCTCGGGCACCATCATCATGACGGCGGCCTGCAGACTGCGGCCGGACATCAGCAAAAACTCCAGCACGTTATCGAACGAGCCCGAGTCCGATACAGCAGGCTCCACGATGGGGAACAGGTCGCTGATGCGGTCACCGAACAAATCGCTTTCCACCACGCCTTCACGCGCGCGCATCCAGTTCACGTTACCGCGCAGAGTATTAATCTCGCCATTGTGCGACATGAAACGATTGGGCTGAGCACGATCCCAACTAGGGAACGTGTTGGTTGAAAAGCGCGAGTGCACCATTGCTAAATGACTTGTGTAGTCCTCGCACTGTAAGTCAGGGTAATAAGGCAGGACCTGGTAAGGCGCAAACATGCCCTTATAGATAATGACTTTGGTCGACAGGCTACAGACATAAAACATGTCAGCCTGCTTCAGGTCGGCAGCACCGCGCAGATGATGACTGGCACGCTTGCGTATCAGGTAGAGCATACGCTCGAACGCGTCGCCCTCAATACCATCAGCAGCAGCTACAAACAGCTGTTCGATCTCGGGTTCGGCTGCCCGAGCTGTCGGCCCTAAATCGGCAGCATCTGCATCTGTGGGAACTTTGCGCCAGCCAACCAGGGTCTGGCCTTCTTCTGCACAGATATCCGCAACTACAGATTTACATTTTTCGCGCTCGGCAGCATCCGTTGGCAGGAATACAAGTCCTGCGGCAAATCTGCCGGGTGCAGGCAAATCGACACCGAGGTCTTCCTTAGCAACGCGAACAAGGAATTCATGGGGGAGTGCGGTCAACATACCGGCACCATCACCCGTGTTTTTGTCAGCGCCTCGTGCCCCACGATGATCCATGCGGCAACCCAGGTGATCAGCATCTTTAATGATCTGATGGCTGCGTTCGCCTTTAATATGCGCAACGAATCCTACGCCGCACGAATCATGCTCATTCTTCGGGTCGTAAAGACCCTGAGCCGCCGGGACTATTGCCCGCTCGTTAGCCACCGTATTTTCGGGATTTTTGAACGATCCGTGTGTGTTCTTCACACCCATGCATTTTCTCGCAACCAGGTCCGACAAAGCTGCCCGACCAAATAAACCAACAAATCTCTATCTTGATAGACACAACGTGCTACGCGCAGCCAAGCATCAGGACGACATGTACAACGGTCACCGACCAACTCCGGACCGGCAACCCGATCACCAGCGGTCGCACCCTGTTCGCCCTGATAACAAGTCAAGGTTGTATAAACGCTTTGCAAGTGCCTAATGAGCTGTTCCGGACGTTCACGCCGCTTCCCTGTGGAGCGTCGCCTGATTTTGCGCTGCCGCTCCAGAACCTGACCGCGTTAGGCAGCGCAGATGGAGGGGTCGCCGTCAGCCATAATCTTTTGTTTTTGCAGCAATTACCGCTTAGATTATGTTGAAATTAGGCCAAGCGCCCGGAACTGGCCATTATAGCCCAAATACGACCTTAACCTCAATCCAGTGCATGCCAGTGCGCACGTAAGCCGCTGAAAAGAACGAGTTTTGCTCTTGCCAGCCTGTGACCGGGTTCACCATCATCCCGGCCCAAGCCTGTCACTATGCACAGGCATGGATACCCCACAAATAGATGACGTGCTCGAATTCTGGTTTGCCGACCGCGACCTCAGCGAGCCTACTCTCGACAGCCGCATGACTCGCTGGTTTGGCAGCGATGCCGAGTTTGATGCCGAACTCGCGGACCGATTTGGCCCTTTAACGGAACAGGCACTGGCGGGAGCACTCGATCACTGGGCGGAACAACCGACGGGGCGGCTGGCACTGATACTTCTGCTCGAACAATTCCCTCGCCGACTTTATAAAGACAGTCCGAAGGCATTCGCGGGCGATCGCAAGGCCATGAAAATGTGCCAGCAAGGCGTAGCAAACGACGACTATCGTGAGTTGAATGCCATACAGCAACTATTCTTTTTCATGCCACTACAGCGCGCTGAGTCCATAAAAATCCAGCAAACCTCGGTTAAAATTTACAACGCACTGTCCAGTAAAGCTTCAACCACCCTGCGCGATACTTTCGAGACAGTTGCGCACTTCGCAGAACTACGTCGCGACATCATTGAAAAATTTGGGCGTTTCCCGCACCGAAATGCACCGCTGGGCCGCTCTAACACAGGCGCAGAAGACGCTGAATTAATGCAGTAGGCTCGTAATCTGCAGTCAACCCGACTATCGTTAAGGCTCTGACATTTCCATATGCGCGGAGCCAGTCATGAACCATCGCGAGACCCGGCGGGTAGCCATCATTGGCGGAACACGGATTCCATTCTGCAGGTCGCACACGGCCTATGCTGAATCTTCGAATCAGGACATGATGACCGCCGCTCTTGCCGGGCTGGTCAACAAATTCAATCTTGGCGGCGAAAAACTCGGTGACGTAGCGCTTGGCGCCGTAATCAAGCATTCACGCGACTGGAACATGGCCCGCGAATGCGTTTTGGGCACTGACCTGGCCCCGGAAACGCCAGCTTTTGATCTGCAGCGCGCCTGCGGCACAGGCCTCGAAGCCGCCATCCTTATCGGCAACAAGATTGCCCTGGGGCAAATCGATGCGGGCATTGCCGGTGGCACTGACACCATCAGTGACACACCCATCGTCTACCACAATGATTATCAGCAGCTATTACTGAAAAGCGCACGTGGCAAAAGCCTCGGCGAGAAAATAAAGCCCTGGCTGGGTTTGCGCCCACGCATGTTTAAACCTTCCTTCCCGGGCGTTGTCGAACCCCGCACAGGTTTATCGATGGGGCAAAGCACCGAACTCACCGCCAAAGCATGGCAGATCCCGCGAGAGGCGCAGGACGAACTCGCTTTTCACAGCCATAAGAACGCGGCCAAAGCCTGGAGCGAAGGTTTCTACGCAGACCTCGTGGTTCCTTATGCTGGTGCTGCGATTGACAACAATATCCGCCCCGATATCTCCCTTGAGAAACTGGCCAAACTGAAACCGGCTTTTGATCGCAGCGCCGCCGGCACGATGACCGCAGGTAACAGCACGCCGCTAACTGATGGCGCGGGTGCTGTTTTACTCGCGTCCGAGGAATGGGCAACTGCTCACAATCTTCCGGTACTGGCTTATCTCAGCTACGGCAAAGTCGCCGCTGTCGACTTCGTTAATAAGGACCGTGACGGGTTGCTGATGGCGCCCGCTTTCGCTGTGTCAGAGATGTTGGCAACGGCCAAGCTCGGTTTGGGGGATTTCGATTTTTATGAAATCCATGAAGCATTTGCAGCACAGACTCTGGCAACAATGAAGGCCTGGGAGAGCGCGGAATTCTGCCGCGAACGCCTGGGAAGAGACAGCCCGCTCGGCAGCATCGATCGCAGCCGGTTGAATATCAAGGGGGGCAGTCTCGCGATAGGCCATCCCTTTGCGGCGACCGGCGCACGCATAATCGGTGGGCTCGCAAAGCTGCTGGATGGCGCAAACGGTGGCCGCGGCCTGATCTCGATTTGTACTGCGGGTGGCATGGGCGTCACGGCTATCCTGGAAAAGTAGCAACACCGAATTCAGCAAAGTTCCTGCGGATCCATCATCATAAGATTTGCCGCAGACCTGACCAGAGACTAAAAGGGAATTGAAGTCATGGACGCACTACTGAGTCAGATCAACGCGATACTCTGGCACGACTATGTTTTATACATCATGGTCGTGACCGGCTTGACCTTCACATTGTGGAGCGGCTTCAGCCAGTATCGCTCCCTCACACACGGCATCGGCGTTATCCGCGGCCGCTATGACGACCCCGATGACCCGGGTGCGATTAACCATTTTCAGGCATTGTCCACCGCGCTCTCGGCGACTGTGGGCCTCGGCAACATCGGCGGGGTAGCGATCGCTATCGCGCTGGGCGGACCCGGTGCCGTATTCTGGATGTGGATCATTGGCTTTCTGGGCATGGCCACCAAGTTCACTGAAGTCACCCTGTCGATGCTCTACCGGAACACGGAGGATCCCGACAACCCACACGGCGGCCCGATGTATGTGGTCAGCAAAGGGTTGGTATGGCGATTCCCGAAGTTCGGGCAGGCAGGAAAATTCCTGGGCGGCCTGTTTTGTATCACCTGCCTGATCATGGCAGCTACCGGCGGCAATATGTTCCAGGCCTGGAATGTTGGCACTATTACCGAGGCTTACTTTGGCATACCCAGCATCGCAACCGGCATCCTCCTCGCGGTGATTGTCGGGATGGTCATCATCGGCGGCATTAAACGCATTGGCGCTGTAACCGGTCGCCTCGTGCCCATCATGGTGGCGCTCTATTTGCTCGCGGCTATCTATGTAGTCATCGTTAATTTCGCTGTCATACCCGAGATGTTTGCGCTGATATTCAGAGGTGCTTTCTCCACGCTCGATGCGAGCGGTGCATTTATCGGCGGCACCATGGGTTACGCATTTTTGTTCGGGATGAAGCGCGCCATTTTTTCCAATGAGGCGGGTCAGGGAACCTCGCCGATCGCACATTCGGCAGCAAAGACTAAAGAACCAGTTCGGGAAGGCATCGTCGCCGGACTGGAGCCTTTTATTGACACGATTGTGGTTTGCACGCTGACTGCCCTGGTGATTCTTAGTACGGGAGTCTGGCAACGCGGTGCCGAAGCCGTACTCATCGATGAACCTCACTTTCGGCAAACGATCGAGGGTGAGTGGGCACTGGACACAACCAGGATAACCGAACGCCATACCGACCAGTTTGTGGGCGGCGAGAGTGTTTTCCTTATTGTGCACTCCGACCCGAACCCGCGTAGCAATAACAAGAAACATCGCGTGGAAGGCTATGTCGTCATCGCACGCAACGGTGATGTGTTGGCTGAATGGAACACACTCGCTACCACGACAATGCCGGAAGTCTACGATCAGGGCATTTACGTCAGCTATGTAGGGGCGACACTGACCGCCAGAGCTTTCGACACGTTAGTGCCCGGCCTCGGGAAATGGCTTGTGACACTGACAGTCTGGCTGTTCGCCATTTCAACCATGATTGCTTACAGCTATTACGGTGAACAGGCGATGGTTTATCTGGCGGGTGACAAATCCGTCATTCCCTACAAAATTGTGTATTGCATGCTGGCGGTCGTTGCTACAGCAGGCTTCCTGCAAACCGACGCCCAGCTGGATAATCTCACCGGACTTGGCACCGGCGTCATGTTATTCGTGAACGTACCTATCATGTGGCTGTTCGGCGCACAGGCCATGCGTGCCTATAAAGACTACGTGAGCAGGCTGAAGGATGGACGCATGGGACCCGGGCACGAACCGCCCACACTGGAAGACCTGATCAGCGGCCGGGATGTAGAACACGACCCCAACGACTGATGCGGGTGCCGCTAACGAACGTTACAATTGATTGATCGGATTGGTGCGACCGGCAATGCTGCAAGCTAAGGTTGCGCCAATGTAAAAACTGCAACAATAAAACACGGATTGTCATGGAAAATTTCAGCTTCACTACCCGGCTACTGCACTGGGCTATCGCCGCCTTTTTGCTGATACAAATCCCGTTAGCCTGGTACATGACTGATCTGCCAATGGGCACGGATAAATTTGCGAAATACGCATTACACAAATCCTTTGGCATGGTACTTTTTTCGCTGGCAGTGGCCCGTCTGATCTGGGCGATCATCAGCAAGCGGCCACAATTACCACCCGATACTAAGCCGTATGAAAAAATCCTGGCAAAAGCCACGCAGGGTTTACTCTACTTAATCGTTATTGCCATGCCGATCAGTGGCTGGGTGATGTCGTCAGCCGCCAATGTTCCCGTCACGGTATTTGGTTTGATTCCGTTACCCGGCCTTGTCGAACCAAACGAACAGCTCATGGAAAGCATGGGAAACGTGCACGAAATACAATCCATAGCATTGCTCTGTTTAGTGACGCTGCATTTTTTGGCCGGACTTAAACATCACTTTATCGATCGCGATAATGTGCTCCACAGCATGCTGCCGCTGGTGAAAAAGCGATGAGGATTGCTGCCGCGACATTAGCCACAGCACTCTTTTGCCTGCCGTTGGTGGCGGCAGCCGAAACCACGGCGGTGACCCAGCGCTGGGTGGCCCACCCGGATAAAAGTGAACTGGGCTTTACCGCCACCCAGGAAGGCCGTCAGTTCAGCGGACAATTTCACGAGTTTAGTGCTTCACTGGAATTGCTGCCGGCTGACGAAGGTATAGGCCTGCTGCAGATCACCGCCAATATACAGCTGGCATCTGTCGATACGCAGTACCGCGACCGCGATGAGTACCTGGTGCAGCCCGACTGGTTTTATGTCGCCATGTGGCCCCAGGCTGTTTTCCGGAGCGGCACGATCCGTCAGTTGGGCGGCGATCGTTTTGTTGCCGATGGCACGCTCGATCTGCGGGGTTTAAGCAAGGATGTACCAGTCGAACTCGAACTGATCCTGGAAGAGAATGGTGAACGCGGTAATTTGATAGGCACGGCCACCCTCAACCGGCTCGACTTCGGAGTGGGCCAGGGGGAGTGGGCCAGTACCGAGTGGGTGGGCGACGAGGTTATCGTGGAGTTCAACCTGTATATACTTCGCGCATTCGAGTAAGCGGACACGGCGTAAGGACAAATAACAGGATGAACACAGAAACCATTACATTGACCGCAGACGATGGCCACGAACTGCAGGCTTACATTGCCAGGCCCGATGGCACGCCCAAAGGCGGCATCGTTGTTATTCAGGAAATATTTGGTTTAACCAGCCATATCCGTTCCGTCACGGAGAACTTTGCGGCGCAAGGCTACCTGGCCGTCGCACCCGCGATGTTCGACCGCATCAAACCCGGCATCGTGCTCGACTACACGGACTTTGACACTGCCCGCGGGACAATGGGCATGCTTGACCAGGACCAGTGTGTCAGCGATATACGCGCGGCAGCGGAGTTCGCACGCTCCGCCGGAAAAGTGGGCGTGATCGGTTTCTGCTGGGGTGGCGCAATGACAGATCTGGCGGCCTGCCACGGCCTTGCCGACGCCGGCGTTTCCTATTACGGCCGCATGACAGTGGAGTGGCTGGACAAGCAACCAACCTGCCCGATGCTTTATCACTACGGTGATCGCGACGAACTGATACCGGCGCAAGACGTCGAAAAAATTCAGCGCGCCCGGCGCGGCACGGTAAATGTCTGGGGCAGCGCTGGCCATGGCTTCTGTTGCGAAGACCGACCGAGTTATCACAAGTCATCGGCCACGCAGTCAATGGAAATCACACTGAAATTTTTCGCCGACCATCTGCTGGACTGAATCAAAGCGCCGGCATTACCGATGAACCCTGCACGACGAACAGTATGTCTGCGTCAGGTCACCGCTGTTCCATCAAGGCCAGCTTAGCAATTCAGTGCGGGCTCTTGCTCGCTAAAACATTTCAACTCGGCGGGTAGACATGGTTCACGACTGCCTGTTCTGAGGCCCGCCGTAAATACTTCCCTGTAGGCTTGGGGCCCGCGTCCATGCGGGCCACAGCCTCATTGAAGACCGCAGGGAGCCATCGCGGAGTGCAACGCCCCCGCCCCAAAGGCGCGTTGCCTAATGAATTTTACAATCGGGGAAGACAATCAACCGGGCAGCAAACCGTCAACCCTGATCCTCCAACTCGGCATACACAGGATTCAGCAGCGTACCAATCGCATCGATTTCAACTTCTATCATATCGCCAGGCTGCAACCATACCGGTGGCTTGCGCGCGAAGCCCACGCCGCCCGGGGTACCGGTGCTGATAACATCCCCTGGCTGCAATTCGGCAAAGGTCGAGCAATATTCAATTAATGCGGGCACATCAAATTTCAGGTCACTAATGGGCGCCTGCTGCATAATTTTTCCGTTTAGCCGAGTCTCAAGGTTCAAAGCGGCTGGATCAGGAATCTCGTCGGCTGTGACCAGCCAGGGGCCGAAACTGCCCGATGACTTGAAGTTTTTGCCTGGTGTGAACTGGGAACTGTGGTTTTGCCAGTCACGAATCGACCCGTCCATGAAGCAGGTATAGCCGGCCACATAATCGAGCGCATCGGTGGCTTTGACATGCCGCGCCGGTTTGCCGATCACGACGGCCAGTTCACCTTCGTAGTCGTACTTGTCTGATGCGGCGGGCCGGATAATCGGCTCGCCATGGCCGACCTGACTGTCCGGCCAGCGCACGAATAACCATGGATAGTCCGGGGGCTCGCGTCCCATCTCCTGCATGTGAGCCTTGAAGTTAATGCCTACGCAGATAACCCGACCCGGGTCCGGAATCAGCGGGTCGAACACCGCATCGGCCACAGCCACACGGG
>Ga0070728_10003133_pt1 | contig 18781 bp, 15 predicted proteins | sample tdDd471_FD_66723 | JGI IMG/M metagenome (GOLD analysis project Ga0070728, IMG submission 66723) | Marine sediment microbial communities from the Atlantic coast under amendment with organic carbon and nitrate - tdDd47.1 | ecosystem: Environmental > Aquatic > Marine > Coastal > Sediment | place... | reverse complement strand
TGCGCGTCGCCCTGGCCGAGGCGGCGCGGACCCGGCCCGCCTATCAGCGGCTGTCCGGTTTCGCGGTGGCGCGCGCGCCGCTGCCGCAGACCCGGCTCGGCAAGTACCGGCGCTTCCTGCTGCCGGGATTGTACGCGCAGGCGCAACGCGGCGCCGCCGCGCCGGCCGGCGAGCCGAGCGCCGAGGATCGGGCCCTGCTCGCCGCGTCGCCCGCGCGCGAGCTGTGGGCCTTGCTGCGGGACCGGTATCCTCGGGCGGCGCTGTCCCTCGAGACCATGCCGCAGCTCGATCTCGGCATGGATTCCCTTGGCTGGGTGGAGTTCTCGTTGACGGTCGAGGCGCGGCTCGGGCGGCGCTTGGACGAGGCCGCCATCGCCCGGATCGTCACCCTGCGCGACCTGGTGCGCGAGGTCAACGCCGCGCCTGTGTCGACGGCGACTCCGTCGCCGGCGGACATCGGCGCGCTGACGCCCGCCCAGGCGCGCCGGATCGCGCCGCCGGGGCCGGCGCTGTCCCTGTTCGGCGCCGCCGTTCATGGAGTAAACCGTCTGCTGGCGCGGACCTATTTCCGCCTTCGGGTCGAGGGGCTGGAGAACCTGCCCGCCACGGGCCCGATCCTGCTGGCCGCCAACCATGCGAGCGACCTGGATTCGCCGGTCCTGGCCGCCGCCCTGCCGGCGACCGTCGCGCGGCGCCTGCATTGGGGCGGCGACGCCGGCCGGCTGTTCGCTTGGGGCTGGAGCGCGGCGCTGCTGCGGGGGCTGCGCGTCTTCCCCGTCGACGAAAGCGCCCCGGCGACGACGCTCGCCTATGCCGAGGCGGTGCTGCGCCGGGGCGACCGGCTGGTCTGGTTCCCCGAATCCTGGCGCACCCCCGACGGCGCGTTGCAGTCCTTCCTGCCCGGCGTCGGCATGATGCTGGACCGGACCGGCGTGCCGGTGCTGCCGGTCCATATCGCCGGCACCTTCGAGTCCCAGCCCCGGTGGCGGCGCTGGCCCCGGCCGGGGCGGCTGCGGGTCCGCTTGGGCGCCCCGCTGGACCCGCGCGACCTGGAACGGCGCGGCGCGGGCGACAGCGCCGCCGAGCGGATTGCCGCCGCCCTGCGCGACGCGGTCGCGGCCCTCGCCGACGGCTAGACGCGGGCCGCCGGCGCTTGTTGGCCCCGGGGCCAGCCGATAGGATGGCCGCCGGTTCTTTCAGGGCGACGGCCTTTCCATGAGATTCCCGCGCCGGCGGCGCCTTCACCTGTCGATTCTCCTGCTTCCGGCGGTCCTCCTCGTCGGGACGGCCGGGGCACGGGCCGCGGTGCCGGCGCGCATCGTCTCCACCAACCTGTGCACCGACCAGCTCGCGGTCGCCCTGATCGGGACCGAGCGGCTGGCCTCGGTTTCCTTCCTCGCCGCCGATCCGACCCTTTCCAACGTCGTCGACGCGGTACGCGACCTGCCGGCGAACCATGCGCTGGTGGAGGAAATCGCCCGCTTCGACCCCGACCTGGTCCTCGCCGGCGCCCATCGCGAGCGGCGCCTGAACGACAGGCTGCGCCGTCTCGGCTATCGGGTCCATGCGCTGGCGGCGCCGAACTCCCTGGCCGAGCTGCGCCGCGCCGTGACCGATCTGGCGGCGGTGTTGGGGGTGCCGGAACGGGGCGCCGCCCTGATCGCCGGGATGGAGCGGGACCTCGCGGCGCTGGCCGCCGACGCCGGCGCCGCCCGGCCGACCGCGCTGGTTTACCGGCCGAACGGTTATACCTCGGGCGCCGGCACCCTGGTCGACGAGGTCATGCGCCTGGCCGGGTTCGACAATCTGGCGGCCCGGTCCGGGGTCGCCGGGGGCGGCAACCTGTCCCTCGAAAGCCTGGTGGTCGCCGCGCCGGACCTGATCGTCTTCGATAATCCCGGCGAGCGCGGCTGGTCCCTGGCCCAACGCTTGCAGGCCCACCCGGTGCTGGATCGGCTGCGGCCGGGCACCCGTTTCGTTGCGCTGCCCGGCCGCTTGTGGGTTTGCGCCGGCCCCTGGATCGTCGAGGCCGCCGCGCGCCTGCGGGCGGCGCGGAACCGATGACGGCCGGCGCCGCCGAGGCGCGGATCGGCGCCCCGACGCTGGCCGTCGGGCTGGTGGCCCTTTTGGCGGGGCTCGCCTTTCTGTCCCTGCAAGTCGGCCAGGTCGCGATCCCGGCGGCAGAAGTGCTGCGCGGGCTGGTCGCCGGCGCCGACGACCGGGCGGCGCTGATCGTCCGGGAGATCCGCCTGCCGCGTCTTCTGCTCGCCGGGCTGATCGGCGCTTCCCTCGGGCTGGCCGGGGCGGCGCTGCAAGGGCTGCTGCGCAATCCGCTGGCCGAGCCCGGCCTGATCGGCGTGTCGGCGAGCGGCGGGCTGGGGGCCGTGGTCGCCCTCTATTTCGGCTTCGCCGCCGCCTTTCCCCTGGCCCTGCCGCTGTCGGCGATGGCCGGCGCCCTGATCGCGACCCTGGCGCTCTACCTGCTGGCGGCCCGGGATGCCAGCATCCTGACCCTGATCCTGGCCGGCGTCGCCATCTCCAGCTTCGCCGTTGCCATGACCTCGCTGGCGCTGAACCTGTCGCCGACCCCCTACGCGCTGAGCGAGATGGTGCTGTGGCTGCTGGGGTCGGTCAAGGACCGCAGCATGGCCGACGTGGCGCTGGCGGCGCCCTTCATCCTGCTCGGCTGGGCGCTGCTGGCCGGGGTGGGGCGGGGGCTGGACGCGCTCAGCCTGGGCGAGGAGGCGGCGCGCAGCCTGGGTGTCGGGCTCGGCCGCCTGCGGGCGCTGATCATCGGCGGCACGGCGCTCTCGGTCGGCGCCGGGGTCGCCGTCTCCGGCAGCATCGGATTCGTCGGGCTGGTGGTGCCCCATCTGCTGCGCCCCCTGGTCGGCCATCAGCCGAGCCGGCTTCTGCTGCCCAGCGCCCTGGGCGGGGCCGCGCTCCTGATCGCCGCCGACATCGCGGCGCGGCTGATCCCGGCGCGCGGCGAATTGATGCTGGGCGTCCTGACCGCGGTGATCGGGGCGCCCTTCTTCCTGTGGCTGATCCTCCAGACCCGGCGGCGCATGCGATGACCCGGCTGACGGCGGACGGCATCAATGTGCGGATCGACGGGGCCGAGATCGTCGCCGGCGCGTCGCTCGCGGCGGCGGCGGGCGAACTGGTCGGGCTGATCGGTCCCAACGGCGCCGGCAAGACGACCCTGTTGCGGGCCGTTGCCGGGCTGGCGCCCTGCGACGGCACGGTCCTGCTGGACGGCCGGCCGGCGGCGGCGTTGGATCGGCGTGCCTTCGCCCGGGCGCTGGCTTATCTACCGCAGGGTCATGACGTGCATTGGCCGCTGACCGCGCGGCGGCTGGTGGCGCTCGGCCGCCTGCCGCATCTGGCGCCCTGGCAGCGGCCCGGCCCGGCCGACGCCGCCGCCATCGACCGGGCGATGGCGCGCACCGACATCGCCCATCTGGGGGGGCGCAACGTCCAAACCCTGTCCGGCGGCGAGCGGGCGCGGGTGCTGCTCGCCCGCGCCCTGGCGGTCGAGGCGCCGCTGCTGCTGGCCGACGAGCCCATCGCCGCCCTCGACCCCTACCACCAGCTTCATGTCATGGCGCTTCTGAGGGCCACCGCCGACGCGGGCGCCGCCATCGTCGCCGTGCTGCACGACCTGACCCTGGCCGCGCGCCATTGCGACCGGCTGGTGCTGATGCATGAGGGGCGGGTGCTGGCCGAGGGCGACCCGGCGGCGGTGCTGGACGACGGCAATCTGCGCGCCGCCTATCGGCTGGCGGCCCTGCGCGGCACCCACGAGGGCAGCTCGTTCGTCCTGCCCTGGCGCCGCTTGCCCGAGGGTTGAGCCGGGCGACGGTCGTCTTTGATATAAAGGGTTGATCTGGCGCAACGTCGATGTCGGGTGCGGCGCCTAGAATGATCTTCGAGCAAACGAATGATCTTCGAGCGAACGAACGACTCGTTCCGCGTGGAGCGGGAGAAAATAGGGGTGGAGATGGAAGTACCTTTGGAGATCGTCTTCGAGGGCATGGACCCGTCGGACGCGGTGCGCGGCCGGATCGAGGAGGAGATGGCGAAGCTGGACCGGTTCCACGGCCGGATCACCTCCTGTCGGGTCGTCGTCGAGGCACCGCGTCACCACAAGGCCAAGGGCGGCCTGTTCAGCGTCCGCGTCCATATGACCCTGCCCGGCCATGTCAATATCGAGGCCCAGCGCAACCCGCCGAAGGACCAGGCGCACGAAGACGCCTATATTGCCATCCGCGACGCCTTCAAGGCGGCGCGCCGCCAGCTCCAGGACCGGACGCGCAAGCAGAAAGGCAAGGTCAAGGCCCACGAGGCGCCGCCCCATGGGCGGATCGTCCGTCTCTTCGCCGAGGAAGGCTACGGGTTCATCGAGGACAGCGAGGGCCGCGAGGTCTATTTCCACCGCAACGCGGTCCTCAATGACGGGTTCGACCGGCTCGCCGTCGGCCAGGAGGTCCGCTTCGCGGACGCGATGGGCGAGAAGGGGCCGCAGGCGACGACGGTCCAGCCCGTCGGCAAACACCACCCCGTCTGACGGCGGCGTGCCGATGATCGGCCCGACGGCGGGCGTCCTGGGCGTCACCGGATGGAGCGGCGCGGGGAAGACGACCCTGATCACCGCGATCCTGCCCGTGCTCGCGGCGCGCGGCCTGCGGGTCTCGACGGTCAAGCACGCCCATCACGATGTCGATCTGGATCGGCCGGGCAAGGATACCTATCGTCACCGCGCGGCCGGCGCGGTCGAGGTGATGCTCGCCACCGCCAATCGCTGGGCGCTGTTGCACGAGCTTCCCGAGGGCGAATTGCCGCCGTTGGACACCCTGCTCGCCCATATGACGGCGGTCGATCTGGTGCTGGTCGAGGGGTTCAAATCCCGCGCCTATCCGCAGATCCTTCTGCACCGTGCCGGCCAGGGAAAGCCCCTGCCCGAGATCCGAGGCCCGCATGTGGTGGCGGTCGCCAGCGACGCGGCCCTTGCCGACCTCGATCTGCCGGTCCTGCCCCTGAACGATGTTGCCGCCATCGCCGACTTCGCGGCCGGCTTCGCCCGGTCGCCCGCGCGCTGAACGGTTCAATCGGGCGCCGCTTCGGCGCGGACGCGCAAGGCCGTCTCCGGCCGGTCGGTGATCAGAAGCGACACCGGTTGGTCGCGCCAGCCGCGCATGTCCGATTCCGCGTTGACGGTCCACAGCGCGACCGCGAGCCCCGCCCCCGCGATCCGCGCGACCAGCGGGGCATCGGCCAGGCGCCGGTCCAGCGACAGGGTGTCGGCGCCGATCTCGGTCAGGCGCGCGAGACAAGGAGCGATGCCGCCCCGCGCCCGCAGTCCCTGGCGGTTCAGGTTGCCGGCGAGGCGCAGGCCGGGCGCGCGCGCCCGCAGCCGCTCCAGAAGGTCCCAGTCGAAGGCCAGGACGGCGCAGCGCGCGACCGCGTCCATGTCGGCGAGAAGATCGGCGAGCCGATCCTCGATGCCGGGATAGGCGGCGCCGTCGGCGCCGTTCTTGATCTCGATCCAGGGCGCGATCCCGGCCCCCAGCAGGATCGCCAGCGCGTCCTCCAGCATCGGCACCGGTTCGTCGGTCCCGACCGGGCCGCGCAGGCCGAGGCGCGCCAGCGCGGCCGCGGTCGTCTCCGCCACCGCGCCCCGCCCGTCGGTCAAGCGGTCCAGGGTCGCGTCATGGATCACGGCGAGTCGCCCGTCCGCCGTCATATGGATGTCCAGCTCGACGGCGTCGACGCCCAGCGCGGCGCAATGGCGGAAGGCGGCCAGGCTGTTCTCGGGCCAGGGGCCGGCGCCGCCGCGATGGGCGCAGACGACATAAGGCGGGATTCTCGGCGTCGCCATGCCCATATCTATGTCATGTAGGCCGCGAGGAGCGGCGACCCAGACGAGGAGATCCGAAATGACCGACCGAGTCTACGCGGTAACCGAAGTGGTCGGAACCTCGACCCAGGGGCTGGACGACGCGATCCGGTCCGGCATCCGCGCGGCGGCGAAGACCGTCCGCAACCTGAATTGGTTCGAGGTGGTCGATATCCGCGGCCATATCGACGCGGGCGAGGTGGCCCATTTCCAAGTGCAGATGAAGCTCGGATTCCGTCACGAGGGCTGACGCACGGCTAGACCCGGACGCCGGCGGTCTCGGCGTAGACGCCCTCGATCAGCTCGGCGAAGGTCGCGTTCACGTTCTTGCGCTTGACCTTCATGGTCGGGGTGACGTCGCCTTCCTCCTCCATCAGCTTCTTGGGCAGGACGGCGAAACGCTTCACCTGCTCGACCCGCGCCAGGGTCGCGTTAACCTTGGCGATCTCGTCGCGGAACAGCTTCTCGATCTCGGACGCCGCCGCCAGCGACGCGTAGGTCGTGTAGTGGACCTTGTGGTCCTGGGCGAACTTGATCACGTTCTCCTCGTCCATGACGATCAGCGCGATGACGTATTTGCGGCCGTCGCCGATGACGATGGCGTCGGTGACGTAGGGGCTGAACTTGAGTTGGTTCTCGATGTTCTGGGGCGCGATGTTCTTGCCCCCGGCGGTGATGATCAGGTCCTTCTTGCGGTCGGTGATGCGCAGCCGTCCGTCGGCGGTCATCTCGCCGACATCGCCGGTGTGGAGCCATCCCCCGGCAAGGGCCTCGGCGGTCGCGTCGGGGTTCTTGAAATAGCCCTGGAAGACGTTCGGGCCGCGCACCAGGATCTCGCCGTCCTCGGCGATCCGGACCTCGATGCCGGGGACGGGCGGGCCGGTGTCGGTGGGGTCGATATGGTCGGGCCGGTGGCAGCTCGTCGGCCCGCAATCCTCGGTCTGGCCGTAGAGCTGGCGCAACGGCAGGCCGATGGCGTGGTAGAAGCGCAGCACGTTGGGCGAGATCGCCGCGGCGCCCGAGACCGGGGTGTGCAGCCGGTCGAAGCCGAGCCGCTTCTTCAGCTTGGCGAACACGGCGAAATGGGCGAAGGCGAACAGGGCCCGCAGCCAGAGCGGCACCGGCCGCGCGCCGTCCAGCTTGGCGGCGGCGTGGGCCTCGCCGATCCGCAGCGCGACGGCGAAGACGAGGCGCTTGAAGGGCGTTGCGTCGCGCATGCGCAGGACGATGGCCGATTGGTACTTCTCCCAGATGCGGGGCACCGAGAACATGAAGCTGGGCGAGACCTCGGTCATGTTCTGGGTCACCGTGTCCGGGCTCTCGACGAAATTGACCCGGTAGCCGGCGGCGATCGCGTTGTAGACCGACAGCATCCGCTCGGCGATATGGCTGAGGGGCAGGAAGGAGATCACCTCGTCGGCGCGGCTGGCGCCGAAGAAGCGGACCAGGCAGTCCGACGTCCAGACGATGTTGGCGTGGCTCAGCATCGCGCCCTTGGGCGGCCCGGTGGTGCCCGAGGTATAGATCAGCGCCGCCGTCCCGTCCGGTCCCAGCCCCGACAGCCGATCCGCGAAATCGTCGGGCCGGTCGCGGTCGTGGGCGCGGCCGAGTTCCAGGAAATCGGCCCAGGACATCACCATCGGGTCCGAGAAATGGCGCAGCCCCTCGGTATCGACGACAACGATCTTTTCCAGGCGCGGCAGGCCGGCGCGGGTCTCCAGCGCCTTGTCCAACTGTTCTTCGTTTTCGACCACGAAGACCCGGCTTTCGGAATGGCCCAGGATATAGGCGCATTCTTCGGCCGAATTGGTGGTGTAGATGCCGACCGCGACGCCGCCCGCCGCCTGGCAGCCGAGATCGGCATAGAGCCATTCGGGAATGTTCTCGCCGATGATGGCGACGCAATCGCCGGGCGCGACCCCCAGCGCGATCAGCCCGCAGGCCGCGGCGCGGACATTCTCGCCATAGTCGGTCCAGGAGATGTCCCGCCATAGCCCCAGAACCTTCTGGCGCAGCGCGGTCTGGTCGCCCAGTTCGGCGACCCGGCGGAAGAACAGCGCCGGCACCGTCCCCGGCGTCGCCGCCGCGGCAGGGTCGGGCTCCGTCAAGGGGGCGCTCGCGTCCATACGGTCGTCGTCTCCTCGGCCAACCCGGAGTGTAGGACAGGGCGCCGAAAAGGAAAACGGGCGCGGCGCGGGGCGCATCCAAGCACGTCGCCGGCGCCGATTGCGGCGGACGCGGATTTCCGCGACACTGGCGCCGGGAAAGGGGGAATGCGCATGGACATGCGGCGGGCCTATTACGAGGATGTGCGGCCGTTCGGGTCGGTGGCGCAGGTCCTGTGGCTCCTTGCCCTCTTGGCGGCGCTGGCCGCGGCCCCCTTCGTCGTCGGCGGCTATACGGTCTATCTGCTGGGCTATGCCGCGATCCATGTGATCGTCGCGTTGGGGCTCAATATCCTGGTCGGCTATACGGGCCAGGTGTCGCTGGGCCATGCCGGCTTCTTCGGCATCGGCGCCTATGGCACCGTTCTCCTGATGAACCATCTGGGCCTGCCGTTGTTGCCGGCCCTGTTCCTGGGGGCGCTGATCGCCGCCGCTTTCGGCTTTCTTCTCGGCCTGCCGGCGCTGCGGCTGGAGGGGCCCTATCTCGCCATCGTCACCCTCGGCTTCGGGCTCGCCATCGAGGTGGTGTTCGAGAAATGGGAGTTCTTCGGCGGCAGCGTCGGCCCGCCGGTGCCCGACTTCCCGCTGCGCTTCGCCGACGGGCTGACGGCGGACCAGAACCTCTATTATCTGATCGCGATCCTGGCGGTGGTCTCGACCCTGGCGGTGCGCAACCTGACCCGCACCCGGATCGGCCGCGCCCTGGTCGCGGTCCGCGATTCCGACGTCGCCGCGTCCTGCATGGGGGTCAACCTCACCTACACCAAAACCCTGGCCTTCGCGCTGTCGGCCTTCTTCACCGGCCTCGGCGGCGGCCTGTTCGCCTTCCATCTGGGCCAGATCGACCCGACGACGTTCGGCCTGGTGCTGTCGATCCTGTTTCTGGCGATGGTGGTGGTCGGCGGCGTCGCCTCGATCCTGGGCGCGGTCGCCGGCGCGGTCCTGATCAGCCTGTTGAACCTGAAGCTGAAGGGGCTGCAACTCGCCGATTTCGAGGCCATCCCCCTGATCGGCGGGGCGCTGGCCGAGTTCCTGACCGCCCATTTCATGGAAACCGGCATGTCGAACATCCAGTATGTCGTCTACGGCCTGATCATGGTTGGGATCATGCTGTTCGAGCCCCTCGGCCTGTACGGCTATTGGATCCGGGCCAAGATCTACTGGAAGAGTTGGCCCTTCTAGGGCGACCGCCATGGACGGATTAACGCCCCTTTTGCAGATTCTGGTCAGCGGCATTTCCGTCGGCGGCGCCTACGGCCTGATCGCGCTGGCGCTGGCGATCATCTACAAGACCTCCGAGGTGCTGAACTTCGCCCAGGGCGACATGGCGATGGTCACCGCCTTTTTCGCCTTCAGCCTGCTGGTGCCGCTGGGTTTGCCCTTCTGGGCGGCGCTGCCGGCGGCGCTCGGCTTCGCGATGCTGGTCGGCGCCGCCGCCGAGTTCCTGTTCCTACGCCGGGCGAAGGAGCCCAACGTGCTGGGGTTGATCATCATCACCCTCGGCCTGCAGATGATCATCTTCGGCTTCGCGTCCTGGAAATGGGGGGCGGACCCGAAGGACATGCCGTTCTTCATCGGCCCCTTCGACGTCTTCGTCCTGGGCGGGCTGATCGTCAGCCATCTGGAGATGCTGACCCTGGCGGTGGCGCTGGCGGTCGCCGGCGGGCTGGCCCTCTTCTTCCGCTTCAGCAAGCTGGGCGTCGCCATGAAGGCAACCCAGCAGAACCGCCAGGTGGCGCGGATCATGGGAATCCGGACCCGTCGGGTGCTGCTGTTCGCCTGGGTGCTGGCGGCGGCGATCGGGGCGCTGGCCGGCCTGTTGATCGCGCCGACCGGGACCGTCGACCCCTACATGATGTGGGACCCGATGCTGAAGGGCTTCGCCGGCGCCGTGCTGGGCGGCATGACATCGCTTCCCGGCGCGCTTCTGGGCGGGCTGATCGTCGGTGTGGTCGAGAACCTGTTCGGATTCTACGTCTCGACAGAGTTCAAATCGGTGGTACCGTTCGCGATCATCATTCTGATCCTGGGCGTCAGGCCGTCCGGTCTCCTGGCGCGCCACTACGTGAAGAAGGTTTGACCGGCAGGGAGGTCGCCATGAAATTTCTGAAGAGTCTCGCCGTCGCGGCGGCGGCGGTCGTCGCCCTCGGCGCCGGCCGGGCGGACGCGGGCAACGTTCCCGGCGTCACCGATACCGAGATCCATATCGGCCAGTGGGGGCCGCAGACCGGCCCCGCGGCGCCCTGGGGCGCGGTGGCGCGCGGCACCGAGGTCCTGTTCCAGATGATCAACGACGCCGGCGGCATCCATGGCCGCAAGATCGTCTATCACAGCTTCGACGACCAATATAATCCGGCCCGCACCAAGGCCGGCGTCAAGGAACTGGTCGAGGGCGGCCCCGGGATCTTCGCCTTCGTCGGCGGCGTCGGCTCGGCGACGGGCATGGCGGTGAAGGACTATCTGAACGAACGCGGGATCGTCTGGGTCGGCCCGGCCGCGGGCTCGCTGCAATGGATCACGCCGCCGCAGAAGAACCTGTTCGCGGTCTATCCGCTGTATGTGGAAGAGGCCAAGGTGCTGGTCGACTATCTGGTGACGCAGGAAAAGAAGTCCAAGATCGCGATCCTCTACGCCAACGACGAATACGGCAAGAACGGGCTCCAGGGCGCCAAGGGGCAGCTCGCCCGGCATGGCCTCGAGCCGGTGATCGAGGTCGGCGTCGGCCGCGCCGACCGCGACCTCAAGTCCCATGTGCTGAAGCTCAAGCAAAGCGGGGCGGACACGGTGATCATGTGGGTCAACCCGACCCATGCGGTGATCACCCTCAAGACGGCGGCGGCGATGAAGTTCGCGCCGCAATGGGTGTCCAGCTCGACCTTGTCGGACGCGCCGCTGATGACGGCGATCTCCGGCGGGTTGTGGAAGAACGTGATCTTCACCAGCTTTTCGGAACTGCCCAGCTCGCAGAGCCCGCTGATGCTCGACTATCGCAAGGCGTTCGACAAATATGCCAAGAAGGGCGAGCGTTGGGGCGTGTTCTTCCTGGCCGGCATTGCCTTCGCCGAGCCCCTGGTCGAGGGGCTGAAGCGCGCCGGCCGCGACCTGACCCATGACAGCCTGATCGCGGCGCTGGAATCGCTGAAGGATTTCCAAGGCATCATGGGGCGGATCGGCTACGGCCCCGGCGAACGCCAGGGCCAGAAGGAGGTCTTCGTCGCCAAGACCGACGAGACCGGCCTCAAGGTCATCCAGCTTTCCGACTGGATGCGCCCCAACTGATCCCGGCTCGGGTCCCGGCCGCCTCGGGCCGGGACCCGATGCCGGGGTCGCCCGCGCCCGCTCGCATTCGCCGCCGCCATGGACGAACCGCTTCTGGCCGTCGACGGCCTGACCATCGCCTTCGGCGGGGTGCGGGCGCTGGCCGATGTCGGCTTCCGCCTGGAGCGCGGAAGGATCCTCGCGGTCATCGGGCCCAACGGGGCGGGCAAGACGACCATCCTCAACTGCATCTCGGGCCTCTATCGGCCGGATGCCGGGCGCATCCTCTATCGGGGGCGCGCCGTCGAGGGCTTGAAGCCGCACCGGATCGCGGCGCTGGGGATCGCCCGCACCTTCCAGAATATCGAGCTGTTCGGCCATATGACGACCATGTCGAACCTGCTGCTCGGCCGGCATCTGCATATGCGCACCGGCGTCCTGTCGGGCATGGCCCTGCTCGGCCCCTGGTCGCCGGCGGCGCGCGAGGAACGCCGCCACCGCGAGAAGGTCGAGGAGATCATCGACTTCCTGGACCTGCAATCGGCCCGCGACGAGTTCGCCGTCAACCTGCCCTACGGGGTGCGCAAGAAGGTCGAGCTGGGCCGGGCCCTGGCGCTGGAGCCGGACCTGCTTCTCCTGGACGAGCCCGCCGCGGGCATGAACCTGGAGGAAAAGCAGGACATGATGATCTGGATCCGCGACATCCAGGAGGCCTTCGGCATCTCGATGATCCTGATCGAGCACGACATGAAGGTGGTCGGCGACCTGTCCGATCATGTCGTCGCCCTCAATTACGGCGAGAAGATCGCCGAGGGCACGCCGGCCGAGGTCCAGCGCCATCCCGAGGTGCTGAAGGCCTATCTGGGCGCGGACGCGCCGGCGCAAGCGGAGGGCGGTTCGTGAGCGCGCTCCTGACCCTGAACAATGTCGAGACCTTCTACGGCCTGACCCGGGCGCTGGCGGGCGTGTCGCTGGAGGTCGAGGCGGGCCGGATCGTCGCCGTCCTCGGCGCCAACGGGGCCGGCAAGACGACCATCCTGCGCACGATCATGGGGCTGATCGAGGACCAGCCCGACAAGGGCAGCGTCGAGTTCGAGGGCCGGCGCATCGACGGCTGGGAGGCCGAGGACATCGCCCGCCTGGGCATCGCCTACGTGCCCGAGGGGCGCGAGGTGTTCGAGGAGCTGAGCGTCGTCGAGAATCTGCTGATGGGGGCCTATCCGCGCCGCGACCGGGCCGCCGTCGCCGCCGACATGGACGATGTGATGGCGCGCTTCCCCCGCCTCGCCGAGCGCCGCGACCAGTGGGCCGGCACCCTGTCGGGCGGCGAGCAGCAGATGCTGGCCATCGGCCGGGCGCTGATGGCGCGGCCCAAGCTGATCCTGCTGGACGAGCCCTCCCTCGGCCTGTCGCCGCTGCTGGTGCGCGAGATCTTCGAGATCGTCCGCGCCGTCAACGCCGCCGGCACGACCATCCTGCTGGTCGAGCAGAACGCCAAGATGGCGCTGGCGGTCGCCGATTACGGGCTGGTCCTGGAGGGCGGACGCTTCGTCCTCGCCGGCACGCCCGACGAGCTGTCCGCCGACGAGGATATCCGCGAATTCTATCTGGGCCTCGAATCCGAGGTGTCGGTGAAGGGCTATCAGCGCTACCGGCGCAAGAAGCGCTGGCACTGATCGCCGCTAGCGAAGCCCCAGATGCCGGCGCAGGAAGGCCGCCGTGTCGGCCTCGGCGCGGGCGGCGGCGGCGCGGTCGGCGATCACCTCGCCGCCCGCCGCGCTGCACGCGTCCAGCACGGCCTTGACGGTCGGCCCGGTCACCGCGCGGCCGCTATGGCGCTCGACGAAGCGGCCGGGCGCGATCTCGTCGAACCGGCAATGGACGGGCAGCGCATAGCGCACCGGCAGCGTATCGAAGATATGGACCAGCGGGTGGTCGAAGGCGTGGCCCGCCTCGGGATAGACGCGCTGGAGGATGACGGTCTCCGGGTCCTCGGCGCGCATGGCGTCCGCCGTTTCGGCGCAGAGCGCCGCCGGGGCGATGCGGTCGCGGCCGCCGCTATGGATCAGGATCGGCGCCCCGGTCGGGCGCGGCGCGATCAGCCGCAGCCCGCACCAGGGATAATAGGCGACATGGGCGGCGAAGCGGCCGCTGTCGGCGGCCAGGGCGTCGGCCAGGCGCCGGTCGGCGCCGTAGAGCGCCGCGATGCCGCCCTTCGAGAACCCGACCAGCGCGACCCGCGCGCCGTCGATGTCGGGGTCGGCGCGCAGATGGGCGAGGGCGGCATAGGCGTCGGCCAGCATCGCCGTTTCCGAGACCGCCGTATGGTCGCGATGGGTCGAGCGCACGCCCCGCGCGGTGAAGCTGTCCACGGCGAGAACGGCGAGGCCCATCTCGCGGAACGCCGCCGCGTAATGCCAGTCCTGGCTGCCCTGCCCGGTGCTGGCGTGCAGCAGCACGACCGCCGGCCAGGGCGGCGGCCCGGCGCGCGCCGGGTCGGGGGGCAGATAGCTGGCGCCGACGTCGCGCGCCGGCGCCGCGCGGCGGGCCAGGGGCGCGTCGACGAAGCGGTAGTCCAGGCTCGCCAGGGTCACCGGCCGGGCGCCGTCGGGCGCCGCGAAGCGCGGCACCGCGCAGGCGCCGAGCGCCAGCAGGCCGGCGAGGACGGCGAGACGGAGCGGTCGGGCGGAGCGGCGCATGGCACCGCTGTAGCCGCGCGCCGCCCGCCTGTCCAGACCCGGCCGGCGGGTTTGGCGGGGCCGTCCTTCGTTCGCTATGATGGAGGTGGGAGGACGAGGATGGGCCAGTTTGGAATCGGCCAGCCCCTGCGGCGGCTGGAGGACCCGCGCTTGCTGACCGGGCGCGGGCGTTTCATCGACGACGTGGCGCTGCCGCGCATGGCCCATGCGGTGCTGGTGCGCGCGCCCCACGCCCATGCGGAGATTCGCGGCATCGACCGGGACGCGGCGGCGGCGATGCCCGGCGTGCTGGCGGTCCTGACCGCCGCCGAGCTGGAGGCGGACGGGATCGGCGACAATCCGGCCCTGTTCGTGCCCCCGCCCTGGCGGGGCCGCGACTCGGTCGTGCCCCCGCATCGCCTGCTCGCCCGCGACCGGGCACGGTTCGTCGGCGACCGGGTGGCGATGGTGGTGGCGGAAACGCTGCTCCAGGCCCGCGACGCGGCGGAGGCGGTCCGGGTCGAGTATGCGCCCCTGGCGGCGGTGACGACCCCGACCCAGGCCGCCGCGCCCGAGGCGCCGCAGATTTGGCCCCAGGCCGAGGGCAATGTCGGCTTCACCTGGGAATCGGGCGACCCGGCGGCGGTCGAGGCGGCCTTCGCGGCGGCGGCCCATACGGTGGCGCTGGACCTGATCAACAACCGCATCGTCGCCAACTATATGGAGACGCGCGGCGCCATCGGCGAATTCGATCCCGGTAGCAGGCGCTACACGCTGCATACCGGCACCCAGCAGCCGCACCGCACCCGCCGCGCCCTGGCCGAGCCGGTCCTGCGCGTCCCCGAGCGGGACCTTCGGGTGCTGGTCGGCGATACCGGCGGCAGCTTCGGCATCAAGAACAGCTCGTATCCGGAGCAGGGCCTGGTCCTGTGGGCGGCGCGGCGGGTCGGCCGGCCGGTCAAATGGATCGCCGAGCGCGGCGAGGGCTTCCTGGCCGATTCCGGCGGGCGCGACAACGAGACCCGGGCCGAGCTGGCGCTGGACGCCGACGGCCGGGCGCGGGCGATTCGGGTCCGCACCCGCGCCAATCTGGGGGCCTATCTGAACAACAATACCTGCTTCGTACCGATCGGCGGCACCGCGACCCTGACCGGCGTCTACGACATTTCCGCCGCCCATGTCCGGGTCCAGGGGCTGTTCACCAACACCGTCCATACCGACGCCTATCGGGGCGCCGGGCGGCCCGAGGCGTCCTACGTGATCGAGCGGCTGATGGACGCGGCGGCCCGGCGGATCGGCCTGGACCCGGCCGAGATCCGCCGCCGCAACTATATCGCTCCCGACGCCTTCCCCTACCGGACGGCCCTCGGCCTGGACTATGACAGCGGCCCCTTCGCCGACAACATGGACCGGGCGATGGCGGCGGCGGACTGGGACGGCGCCCCGGCGCGCAAGGCCGATGCCGTCCGGCGCGGGCGCCTGCGCGGGATCGGCATGGCCAACTATATCGAGCGCTGCGGCGGTGGGGCGCTGGACGAGACCGCCGAGTTGCGTTTCGATCCGTCGGGCGCGTTGACCCTGCTGATCGGCACCCAGTCCAACGGCCAGGGCCACCAGACCGCCTACGCCCAGATCGTCGCCGAGAAGCTGGGCCTCGACCCCGCCGACCTGCGCGTCCTGCAAGGCGACACCGACGCCGTCGGCCAGGGCAACGGCACCGGCGGGTCGCGGTCGATCCCGGTCGGCGGCGCGGCGTTGGCGGCGGCCTGCGCGCGGGTGATCGACAAGGGCCGGCGGCTGGCCGCCCACGCGCTGGAAGCGGCGGTCGAGGATATCGATTTCGCCGACGGGGCCTTCGCCGTCGCCGGCACCGACCGGCGGATCGCCCTGGCCGAGGTGGCGCGGCGCAGCTTTCAGATCGCCAACCTGCCGCCCGGCGAGGAGACCGGCCTGGACGAACGGGCGAGCTTCCAGCCCCAGGGCTTCACCTATCCCAACGGCGTCCATATCTGCGAGCTGGAGATCGACCCGGAGACCGGCGCCGTCGATCTTTGCCGCTATGTGGTGGTGGACGATTTCGGGGTGCTGATCAATCCGTTGCTGGTCGACGGCCAGGTCCATGGCGGCATCGCCCAGGGGCTGGGCCAGGCGCTGATGGAGCACACGGTCTACGACCCGGCCTCGGGCCAGCTGCTGTCCGGATCGCTGATGGACTATGCCCTGCCACGCGCCGCCGACTTTCCCGAGATGGAGGTCGCCTACAACGCGGATGCGCCCTGCCGCACCAACCCGCTAGGGGTGAAGGGCGCGGGCGAAGCCGGGTCCGTCGGCGCCCCGCCGGCGGCGATCAACGCGGTGCTCGACGCGCTGGCGCCACTGGGCATCGACCATATCGACATGCCGGCCACCCCCCAGCGCATCTGGGCCGCCATCCGCGCCGCCGCGTCCTAGACGCCGGACCCCGGCCGCCGCGGCCAGGCCGGAACGGTCCTGAAGCGGCGCGCGGATCGGCGGCGGTGCGGGACGGGGAGTCGAAATCGGGACGGCGAAGGAATCTCTCAAAGCGCCGAGACGGCCCGAAGCATGAAGGGGCGTGTTAATCAGGCAATATATGCTTGACATGCGTATTTATACGCTATTAGATGCCCCTAATTGGACGGTGGAGCCGTCCGTCCGCTTCCCGTCGTCGCCGATTCCCGCAGGCTATGTGATAAAAAGAAGAGCAATTGCTAGAAGTACGCCTAGGAATAATGCTCCGGTTACGGTAAATGGAATCAGAAATCTAAAATATTATAAGTTTTCTCCTATTGAACTCCGGACATGACTTTTGAATGATAGGACGATGCCCGCTATTGGCCCGTAAAGAAAAGCGGTGACCTGAAGCGCGTAGATCGCCCAGATCACGATGGGTGACGAATCGGCCAACGGCCGGATCAAATTCCGACCATCCCCCGAGATTCACCCAGCCGTATGCCATGGCGAACGCGGGGATGATGGCGAGCAGATGCAGGCTCGCCACCGGCCGTCGGAGTGACCGTACAGGCTTACCAGCAATTGCCACGAACAGGCCGACATGAAAAAACGCGCTGGAAAGGAAGGCGACGCCCAGCCGTACCGCCAGCGGTGACGCGCCCTCCGGAAAGGAAGGCGACCGTCCAAAATATGACTCGACAAGAAAATTAGTGCCGTAAATCTCCGCCTGTATCACGGCCAGCGAGGCAAGAAAAAGCGCGCCGGCGATCGCTATGCGCCTGGGCGTCCTCATGAATTTGCCTCTGGAATTTGCAATGCCGCCTGAACTCCCAATGGCGCGTGGATCGATGGCATTGCCGGGCGCGCAGGCGCCGGGCCGCTGAACACCGGCGGGTGTGCGTCGGGCGGGCCGAGCATTGCCTATCCAATGGCGCGGCAGGGCTGTCACGAGAACCCGCCGGCCCCGCCGTGGACCGTCTCCCCAACTATCGAGATCGTTCCCCGAGCATGTTTCACGTGCACATAATCGGGGCGTAGGCTAGCGCCAAGACCATGGCAAACGCAAAAAATGAAGTTATAGGAATTATAAACCTCAAATACTTAATCCGTGGGCCAATCGCCTCTCGGAAATGCGGCTTAAATGTCAGCGCTACGCTGGCAATCAATCCAAACGCATAAACGAATATCGCGAAAATATCATAGGGCCATTTCAAGGGCGGGCCCAATTCCCGCGATAACTTTGACACCTCCCAAAGGCCGCCGAGCCAAAAACCCATCACCAACGCGGCCCAAGGCACAATGGCGAAAGCATGCAAGCTGGCCACGGGGCGCCAGACCGCGCGCACTGGCTTGCCGGCGACAGCGGCGAACAAGCCGAAATGAAGGATTACGCTGGCAACGATGGGTAGGACGGCGCGGAAGGCGAGCGCCAAATAAAATCTAGTGTCTAGAAATATACCCCTGCAAATCCCTCCAAAAAGAAATTCATGCAAAAAGGCACCGGCAGGATATACGGAAAAAAAAGCAAATATTAATATAATGTAAATTACGTATTTATTCACTTTTTTTCTCATCCGCACCGCGCCTATCGAGTTTTTCAATCAAGAGAAGGGGGTTGGCTATGGACCGGCGTCGACGTCAAATGGAAGCCAAGGTCGTACACCGCGAACGAGGGATCTATTTCGAAACCAAACCGGCAGTGCTCCATTCTACACACGGGCAACATCATGCCTATCTCGTCTACCATGACGGAAAGGGCGGCAGCGAGGTCATTCGCGGCGGAATTCCTAACGATACTATCGTCCCCGACGACGGTGCCGTCATGTTTCTGTTTGGTGGCGATATATCTGTCGAAACCGGAAAGAGTATGGAGAATTCCGAAGACAAATACGAGGAGGCCGAAAAGCCCAATTCACGCCCATCTCGCAAACTGAATATTCCGCCCGACGAACTGGACGACACCTGGGCGCGCATGCGGGAAGTGGCGGAGAAAATAGGCAGAGGCGAATTCGACTATGACTTGGCGACTGGCGTCAGGTGGGCGCATATCGGGCAGATCGACATCAGTAGTAACAGCGTCGATGTCTCGGACATCGCCAAGGACCCCAATGTCGCGAAGGAAATGGCAAACAGCAATTCGGTCATCGGGACGGTGCTGGCCGCCGTTGGATATCCCGTCAAAGACGCAATTCCGGAAGGTGTTTCCAAGAACGTTCTGGGCGGCATCGAGACTATTCTTCTAAAACCGTCCGAATTGTCCAAAGAGGTCGGAAAGGCGGGGCGGCGGCCGCCCGCGGGGGCGCCGGAAG
>Ga0070728_10003131_pt1 | contig 18792 bp, 15 predicted proteins | sample tdDd471_FD_66723 | JGI IMG/M metagenome (GOLD analysis project Ga0070728, IMG submission 66723) | Marine sediment microbial communities from the Atlantic coast under amendment with organic carbon and nitrate - tdDd47.1 | ecosystem: Environmental > Aquatic > Marine > Coastal > Sediment | place... | reverse complement strand
GCCTCGCCGCCGCACAGATCCAGGATCATGCGCGTCACCGCGTCCAGGCCCGGCGCGCAGCTCGCCGGGTCGATGCCGCGCTCGAACCGGAAGCGGGCATCGGATTCGATCCCCAGCTTGCGGCCGGTCGCGGCGGTGCGGATCGGATCGAAATAGGCGGATTCGACGAACACGTCGGTCGTCGCCTCGGTGCAGCCGGAGCTCTCGCCGCCCATCACCCCGCCCAGCGCCAGGGCGCCGTCGTCGTCGGCGATCACGGTCATCTCGCCGTCCAGCGCGTAGGTCTTGCCGTCCAGGGCGGTCAGGCTCTCGCCGGCGCGGGCGAGGCGGACATGGAGCGACCCGGCCAGGGTCCCGGCGTCGAACACATGCAGCGGCCGGCACAGGTCGTAGGTGAAGAAGTTGGTCAGATCCACCAGGACCGAGATCGGGCGAAGCCCGATGGCGCGCAGCCGCTCCTGCAACCAGTCCGGGCTCGGCCCGTTGGTCACGCCGCGAATCAGGCGGCCGGCGAAATAGGGGCAGGCCGACGCGGTCGCGGCGTCGAAATCGAGGCGCAGGCCGACCGGGCTCTCGAAGCTCCCGGCGACCGGGTCGACCGGATGGGGCTTCAGCACCCCCAGCCCGGCGGCGGCCAGGTCGCGGGCGATCCCGCGCACCCCCAGGCAGTCGGGCCGGTTGGGGGTGATCGCGATGTCGAACAGCGGATCGTCCAGTCCCAGGCTGGGCGCGAAGGGGGCGCCGACGGGGGCGTCGTCGGGCAGCTCGATGATGCCGGCGTGATCCTCGCCCAGGCCCAGCTCGCGCGCCGAGCACAGCATCCCGGCGCTCTCGACGCCGCGAATCTTCGCCTTCTTCAGCGTCATCCCCGTCCCCGGAACGGTCATGCCGGGGGCGGCGAAGACGCCCTTCATGCCGGCGCGCGCGTTGGGCGCGCCGCAAACGACCCGCACCTCGCCGGCCCCCGCATCGACCGTGCAGACTTGCAGCTTGTCGGCGTCGGGATGCGGCTCGACGGCGATCACATGGGCGACGACGAAATCGGCGAGGTCGGCGGCCGGGTCGCGGACGCTTTCCACTTCCAGGCCCAGCGCGGTCAGGGTTTCGGCGATCCGGTCCAGCGGCGCGTCGGTGTCCAGATGGGTCCGGAGCCAGTCCAGGGTGAACTTCATCGGGCCAGCCCCTCCGCCATACTCGGCAGGTCCAGCGGCAGGAAGCCGTAATGGCGCAGCCAGCGCAGATCCGAATCGAAGAAGGTCCGCAGATCGGGAATGCCGTATTTCAGCATGGCGATGCGCTCGATCCCCATGCCGAAGGCGAAGCCCTGCCATTCGTCGGGGTCGAGGCCGCAATGGGCGAGGACGCGCGGATGGACCATGCCCGAGCCGAGGATCTCCAGCCAATCGTCGCCGGCGCCGATCTTCAGCCCGCCATCGGCGCGCGAACAGCCGATATCGACCTCGGCCGAGGGCTCGGTGAAGGGAAAGAAGCTGGGCCGGAAGCGCAACGGCAGGTCGTCGATCTCGAAATAGGCCCGGCAAAACTCGATCAGGCAGCCCTTCAGATGGCCCATATGGATGTTCCGGTCGATGACCAGCCCCTCGACCTGATGGAACATGGGCGTGTGGGTCATGTCGGAATCGCAGCGATAGGTGCGCCCCGGCGCGATGATCCGAAGCGGCGGGGTCCGCCCCTGCATGGTGCGGATCTGGACCGGCGAGGTATGGGTGCGCAGCAGCATCCGGCTGCCGTCGGCGCGCGGCGCCAGATAGAAGGTGTCGTGCATCTGCCGGGCGGGATGTTCCGGCGGGATGTTCAGGGCCGTGAAATTGTGGAAATCGTCCTCGATGTCCCCGGCCTCGGCGACCGTGAAGCCCATATCGGCGAACACGGCGGTCAGCTCGTCGATGGTCTGGCTGATGGGGTGGACGCGGCCCTCGGCCTCGGGCCGGGGCGGCAGGGTCACGTCGACGCGCTCGGCCTCCAGCCCGGCGGCCAGCGCGGCGTCGGCGAGGGCCGCCTTGCGCGCCTCGATGGCGTCGGCGACCTTGGTCTTGACGGCGTTCAGCGCCTGGCCGGCGGCCTTGCGCGCGTCGGGCGCCAGCTCGCCCAGCGCCTTCAGCCGCGCGGTGATCGCGCCCTTCTTGCCCAACGCCGCGACGCGGGTGCGTTCCAGCGCGTCGAGGTCGCCGGCGTCGGCCACCGCGGCGAGCAGCTCCGCTTCCAACTGGTCGAGGCTATCGGTCATGTCTCGCTCTTTCCGCCCTTCGGTCCGGCGCTCCCGGCGGTCCCGCCATGGCCGGATACGAAAAAGGGGGCCCGTCCGGGCCCCCGTTTCCTGCGCGGCCGGCGTCCCGGACCCGGCCGCCGCGTCAGCTTGCCCCGGTAAACGACTCCCGCGCCTGGTCGACCAGCGCCTTGAAGGCGTCCGGCTCGCGCACGGCCAGGTCGGCCAGCACCTTTCGGTCCAGGTCGATCCCGGCATCCTTGATCCCGTGCATGAACTGGGAATAGGTCAGCCCGTGGGCGCGCGCGCCGGCGTTGATGCGCTGGATCCACAAAGCCCGGAAGTTGCGCTTGCGCGCGCGCCGGTCGCGATAGGCGTATTGCAGCCCCTTCTCGACCCGCTGCATGCCGGCGCGGAAGGTGTTCTTGGAGCGACCGCGATAGCCCTTGGCCATCTTGGTCAGCTTCTTGTGGCGCGCGCGGGTGGTCGTCCCGCCCTTGACCCGAGACATCGCCTAATTCCCCCGCGAATAGGGTAGGAACTGGGACACGATCCGCGCGTCGGCGGCCGTCAGCACGCCGCCGTCGCGGGCCTTCCGTTTCATCTTTTGGGAACGCTTGCGCAGATTGTGACGCTTGTAGGCGGCATTCATGCGCAGCTTGCCCGACGCGGTGCGCCGGAAGCGCTTCTTGGCGCTGCTCTTGCTCTTCAGCTTGGGCATTTCTCGTCTCTCATGATTCGGGCCGCGAAAGCGGCTTGGACGATGGAGCGGCTGGGCATGCCCTGACAGCCGGACCGCTCGAAGGAAGGCGGGTTATAACGGCAGGCGGCGGCGAATGCAAGCAGGCCCGACGGCTTGGCCCGAGGCGGCGGGGCGGTGGCGCGACGGTAGGGGACGGCCCCTATCTCGGGGCCATCACCATCGTCATCTGGCGGCCTTCCATCTTCGGGAACTGCTCGACCTTGGCCAGCTCCTCGACATCGGTCCGCACCCGTTCCAGCACCTTGGCCCCCAAATCCTGATGGGCCATCTCGCGGCCGCGGAAGCGCAGGGTGACCTTCACCTTGTCGCCGTCCTTCAGGAAGCGAACGACATTGCGCATCTTGACGTCGTAATCATGCGTGTCGATGTTCGGACGCATCTTGATTTCCTTGACGTCGACGGTCTTCTGCTTCTTGCGCGCTTCGGCACGGCGTTTCTGCGCCTCGAACTTGTGCTTGCCATAGTCGAGGATCTTGCACACGGGCGGGTCGGCCTCGGGCGCGACCTCGACCAGGTCCAGGCCCACGGCCTCGGCCCGCGCGATCCCGTCCTGCAACGACACGACGCCGACCTGTTCGCCGTCCTGGTCGATAAGACGCACCTGGTCGACGTCGATCTCTTTGTTCACCCGATGGCCGGTCTTGGCCGGCGGGGTGTGTATCGGTGGGCGAGCGATCTATCGGTCTCCTCTATTGTCGCGCGGGGCCGAAGGGTGGCATCGCTTCGCGCGAAAGTCCAGCCACCGCGGCATCCAGCGGCAGCGTTTCCTGGGTCTTGCCGCCCAGCCGGCGCAGGGCGACGCTCCGATCCTCGGCCTCGCGCTTGCCGATGGCGAGGATGGCCGGGACCTTGGCATGGCTGTGTTCGCGCACCTTGTAGCCGATCTTCTCGTTGCGCTGATCCAGCTCGGCGCGCAGCCCGGCGGCCCGCAGGGCGGCCAGAACCTCGGCCCCGTAGGCGTCGGCGTCCGAGGTGATGGTCGCGACCACCACCTGCACCGGCGCCAGCCACAAGGGCAGGCGCCCGGCGAAATGTTCGATGAGGATGCCGATGAACCGCTCGAACGAGCCGAGGATCGCGCGGTGCAGCATCACCGGCCGGTGCTTGGCCCCGTCCTCGCCCACATAGGCGGCGTCCAGCCGTTCGGGCAGGACGAAATCGACCTGCAAGGTCCCGCATTGCCAATCGCGGCCGATGGCGTCGCGCAGCACGAATTCCAGCTTCGGCCCGTAGAAGGCGCCCTCGCCCGGATTGAGGGTCACCGCCAGCCCGGCCGCCTCGGTGGCGTCGCGCAGGGCGGCCTCGGCCCGGTCCCAGACCGCGTCGTCGCCGGCGCGGACCGGCGGCCGGTCGGCCAGCTTGACCGCCACCTCCTCGAACCCGAAATCGCGATAGACCGACAAAAGAAGCTCGCTGAAGGCCAGGGTCTCGGACGTGATCTGGTCCTCTGCGCAGAAGATATGGGCGTCGTCCTGGGTGAAGGCGCGCACCCGCATCAGCCCGTGCAGGGCGCCGGAGGGCTCGTTGCGGTGGCAGCAGCCGAATTCGGCCATGCGCAGGGGCAGGTCGCGGTAGCTCTTGATCCCCTGGCGGAAGATCTGGACATGGCCGGGGCAATTCATCGGCTTCAAGGCGAGGACCCGTTCCTCGGACTCGGCGGTGAACATATGCTCGCGGAACTTCTCCCAATGGCCCGACGCTTCCCACAGGCTGCGGTCGACGAGCTGCGGGGTCTTGACCTCCATATAGCCGGCGGCATCCAGCCGGGCGCGGATATAGGCCTCGATCTCGCGATAGACGACCCAGCCCTTGGGATGCCAGAAGACCGACCCGACCGCCTCTTCCTGGAAATGGTAGAGCCCCATCTCGCGCCCCAGCCGGCGATGGTCGCGCTTCTCGGCTTCCTCCAGGCGGTGCAGATAGGCCTTCAGCTCCTTCTCGTCGCGCCAGGCGGTGCCGTAGATGCGTTGCAGCATCTCGTTGCGCGAATCGCCGCGCCAATAGGCGCCGGCCAGCTTCATCAGCTTGAAGGCCTTCCCCAGCTTGCCGGTCGAGGGCAGATGCGGCCCCCGGCACAGGTCGATGAAGTCGCCCTGGCGGTAGAGGCCGATCTCCTCGCCGGCCGGGATCGAGGCGATGATCTCGGCCTTGTAATGCTCGCCCATCTCGTTGAAGAAGCGGACGGCGGCGTCGCGGTCCCACACCTCGCGGGCGATGGGCTCGTCGCGGTCGACGATCTCGCCCATGCGCGCCTCGATCTTCTCCAGATCCTCGGGCGTGAAGGGCTCGGCGCGGGAGAAGTCGTAGAAGAAGCCGTCCTCGATGACCGGACCGATGGTGATCTGGACCTCGGGATAGAGTTCCTTGACCGCCTCGGCCATCACATGGGCGGCGTCGTGGCGCAGCAATTCCAGCGCGTCCGCGTGCTTCCGGGTGACGATTTCGATGTCGGCATCGCTGTCGATCACCGCCGACAGATCGCGCAGCTCGCCGTCGACCCGAATAGCCAGGGCGGCCTTGGCCAGGCCCGGACCGATCCGCTCGGCGAGTTCGGCGCCCGTGAGGGCGGAGTCATATTCGTGGCGATTGCCGTCGGGCAGCGTGATGGCGACCATCTGGCCGATGTCGATCCGGTCTCCGTTTCGCGGGGTCGCGGCGCCCCGAAGTCCCTGGGACTCCGGGTGCCGTCGAGCGGCGCACTCTAGAGCGATTCGACCGCCTGTCAAGAACGCCCGCCAGACGGTCTCAGGCTAGCCGGGCCATGGTTAACGACCGGTTAGCGCCCGGTCGTTCTTCCACCATGCCCCAACCCATGCCAGACAAGCGCCGCCCAGCCGACCAGGAAGGACGTCCCGCCGACCGGCACCACCGCCGCCAGGGCCCGGTTCCCGGTCAACGCCAGCAGGTACAGCCCGCCGCAGAAGAGCAGGATGCCGAGGGCGAACCCGGCCGCGGCGACGGTCAGGGCGCGGGCGGGACGCGCGGCGGCGTCCGCCGGCCGGCGCATCCACAGCCCGACTCCCAGAAGGGCCAGCGCGTGCCACATCTGATAGCGGACCGCCGTGTCGATCCAGGCCCCCGCCTCCGGGTCCAGCCCGCCGGGCAACGCATGGGCGGCGGCGGCGCCGACGGCGACGGCGACCAGCGCGGCGAGGGCGGCGACGGTCAGGACGATCCGATCCATCCGGCGCGCCCTAACGCAGCACCAGCGCGTCCCAGACCGCGTCGATCTCCAGATCGGCGAGGTCGGCCCGGCGCAGGACGGCGACGGCGGCGCCGCGCGGCGCGCAAAGGGCCGGGTCGGACTCGTGGGAGAACAGGACCAGGGCCGGGCAGCCGGCGGCGGCGATCAGATGCATGGGCCCGGTATCGTTGCCGACCGCGCCCGCCGCGTCCCGGGCGAGCGCCGCGATGTCCAGGAAGGAGGTCCGCCCGGTCAGGTCGCGGGCCTCGGGACAGGCGGCGGCGATCCGCGCCCCGATCTCCGCCTCCCCCGGCCCGCCCAGCACCACCGGCGCGACGCCCGCCCCGGCAAGACGCGCGGCGAGGTCGGCGAAGCGGTCGGCGGGCCAGCGCTTCGCCGGTCGGTGCGGCGCGCCGCCCGGCACCAGGAGGACGACGCGCGCCGGCAGGCCGAAGCGGGCGGTATCGGCCTCGGCCCAGGCGAGGTCCGGCGCCGGCACCGACGCGATGCCGGCCATGCGCAGTTGCTCGGCCTGGCGGTCCAGGCTGTGCATCCGGTCGCGGTCCGGGTTGGCGTGGGGATGGCTGCAGCCGCGCGCGATCCCCGACCATCGCGGCCGTGGGCCGGGCCAGAACAGGCGGAAATAGAAGCCGGTCCGGTCCGAGGTCTGCAAATCGTAGACGAAATCGAATTGGCCGGCGCGCAGCCGCCGGCGCAGGCCGAGCCAGGCGCCGACCCGCCAGGCCGGTGGCCGGTCGTCGATCCAGACCCTGTCGACATAGCCGCTCGCGTCGCCCAGCGCCGCGTAGGGGGCGGTGGTCAGCAGGGTGATATGGGCGTCGGGATGATGGCGGCGGATCGCCGCGAATGCCCCCATCGACTGGACGAAATCGCCCAGCGCGCCGAGGCGGATGACCAGGATGCGAGGCCCCCCGGCGCCGACGGTGCCACCGCCCATGAGGATCAGACCGCCTTCGGGCCCGGCCGCGCGTCGGCGTCCAGCAGCGCCCGATAGACCTCCAGCGTCCGCGCGCACATGGCGGTCTTGGAATAGGACGCCACCGCGTGGGTCACCGCCTTGTCGGCGAGGATGTCCCGCGCCCCGCCATCCAGATCGAGGGCGGTCTCGATCGCATCCGCCAGGGCCCCGGCATCGCCGGGCGGCACCAGCCAGCCGGTCTCGCCGGCGATCACCGTCTCGCGGGCGCCGCCATGGTCGGTGGCGACCACCGGGCGCCCCATCGCCTGGGCCTCGGCGGCGACCCGGCCGAAGGCCTCCGGATCGGTCGAGGCGGACACCACGACGTCGGCCAGCATCAGCGCGGCGGGCATGTCGTTGCAGTGATCGACGATATGGACGCTATCGGTCAGACCGGCGCCGCGCGCCCGGCGCTCCAGCTCGGCGCGGTAGGCGGCGCGGCCCTGGTCGGCGCCGACCAGGAGGCAGCGCAGCCGGCCGGGCCGGCGCCCGGTCAGGATGCGCATGGCGTCGATCAGGACCGTCTGCCCCTTCCAACGGGTCAGCCGGCCGGGCAGCATGACCACCGGCACGCCGTCCGGCAGACGCCATTGCCGGGCGAGCTGGACGATCCGGTCGGCCGAGACCTTGCGCCGGTCGAACAGCGCCAGGTCGACGCCGCGCGGAATCACCCGCAGCCGGGCCGGATCGACGGCATAGATCCGGCGCGCATGCTCGCCGATGAAGTTCGAGATCGCGATCACGATATCGCCCGACGCCATCACCGCGTTGTAGCGGCGCTTGATCGCATTGGCGTGACCGTAGGTCCCATGGAAGGTGGTCACGAACCGGCGCCCGGTGCGGCGCGCGGCGGCGCGGGCGCTCCAGGCCGGGGCGCGGCTGCGGGCATGGACGATATCGACGCCCTCGTCCTGGATCAGCTTCGCCAGCCGCCCGATATTGGCGTACATCACCGCCGGGTTCTTGCTGGCCAGCGGCAGTTGGATATGGGTCGCCCCGGCGCGGCCGATCTCGTAGGTCATGGCGCCGCCCGACGAGGCGACCAGGGACCGGAAACCGGCCACGACCAAGGCCTCGGCGATATCGACGGTGCCGCGCTCGACGCCGCCGGTCTCCAGCGCCGGCAGGACCTGAAGCACGCAGGGCGCCCGCGCCGTCTCCGCCTTGGCCGCCGCCGGCGCTGTGCTAGATTGGGTTTCTTCCGTCATCCTGAATTCCGCAGGCATCCGCCCGATGAACGATTCGCCCCCGCTTCCGCCGGAACAGCCGCAAATTCTAGCACGCGCCGACGGCGAGACCATCGCCTACCACAAGACCGACGGCGCCGGGCCGACCGTCGTCTTCCTGTGCGGGCTGCGCTCGGACATGACCGGGACAAAGGCGATGGCCCTGGAAGCCTTTTGCCGGGAACGCGGCCAGGCCTATCTGCGGTTCGACTATCAGGGCCACGGCCAGTCCTCGGGCGATTTCACCGACGGCACCATCGGCCGCTGGGCCGAGGACGCGCTCGCCGTCATCGACGCCGCGACCGAGGGACCGCTGGTGCTGGTCGGCTCCAGCATGGGCGGCTGGATCATGCTGCTGGTGGCCAAGGCGCGCGCCCGGCGCCTGGCCGGCATGGTCGGCGTCGCCGCCGCGCCGGACTTCACCCGCCAGATGATGGAGCGCGAGTTGACCGAGGACCAGCGCGCCGCCCTGCTGCGCGACGGGATCGTCTATCTGCCGTCGGACTATTCCGACGAACCGACGCCGCTGACCCTGGCCTTCATCGAGGACGGCAACCGCAACGCGGTCCTGGACGCGCCGATCGCCGTCGACTGCCCGGTGCGGCTGTTGCAGGGGATGCGGGACCCGGACGTGCCCTGGGAATGGGCGCTGCGGGTCGCCGACGGGATCGCCGCCGAGGATGTCGAGATCACCCTGGTCAAGGCCGGCGATCACCGGCTGAGCGAGCCCGACGACATCCAACGCCTATTGCGGGCCGTCAAGGAAGTCTGCGCCCGCGCGTAGGGCCGCCAGCCCGGCGCGGTAGTCGGGATAGAGCAGGACGACGCCGAGCTCGGTCTTGACGCGGCCGTTGCGGACCCGCTTGTTATCGGCGTAGAAGCTGCGCGCCATGGGGCTTAGCTCCGCCTCGTCGAACGGCACCGGGTCGGGCGGGGCGACGCCCAGCAGGCCGCAGGCATGGGCGATGACGGCGCCCGGCGGCGCCGGGTCGTCGTCGCAGACATTGTAGGCGGCGCCCGGCCGGGGGCGCGCCATCGAGGCCCGCAGGACCTGGACGATATCGGCGACATGAATGCGCGAGAACACCTGGCCAGGCTTGTCGACGATACGCGCGGCGCCGGCGCGCACCGTCTCCAGCGCGTTGCGGCCGGGCCCGTAGATGCCGGCCAGGCGGAACAGATGGACAGGCAGGCCGTGCTCCCACCACAGATCCAGCCAGCCGGCCTCGGCCGCGACCCGGCGACGCCCGCGCGGGCCCGAGGGGCGCAACGCGGACTCTTCGTCCACCCAGCGCCCGCCCCGGTCGCCATAGACGCCGGTGGTCGACAGATAGCCCGCCCAGGCGAGCCCGCCTTCCTCGGCGAGGGCCGCGAGGTCGGCGCCATGGACATCCAGGACCGGGTCGCCGGCCGCGTCGGGCGGCACAGAGGACAGGAGATGGGTGGTCCCGTCCAGCGCCGCCGCCGCGTCGGCCAGGGGCCGGTCGCGATCGAACAGATGAACGTCGACCCCCTTCGCCGTCAGGGCGGCCCGGGCGTCCGCGCCGCGGCAGGTGCCGGCGACGCGCCAGCCCTCGGCGGCAAGGTCGGCGGCAAGGGCCTGGGCCGTGTAGCCGAGGCCGAAACAGAACAGCTTCTTCTCCGCCGGCATCCGCCAGGCTCCCTCAAGTCGCGGCCGCGCCGCCCGGCGCCGACCCTAGGCGCGCGGCGCGCGGCGGGCAAGGTGGCCGGACGGGCGGCGGTGGCGATGGCGGCGGTCCTTCTGCTGGCGGCGATCCTTCTGCGCGCCGCACCGGCCCTTGCCGCCGAGCCCGACCGGCGGGCGGCCCGCTATGCCGACTGTCTGGCCAAGGCCCGGATTTCGCCGCCCACCGGCCTCGCCCAGGCGCGGGCTTGGGAATCGGCGGGCGGCGGCGGCCCGGCGCGCCATTGCGCGGCCACCGCCCTGTTCGCCGCCGGCCACTTCGCCGAGGCGGCGGCGGCGCTGACCGCCCTCGCCGACGACCTGGGCGAGGACGAGGACCGGCTGCGGGCCGCCGCCCTGGGCCAGGCGGGCCAGGCCTGGCTCCTGGCCGGCGACGCCGCCAAAGCCCGAGCGGCGGTGACGGCGGCGCTGGATATCGCGCCGATAACGGTCGAGTTCCTGATCGACCGGGCTGTGATCGAGGCCGGGTCGGGGCGGTATTGGGAGGCCATCGACGACCTCAATCGGGCGATCGAACTGGCGCCGGCGCGCGCCGACGCCTACGCCTTCCGCGCTAGCGCCTACCGCCGGGTCGACAGTCTGGAGCTTGCCGCCGCCGACGCCGACCAGGCCCTCGCCCTGGACCCGGACAATGCCGAGGCCCTGCTGGAACGGGGAATCCTGTACCGGATGCGGGGCGAGGAGGACCGGGCGCGGGCCGCCTGGGAACGGCTGTTGCGGGTCGCGCCGGAAGGCGCCGCCGCCGACGCGGCGCGGCGCAACCTGGGTCGTGGCGGCGACGCGGACCGGCGCTAGGGGGCCGGCGCGGCCAGGGTGACCGTGGCGGCAAGACCGACCAGGGTCGAGACGATCAGCGGCTGCGCCGCCAACGATCCCGCCGCCGCCCGGCCCGCAACGATCTGGTCGCGGCCCCGATACTCCGCGACCTCCAGCGGCCGCGCCTGGGCGACGAAATGCGGCGCCGCGTAATCGACGCGATGCAGCCGTAATCCGGCATTGCCGGCGACGGCGCGCATTTGGGCCAGCTCCTTCCCCGCCATCCGATACAGTTCGGCCCGCAAGCGGGACAGCGCCGCCTCGCGCTCGGCGAGGGTCGGCGCGAAATCGATATGGGCGACGCGCGCCCGCATGCCGGGGCGCCCGGCCTTGTCGGCCATTTGATGGATATCGGCGAGCAGCGTTTCGGGCAGGCGGGCCTCGGCCACGACCCGCCAGGTCTCCAGCCCCGTCGCCCCCTGGTTGCGGTTGAAGCGGACGATCCGCCAATCGGCGGAGTCGGCGAGCCGGGCCAGGACCTCGCGAATATCCGTCCGCAGGGCCGCCAGATCGGCGGCGGCGCCGGCCGCGTCCACCACCACCGAGACGTTCGCCGAATCGGACTCGATCCATTCCTCGGCCCGCAGTTCGAAGACGATCTTGTCCTCCTCGGGCGCCAGAACGCGATCGGCCAGGGCGGTAGCCGGGATCGCCGCGAGGACCAACCCGACAAGGGCGAAATAAAGGATGCGCATGGCGGTCTCCGTCGGCGGCCTAGAAATCCAGGTCCGCGTAGTGGGGCGGCGGCGGCGCGCCCGGGATATGGTCGGCGAGCAGCGGGCGGAAGCTGGGGCGCGACTTGATGCGCGCGTACCATTCCTGCGCCCCCGGATGCTCGGACCAAGGCACGTCGCCAAGATAGTCGACAACCGAGATATGGGCGCCGGCGGCAATATCGGCGAGGGAAAATTCGTCGCCCGCCAGCCATTTTCGCCGCTCGGACAGCCAGGCGATATAGTCCAGATGGCCGCGGACATTGTGCTGGCCGGCGCGAATCGCCGCCGAGTCCGGCTCGCCCAGGCGCAGGAAACGCTTCATGATCTTTTCGTTGGTCAGCGGCGCGGTGACCTCGCCGTTGAACTTGCCGTCGAACCAGGCGACCAGACGCCGCGCCTCGGCCCGATCCACCGGATCGCCGCCCAGCAACGGCGGGTCGGGACATGTTTCGTCCAGATATTCGCAGATGGCGCCGCTGTCGGCGAGGACGCGGGCGCCCTCCTCGACCAGGACCGGCACCGTGCCGGCGGGGTTCAGCGCCAGGAAGTCCTCGCGCCGTTCCCAGACATTCTCGACGATCAGGGAGAAGTCGAGCCCCTTTTCCTTGAGGGTGATGCGGACCTTGCGCGCGAAGGGCGACAGCCACTGGTGATAGAGGGTCCGCATGGCCCCGAAGTCTAGATCATCGCCGCCGCTTTTGGAATCGGGTGGAATCGGAGGGAACCGGGTTCGGCGCCCGGTCGCTCAAGCGGTGGCCTGTTCCTCGTCGGCGACGACCGGGTGGTCCAGCTTGTCGAGCATCTCGCGGGGGACGACCTGCCAGAAGCTCTTCGACTCATGCGCCCAATCATTGAGGATGGTCTCGGCATAGCGCGACCGCGCCCGGCGCGCATGCTGGGCGATCAGGTCCTTGACCACCCCGGTCCAATAGGGCGTCTGGATGCGCTGATAGACGACGCTGTCATCGTTGATCCGGTTCGGCAGGTCGTTGTCGGGATCCCGAACGAAGGCCATGCCGCCGGTCATCCCGGCACCGAAATTGTCGCCGATGGGGCCGAGGATGACGACGGTGCCGCCGGTCATGTACTCGCAGCCGTTCGACCCGCAGCCCTCGACCACCGCCTCGGCGCCCGAATTGCGCACCGCGAACCGCTCGCCCGCCTGGCCGGCGGCGAACAGCTTGCCCGCCGTCGCCCCGTAGAGGACGGTATTGCCGATGATCGTGTTCTCGTACGTGGTCAACGGGCTGGAGGTCGTCGGGCGGACGACGATGGTGCCCCCCGACAGGCCCTTGCCCACATAGTCGTTGGCGTCGCCGACCACCTGGATGTTCAGGCCCTGGACGGCGAAGGCGCCCAGCGACTGCCCGGCGGAGCCGCGCAGGCGCAGGGTGACATGGTTGGGCGGCAGCCCCTTCATGCCGAACCGGCGGGTGATCTTGGAGCTCAGCCGCGTCCCGATGGCCCGCTGGGTGTTGCGGATCGTGTAGGCGAGCTGCATCTTCTCGCCTTCCTCGATGGCGCGCCAGGCGGTGGCGATGATCTCCGCGTCCAGGGTGTCGGGCACCTCGTTGCGCCCCTCGACGGCGCTGTGGCGGGGGAAGCCGCCGGCGTCCGCCTGGGCGAGGATCGAGTTGAGGTCGAGATCGTCCAGATGCTCGTCGCCGCGGCTGACCTGGGTCAACAGGTCGGTGCGTCCGATCACGTCGCTCAGGGTCGTGTAGCCGAGGGAGGCGAGAATCTCGCGCACCTCGTCGGCCAGATAGGTGAACAGGTTGACGACCTTCTCGGGCGTGCCCTCGAACTTCTCGCGCAGCGCCGGGTTCTGGGTGCAGACCCCGACCGGGCAGGTGTTCGAATGGCATTGGCGGACCATGATGCAGCCCATGGCGACCAGCGCCGCGGTGCCGATCCCGTATTCCTCGGCCCCCAGCATCGCCGCGATGACGATGTCGCGCCCGGTCTTGATGCCGCCGTCGACGCGCAGGGCGACGCGGTGGCGCAGGCGGTTGAGGGTCAGCACCTGGTTGACCTCGGCCAGGCCCATCTCCCAGGGCGTGCCGGCGTATTTGATCGAGCTTTGCGGGCTGGCGCCGGTGCCGCCGCCATGGCCCGAGATCAGGATCACGTCGGCCTTGGCCTTGGCGACGCCGGCGGCGATGGTGCCGATCCCGGCGCGCGCCACCAGCTTGACGCAGACCTTGGCGTCCGGGTTGATCTGCTTGAGGTCGTAAATCAGCTGCGCCAGATCCTCGATCGAATAGATGTCGTGATGAGGCGGCGGCGAGATCAGCGTCACCCCCGGCGTCGAATGGCGCAGGGCCGCGATCTCGACCGAGACCTTGTGGCCGGGAAGCTGGCCGCCCTCGCCGGGCTTGGCGCCCTGGGCCATCTTGATCTCGATCTCGCGGCAATTGTTCAGATATTCGGCGGTCACGCCGAAGCGCCCGGACGCCACCTGCTTGATCGCCGAATTGGCGTTATCGCCATTGGTGCGCGGCTTCGCCCGTGCCGGGTCCTCGCCGCCCTCGCCCGAATCCGACTTGGCGCCGATCCGGTTCATGGCGATCGACAGGGTCTCGTGGGATTCCGGGCTCAACGCGCCCAGCGAGATGCCCGGCGCCACCAGCCGCTTGCGGATCTCGGTGATCGATTCCGCCTCGTCCACCGACACCGCGTCCCGATCCGACTGGAAGTCGAGCAGGTCGCGCAAGCTGATCGGCGGCAAGCCGCGAACCATCTCACTGTATTTCTTGTAGGTGGCGAAGGAATCGATCTCGACCGCGCGCTGCAGGATATGGATGGCGCGCCCGTCGAACCCGTGCACCTCGCCGCCCCGGCGGGAATTGTAGAAACCGCCGATATCGACCATCGGCGCGGCCCCGGTATAGGCGCGGGCATGGACGCCGACCGCCTTGCGCTGAATCCCGGGCAGGCCGATCCCCGAAATGCGCGAGGTCATCCCCGGCAGGAACCGCGCGACCAGGGCGCGCGACAGGCCGACGGCCTCGAAATTATAGCCGCCGCGATAGGAGCTGAGTACCGAGATGCCCATCTTGGACATGATCTTCAGCAGGCCCTGATCGACGGCCTCCTTGTAGCCTTGCAGGCAGTCGGACAGGCTCTTGCCAGGGAACAGGCCGCGCGCATGCCGGTCGGCGATGGTCTCCTGGGCCAGATAGGCGTTCACCGTCGTCGCCCCGACACCGACCAGGACCGCGAAGTAATGGACGTCCAGGCATTCGCCGGACCGGACGTTGAGGGACGTGAAGGTCCGCAGCTTCTGGCGCACCAGATGGGCGTGGACGCCGCCGGCGGCCAGGATCATCGGGATCGCCGCGCGGCCGGGACCGCTGTTCATGTCGCTGAGGATGACATGCTGGCAGCCGCCGCGCACCGCGTCCTCGGCCTCGCGCTCGATCCGCTCGATGGCGTCGCCCAGCGCCGTTTCGCCACCGTCCGGGTCGAAGCAGCAATCAATCTCGACGGCGGTGTCGCCCATATGGGCGCGCATGGCGTCGAACTGGGCGTTGGACAGGACCGGCGATTCGAGCTGCAGGAGGTCGGTCTGGCTTTCGTCCTCGTCCAGGATATTGCCCAGATTGCCGAGCCTTGTGCGCAGGGTCATCACCCGCGCCTCGCGCAGGGAATCGATGGGCGGGTTGGTCACCTGGGAGAAGTTCTGCCGGAAGAAATGATGCAGGCCGCGATAACGGTCCGACAGCACCGCGATGGGCGCGTCGTCGCCCATCGATCCGATGGGTTCCTTCGAATCCTCGACCATCGGATGGAGGATCAACTCCAGGTCCTCGTGGCTCCAGCCGGCGGCGATCTGGCGGCGGCGGAGATCGTCGCGGGCGAACGCCGGCTTCTCGTCGCCGCCGTCGCGGATCAGCCGATCCAGTGGGGTGATGTGCCGCACCCATTCGCCGAAGGGCTTGCGCGCGGCCAGTTTATCGACCAGCTCGCGGCAGTGATAGAAACGTCCCTCGCGCAGATCGACGCCGATCATCTCGCCGGGGCCGATCCGGCCGCGCTCGCGGATCGCGGTGTCGTCGACGCGCACCATGCCGGTTTCGGAGCCGACGATCAGCAGCCCGTCGCCGGTCACCGTGTAGCGCATCGGGCGCAGCCCGTTGCGGTCCATCCCGGCAATCACCCAGCGCCCGTCGGTGGCGGCGATCGCCGCCGGCCCGTCCCAGGGCTCGATCACGCAGTTATAGAAGGCGTACATGTCGCAATGGGGCTGCGGCACCGTTTCCCGCTTGCTCCAGGATTCGGGGATCAGCATCGCCTTGCCCTCGGGCGCCGATCGGCCGCCGCGGACCAGGAGCTCGAACACCGCGTCCAGCGCCGCCGAATCCGAGCTTCCCGACTGGACGATCGGCTTGATGTCGTCGATATGGGCGCCGAAGGCGGCCGCCCCCATGCGCGGCTCGTGGCTTTCCATCCAGCGGACGTTGCCCTTCAGGGTGTTGATCTCGCCGTTATGGGCGAGCATGCGCAAGGGCTGGGCCAGGCGCCAGGTCGGGAAGGTGTTGGTCGAATAGCGCTGGTGATAGATGGCGAAGCTGGACACGAACCGCGCGTCCAGCAGGTCGGGATAGAAGGCGGTCAGCTGCTCGGCCAGGAACATGCCCTTGTAGATGATCGAGCGGCAGGACAGCGAGCAGATGTAGAAATCGTTGATGTTGCGCTCCAGGGCCCGCTTCTCGATCCGCCGGCGGATCAGATAGAGATCGGCCTCGAAGGCTTCGTCGTCGATCTCGCCCTCGCTGGCGATGATGATCTGCTCGATCTCGGGGCGGGTGGCGTTGGCCTTCTCGCCGATGACCGAGACGTCGATCGGCACCTGGCGCCAGCCATAGATGCGATAGCCGCAGCGCAGGATCTCGGTCTCGACGATCCCGCGGCAGGTGTCCTGGGCTTCGAGGTCGGTACGCGGCAGGAAGACCATGCCGACGGCGATCGGGGTCTCGCCCGGCTCGTGGCCGGTGCGGCGAATGTGGCGCTTGAAGAATTCTTCCGGGATCTGGACATGGATGCCGGCGCCGTCCCCGGTCTTGCCGTCGGCGTCGACGGCGCCGCGATGCCACAGCGCGCGCAGGGCCTCGATACCGGCCTCGACGACCCGGCGGTTGGGCTGGCCGTCCAGCGCCACCACCATGCCGACCCCGCAGGCGTCATGCTCGTCCGCCGGATCGTAGGCGTCGGCGGCCTGGAGCCGGGCCGCGTTGGCGCGCCAGCCCTCGGGGAAGGCGGCGCCGCTTTCGAAGTCGCGCTTGGTCATTCTTCCATCCTTGGGGCCATCCATCGGGGTCAGGAGGCCTCGGCCAGATCGGCCGGGGCTTCCGCCCGTTCCAGAAGATAGCGGTGCATATGCGCGGCGGCGTCGCGGCCGTCGCGGATCGCCCAGACGACCAGCGAGGCGCCGCGGACGATGTCGCCGGCGGCGAACACGCCGTCGATATTCGTCATCATGTCGCGGTAGGACACTTTCAGCGTGCCCCAGCGCGTGACCCCCAGCTCCGGCTCGCCGAACAGGGTCGGCACGTCCTCGGGATCGAAGCCGAGCGCCAGGATCACCAGGTCGGCGTCGATATTCTGATGCGAATCGGCGATCACCTGCGGGGTCTGGCGGCCGGTGGCGTCGGCGACCGACAGATGCATCCGCACCGTCCGCACGGCCGAGACCGCGCCATCGCCGAGGAAGGCCTCCGGCGCCGACAGCCAGACGAAGTCGACGCCTTCCTCCTCGGCGCGGGCGACCTCGCGCGCCGAGCCGGGCATGTTCGCCCGATCGCGGCGGTACAGGCATTTGACCGATTCCGCGCCCTGGCGGACGGCGGTGCGCACGCAGTCCATCGCCGTGTCGCCGCCGCCGATGACGACGACCTTCTTGCCGGCGGCGTTCAGCTTGCCGGACTCGTAATCGGGAACCGTGTCGCCCAGGCCCTTGCGGTTGGACGCGATCAGATAGTCGAGCGCCGGAACGATGTTGTCGAGGCCGGCGCCGGGCACCGCCAGGGCCCGGCCCTTATAGACGCCGGTCGCGATCAGCATCGCGTCATGGCGGGCGCGCAGATCGTTCAGTCCGGCGTCGCGGCCGATCTCGAAATCGGTATGGAAGGTGATGCCGCCGGCGGCGAGCATCTCGGTCCGGCGGGTGACCAGCTCCTTGTCCAACTTGAAGTTGGGGATGCCGTAGATCAGCAGCCCGCCCATCCGGTCGTGGCGGTCATAGACATCCACCCGGTAGCCGCGCTTGCGGAGCTCCTCGGCCGCCGCCAGCCCGGCGGGGCCGCCGCCGACGATGCCGACCGACTGGTCGCGGTCGGTCTCGGGCTCGGGCGGGCGGACCCAGCCCTGCTCCCAGGCCGTGTCGGTGATGTAGCTCTCGACGGACCCGATGGTCACCGAATCGAAGCCCTTTTCGATGACGCAATTGCCCTCGCACAAGCGGTCCTGGGGACAGATGCGGCCGCAGATCTCGGGCATGTTGTTGGTCGCGGCCGCGATTTCGTACGCCTCTTCCAGCCGCCCTTCGGCCGTCAGCTTCAGCCAGTCGGGGATGTTGTTGTGCAGCGGGCAATGGATCTGGCAGAAGGGCACGCCGCATTGCGAGCAACGCGACGCCTGCTCGGACGCCGCGCCCTGATCGAAGCGGCGATAGATCTCGTCGAAATCGCGGCGCCGGTCCTCGGCGTCGCGGCGTTCCGGCGTGTTCTGGCCGAAAGAGATGAAATTCTGCATGCGCTGCGGCATAGGGCCGTCGGTTCCTACCCGGTTAATCCCAGTCGATGTCGCCAAATTTTTGTGTCCGTGCGGCGTCTCGGCGCCGCCCCCCTCGCGCTGACCTTATCCTGGCCGGTTCAACGAAGGGGCGACAGCTATACCCGAAGCGCCGCCTTGCGTCGAGCAAAAAACGCGCATATAGGTCAGCATTAGAGACCTAAAGAGTTTTTTTCGGAGCGAGAGCACATGGTGATCCCTCACCTTTTGGGCATGGAATCTACTATATAGTTCCATTTTGGAACTAATTACCCCGCCGGACCGAGAGGTCGGTCGGTTGCTTTATCGGCGCGACGCGATAGTCTGCGGCGGCGCGCGGCGGGGCTGTCGCCGCGACCAAGCCCGCCGCCGGCGGCGGCGAGGACGGATCGGGGAGGATGCCGC
>Ga0070728_10003130_pt1 | contig 18800 bp, 14 predicted proteins | sample tdDd471_FD_66723 | JGI IMG/M metagenome (GOLD analysis project Ga0070728, IMG submission 66723) | Marine sediment microbial communities from the Atlantic coast under amendment with organic carbon and nitrate - tdDd47.1 | ecosystem: Environmental > Aquatic > Marine > Coastal > Sediment | place... | reverse complement strand
AAATGGCAGAGCTTCTTGTAAGAGTGTCAAAATGACAGCGTTCCGTCCATCGGCAGGACGGATGATCTTCTGGGAGATTACTTCTACGTCTACCGTTTGATCATAGACAGAATTGATAAGTTCTTGAGCGTCTTTCACTTGACGGGATGTTATATCTGTTTCGGATTGGATCGTTAATTGAATACCGAGTGGCACTGATGAAATTACATTATAATCGACAACCTCGGCATTGATGAAAATTTCTTGTTCAAGGCGTTCACGGATTTGTTGTTCGTCAACGGCTTGCGATCCCAACTGGATAAACACAATCATAACAAACACCGTCAAGGCTGCCAGTACACCCCACCAGATGCGGGTTAGGTTGGCTGTTACGCCTTCACGTGATTTATCAGGACGCATCCCCAACCATAAAAATGTGATGTATTGTGATGCGATGATAAAGGTGATATTCGCCAAAAATAGTAAAGTCGCCCCAATTGCCATATTGACATGTTGGAGAGCAACGCCTAGCCCAATCGTACAAATCGGGGGCATCAATGCCGCCGCAATCGCGACACCTGCTAACGCTGCCGGAATCCCTTTCCGCGCTGATGCATACGCTGCAACTAAACCAGACACCAATGCAACTGCCGCATCTAATACCCCCGGACTCCCACGCGAGAGCATTTCTGAGGTTGGGCTATCAATGGGTAATAAGACACCCATCCCAATCGAAATTAACAACGCCAGAATCACACCCTGTATCATCGTGAAGCTGGCACGGCGTGTTAGTTCTAATAAACCGGTTGCCATCCCGGTTGAAAATCCCGAAATCGGAGACATCAACGGGGCAACCAACATCGCCCCAATAATTACCGCAACACTATTGGTTAGTAGTCCTAAGGTTGCCAACCCAGCTGATAAGACAATCATCACGGTAAAGTCGAGATTCGGATCAGCATTTTTCTGTGCTGCCCAAACAAGTTCATTTTGCTCAACATGGGTTAATTGTGGATTAATGCGTAATAGGCTACGCTCGATTGTGCCGCGGAGTCCCCGTTGCCATTCAATCTGTGAAATCATAATCACTGGACCCGGTGCGCGGTTGAGGAGTTGGTTGCTAAGGTCGTCGGTGATTTGGCGTTCAAAGTCGCTTTTTTGCGAGAAGCCCATCACCAACAAGTCATCCTCTGTGATCTCGCGCAAGATGCTACGTTCTGGTGTTCGTCCAGCGATGATTTGTTTATAGGGACGATTGTCTGGTGGCATGAGCGCTTCGGTTTCTCGCATGACCGCTTCATGATCGGCATGATATTGATAATTGTACTGAACGCTCATCTGGCGGACTTTTGTATTGTTTTGGAGGGCGAGACTAACCCCTAATTTCATGGCGATTGTGGATTGAACCGTTCCGTCTACAGGAATCACTACACGGTTAAATGATGGGGAGGTTGAGCTACGATAGATGAGGACACCACAGGGTGCCGCTGCAATTACATTTTCGACCACTGTTCCTAATTTAACTTGTCGTCGTACCGATTGATTGACACCGAGGATAATGACATCTGTATTGCGTTCCCGTGCGACATCCAATATCCCGCGAGAAATACTGACGGCAACTTCTGTCACCAGTTCAACTTTATGACCGTCACCTGCGTTACGGAAATTTTCGATCACTTCTTGAACTTCTTCAGTGACTTTATTGGCTAGTTCGGTATCACCTAGCGCAACAACCAATGCAATCACTAAGCCCTCAGTTGGGTGTACCAATTCACCTGCCAATTCCAACATCTGTGCGGCAGTATCAGGTCGCCCAATGGGAATCAGTACAGTCTTTGCATAATAATTGTCTTCGGGCAAGATGATTTCAGATGCGCCATTAGGTTGTGCAGGTTTTTCGGTCACAGGTATACCCTTTTTATGGGTGAATGAAACATACTGCTTGAATTTTAGTTGGGTTAAGGATTTGCGTCAAATCGAAAGGGGTTGTGCTGTGTCTCAGCAGCCAGCCATCGTTAAATAAGTTTATCGAATCAAGGTATGTCGTTTATGATGTACGGACGAATAATTCGACCGGATAAACCAATGTGTCGGGGTCAGGATTATCTTGATTGAGAATATTACGATTTGCACTTTCAAAGTCTCGATGACGGCGTTCTAACTCTTGTACTTGTTTAGAAGCGGGTTCATTACGGAAGAGTGTCACTAGTGTTGTCCGTTCTAAGGAACAAATAATTACCCATGAATTGCCGTACAACTTTTGAACATCTGTATAATCACTTAATTCCATCGCCAATCGGCTTTGTAGATTCTCCATGATTGGGGTCAGATATTGTTCTTCTATCTCATATTCGCCAAATGTTCGTATCGTCTTAAGTTTGAGATGATGAATCACGATCATACAAAGTGCTTTACCCCGTATGGCGGCTCGTAGTGCCATTGTCGGGATTTCCTTCATGACTTGGTTGAGTTCGCCTAATTCACCGTTTTCGAGTGCTTCTTCTGCAATTGCCAATTGACGACTATAACGCCCATACACGATGTCAAAGTGTTCACGGCTAATATCACCGCTAGCAAATTCATCTAATAGTGTTTCGATTTTTTCTTCAACAGAATTTTTAAACGCTTTAGCACGTTCCAGTGTTATAGTCATAATTATGTTTCCTTACCAATATCATGCCTGTTTGTTATCATACCATATTTTGTTATATTGTGTAACAATTTTCCCATAAGATTTTATGACTATTTGATAATGGAAATCTGTATCTACAACAGTTGAGTGGAGATTGCATTTCCTATTAAAATTTTTCTTGTGAGATGTTTTATTTGATACGTTTCCCCGTACAACTTCCATGAAGTGCAAACGTAGATTATGTTATACTGAATAAGGAATTATTACTCTAAGGATAAAATGGATATGGCAGTCGTGAGTGAGTTGATTGATGTAGGTCTTGCACTTAAAGAACAGGGGAATCATCAAGCCGCCATCGAGCATTTTCGCCAGTTACATGTGACCTACCCCGATCATGCCCGTATCATGTTTGAATTAGCGGGGTCATGGCAAGCATTTAATGTGCCAGAACGTGCCTTGCCTCTGTATCGTGCTTTGTTAGAAATGCCAAAAACGCAGGGATTACCGCCTAAAGAATTACCGCGTCTCTATACCCAGATGGGGGCAGTCTTGCGGCAGATGGGGCAATTTGCAGAGTCACTGGAGATTATCGAAGCGGGTTTACAACAATTCCCTAAATATCGTCCCCTACGTGCTTATCACATGTTTGCCTTACATAGTGCTGGCTTTCATCAAAACGCAATGATAGAGTCGTTTAAGCTGTTGCTGGAATCACTTGCTCCAACCAAATGGGATATTTACGAAGAAGCGATTATTGCGATTGTGAATGAGATTGAAGATCGCGTGCCACCACCCGATACCAGCAATTTAGAGGATTGGGAATTTGATGAGTTTTGGGGCGAAGAAGGTCAAAATCCGCCATCGGAAACAAATGAGATGGAGGTTGACGACCCTGATGATTCAGTAGCTGACGTATCCGTTGAAGTCACTGTAATGGATGAAGAGGTTATCATCGATGAAATACCCGACCCCGATGAGACTGTTATCGTTGATCAAACACCTGAAATAGAAGAAGATGTGATCGCTGACGGGAAAATTATGGTTGATGCTGATGATAAAGAAGACGAATCTTTTGATATTCAGGTCAAGGTGATTAACAAAGACGATAAGAAAAAGAAGGCAAACAGATCTTCTAAAAAGGACAGCCAGCAATTCGGTAAAAAGCCTGTTAAAATCGACATCAATACAACAGATGAGGATAAACCATCTCCTCCTAAGCCAACAAAAAAATCAACAGATGAGGATGCACCGCCATCTCCAACAGGAAAAATCGACATCCCAATTGATTTTGATTAGGAGTTACAATCTCGTTAGATAATCCTTAAGATTTACGCGAAATGCTTGATCTTTGATAGAATATAGGTGAAACTTAAAACATTACTCTGGTCATTGGCTTAATTGAGGTTACAAACGTGACACCGTCCAACAATAAAAAAACATCTTATCTTGGTGACAATCAAACAGCACAACCGATGCAAGACCGTGCTCCTTCTAAAAAGACGGGGACAATCGGTGAAATGTGGAAGTTAAAATGCAAAATTGAAAATAAGTTTGCAACCATCCCCATTACCGAGCGCATTGTTGTCGGACGAACCCTCGATAGTGATGTTGTGGACTTTGACCTTACTCCCTATGATGCCTATCACTATGGTGTGTCTCGCCACCATGCAGTCATGAGTTTGTTAGAAGGCTTCCTGTATATCGAAGACCTCGGCAGTACCAACGGGACTCGTATCAATGGTTTCCAACTCACCAGTAAACAAAAATACCGCTTGCGCGATGGTGATGAAATTGAATTTGCACGTCTCCGTATGACCATCAAAATCGAACAAAAATAAAGCTCGTCCATGATCGAAAAACTTAGTCATATCCTCATAGACATCCAAAAGATTTAACGCAGGGTCGTAAAGAGGCAAAGGTGCAGAGAATCCTGAAAATAAGATTCGGAATTAACGGACAACGCAACTACAAATCCCGTAAATATTGGATTGTCGGGATAAATTAATTGCTTGCGGCTTGTTCTTGTGCCAGATAATCTTCCTCATTCGACATCGTGCCATTAGTGACTTCTGTATTGATGACTTTACGACTGCCGTTAAATGTGATCATCACTTCTGCTTGGAATGGGCAACGATAGCCACTGACCAACTTACGAACAAAATACCCTTTTTCGTCCTCGGTGCGTGATAACTCATTGAGGGGGTCAACTCGTACTCGGACAATGGTCTTACAGGCTTTGGGCTGAACATAGAAATATATCCCTCTATCACCAGATTCCCCACCGCCACCGCTGAACAACTTCTTTAAAAAATTCATAAGCACTCTCTATAGACTATATTTTCAACAGATTGATTGTCTATAGATTTGGGCATGATTGCAAGGTTCGGTTAATGTACATCATTACACCCCATCACATTGAGAAATTTCTAAGGCTGAGAGGTAAATAGATTCAATGACATCTTCGATCACATCAATATTTAATTGGTGGGGATCATCACATAAATCTTCAAGGCAAGTGATGATAGTTTCATTGGAAATATTGAGGTCTTGCAGAGCCGTAACCCGTGATAACAAAGCCTGAGTTAAGGTGGGTTTACAGGCTTCTTGGTCTAAGGCATCCGAGAGATAAATTTGAATCTCCTTATGTTGCATGGGGTTGTCCTCCGTGACACATTATGATTTGGGATTGCGTTTACGAAACAAATTCCAGAATAAGCGTTTGATCCGTAATACAAAAATATAGCCCTGTACTTCGCTATGGTTATCATACTTGTGACCTGCACCGACACGCAAATATCGGATGAGATCATCAATCGCACCATCATAATTTCTTTGGGCGGCGCGTGTACGTCCCCGTGCTTCATAGGCTTGTGAGATGGTTGGGTTGAGCGCAAGGGTACGGGTGAGATCTTCTTCGGCTTCTTGGAATCGCCGTTTCTCTTCATAAGCAAGGGCGCGATTATAATAGGCTTCATAATAGACGGGGTCGATATTGATTGCCATTGTATAATCGGTGATGGCATCATCCATCTTATTTTGGAAACGACGTATATTCCCCCGTTCATTGTAGGCAGCTGCCATATAAGGCTGATGGCGTAAGGCTTGGTTGATGCTTTTTTCTGCGTCTTGCCAGCGTCCCAGATATGCCAGTGCTTCACCACGGCACACATAAATTTCTGGCAGATTACCTAAACTGAGCTTGATGGCTTTATCGAACATCGCGATAGCTTGCTCAAATTGACCTTCATCGAGGAAAGTTAGCCCCTGCTCATAATAGTTATCGACACGCTCCAATACTCTTTAAACCTCATATCACTTTTTTGATGGATTTTCTCTATTGTATTGGGTAGACAGTCGTTTGCAAACTGTCAGGCAGGAAAAGGTGAGCTATGAATCTATTATTTGGCTAATAACAGATGGTCTTGTGCCTTGCTATTTCTCTATTTAGTCGCTTTAATTGTACACATTCCTGTCTCTGATTCATAAACCCTATTTTAATGAGATATAGTCAAAACCAATAGTAAACAACAAAAAGGAAATCCCCATTTGAATCGCCTGAAACCGTTTACCCGCCGTGAATTCTGGTGGAAAAAATTGATGAAACGCCATCTTGTCCCTACATCGCATACATTAGAAGAGCTGGGCAAAGGTTATGGGGGATGGTATGTGCCGACAGATATGATTCAATCCGATTGGGTGATTTATAGCTTTGGCATCGGGGAAGACATCACGTTTGATATTGATATAATGGGACGCTTTGGTTGTACTGTTCACGGCTTTGACCCCACGCCGCGCGCAATTGCCTATGCACAATCACAGGGTGACATATATCCGAACTTTAAATTTTATCCCTATGGTGTATGGTCAGAAGATACCGAAATCAAGTTTTATAACCCGCGTAAAGAGCATTTTGCATCGTATTCGATCCTCAATCTGCGTCATCAAGAGGATTATATGATGGCACAGGTTAAGACGATCAAAACATTGATGCGCGATTTGGGTCATCTACAAGTAGATTTGATTAAGATGGATGTTGAAGGTGCGGAACAGATGGTTGTTCCTAATTTGATTGCCGATCAGATTCACACCAAAGTCTTATGCGTCGAATATGATCAACCTGTAGAAACATTTTCGCGCCTTGCATGGCAATGTTTTACACAATCGATTTTGCTAACGGGGCGGCTCAAACAAGCAGGTTATCATCTGGTGTGCGTCGAAGGCTTGACGGCAACGTATCTACACGAGAGTGTTCTGTGAGGATTTAGTGATCTGCAAGAAATTTATTTTAACCTACCAAGGTTGCTGACTATACCAAGAATAGTGGTAGGTGACGCGTAATGTGTGTCTGTTAGAATATTTCCGTGATATGGACGATCTAAATTTCCCGTGCAAGAAATAATGCGCTATAATATGATACAAACGTTTTGCTAATTCAGTCACAACGAGAATCCTGCCCATGTCTGACGATCAATTAAAGGATAATTTACCGGGCGAAAAACCCGACATCAAAGGTGGATGGCATCAACCAACCAAAGCCAGTTTATGGCAACCACCTAAAGATGATACGCCGAAAGACCCGTTCACTTTTTGGAAGCCAATGCCTGCCTTCCCTGAAGATCTTGAAGAACATCCAGAGGAACAAGGTGGATGGCACTTGCCGTCTCCTGAGGATACGATTCTTGAACCGGGAACAGAGATTACTAAAGGTCAACCGATTATTGTAGAACCGGTTGTGACCGTGCCGGAAGGGCCGTCTCCTGAGGATATGATTGCTCAGATTCTGTCATTACAATCCAAACCTAAAACGCAAACCGGCACATTGGCTGCGCCTGAAGATTTTGAAGTACCAACTTCACGCAAGCCAGAAGATGTTGTCCAAGAAATTGACGAAGAAGTTGCAGAAGACGAAATCAGCGAAGAAGATCTTGAAGAAGAAGTCGATGACTTACTTGATAGCCTCGATGATGCATTTGAAGAGGATGAACGTTCGGCTCTGATAAGTATGATGGAGGACGAATCCGCCGATGGTGATGCGCCCGATACTGAAAAGGATTCACTTTATCAAGCGGCAGTTCGTGCAACGGATGAAATCCCAGAACTAACCCAAGAACAAATCGATGCAACTGAAAGCCCAACCCCACCAGCAACAGATGGTGCTGGTGATGCGGCTGATTTTGCTAAACAGATGTTGGCACAACTGGAAGCCGAAGACGAAGATATTTCGACTTTTTCGGGATTACTATCAGGTACAGCCAATATCGATCAAAAAGCAGATACGAGTGCAGGTGACCCCGGCGAATATGCGCGTCGGATGCTAGGCGAATTAGATGATGGTAGTGTTGCCGGTACAGGGATGAGTGATAGCTATTCAACCGAACCTCTGGTAACGCAACAACCTGCTGTCCCAATGCTCGATGCACAAACAAGAGCGACGGCGCAACGATTCCAGAACATGCAAAATCAGGTTGCCACGCTCAACTTCCGTTACCAGAATGAAGAGATGGATTACGAAGAATACCAACGTCTCTTGTACGAAAATATGGTACAAGATGAAAATGGCGTATGGTGGATGATTGGCGCAGATAGTAACAATTGGTATCGTCATAATACCGAAACTAATGGGTGGGAAGAAGATTATCCACCTGCGCTTTTAGCCCTAGAAGAATATGATCAAGCGGTTAATCGCCAGCAATCAGGAGTTGTGGGGACACAAGGCACAACTACAGCATATGATTTGCCTCCTGTGTATGGTGACCATAGTACACCCACAACGCCACAAGTTGGTGACCCGACTTACGATCAATTTGGGGTACAGATCGGCACAGTTCAGCCACAGGTTGATACTCAATACACGATGCCGAGTGATGCGGCATATATGAACACATTACCCGATCAACAACAAACGATACCGAATGATCCGCAATATATTGAAAATACTGTCGTATCGCCATCTGTCGATTATGGAGCAACCATTCCATCGGCGGCAGTTGATTATGCTGATGATGGTATCCTGAGTGCAGTTGATCGTAGTGGTCCAAGTGACTATAACCTTGATGATGAAGCACCTGTTGTAGCAGACATCAAAGCCCAGCAACAGAATAAGCTCATGCGTAACCTCGTCTTTGCGGGTGTGGGTTTATTTGCCGTCGGCTTAGTGGCTATCATTGGTTTATTCATCGTGATTGCGCTATGGTATAGCAGTGCAGTTGAACCTTATCGCGCAGAGATTGCGGCACTTGCGGCTTACAATCCACCCTTCCAGACGGCGCGTATCTTTGATGCCAACGGTGACCTGATTGTCGAGCTCAATAGTCAAGAAACAGGTGCACGGACAGCTGTTCCTTTAGATGAAATCAGTCCCTTTATGATTCATGCGATCATCTCACAGGAGAATGAACGCTTTTATGAGGATCCTGGTTTTGATCTAATTGCAATTGCACGGGCGTTCCTCCAGAATCTTGCAGGCGGTGAGATCGAATCTGGTGCAAGTACCATTACCCAACAGGTAGCCCGTAACCTTGTCCTGCAAGATACTGATGTGACCAGTACGCGTAAAATTAATGAGATTGTTGTCGCACTAGAGATCGCCAATAATTATGACAAAAACTTCATCCTCGAATTATATTTGAATGAGGTTTTCTTTGGAAATCAATCTTATGGTGTTGAAGCCGCGTCTCAATTCTATTTTGGACACGGTGCAGATGAACTCAATTATGCAGAATCTGCTCTATTAGCTAGTATCGTCCCGTCACCTGCATTGAATGACCCTGTTGTCAATCGTCCGACAGCCATTAATGGAATGCGTTCCACGATGGGCAAAATGTTAGATGTTGGTTGCCTACAATTCCAACATGGTGATTGGTTACAGCGTGGCGAATTCTGTATCATTCCAAGTAACACACGTGTTAGCTTTGATGGCAGTGATGTCACACTTGTAGTAACGGACGCGAACAAGAATATCGTTGGTGGTTTAGCCACACTACAAATTACAAATATTGAAATTGCCGAATTTGTACCGCGTAACGTGCGTATGAAATTCCCGCACTTCGTCAATTATATCCAATCCGAAATCGAAGCCCAATACGGCACAAATGCCTTATTTCAACGTGGTTTTAATATCTATACCACGCTACAACCATCCGTACAAAATGTAGCCCAAGATGCCCTTACAGAACGGGTTGAACAACTGGTTGACACAGGTGTGAATACGGGTGCGGTCATGGTGACAGACCCAACAACTGGCGCGATTCGGGCAATGGTAGGTAGCCATGATTTCACGGCTGAAGTTGGTGGACAAGTCAATAATGCATTGACGTATCAGCAACCGGGCTCATCCATCAAACCGATTGTTTATGCGGGGGCGTTGATTGGCAATCAAGGCAACTATCTGACACCAGCAAGTATTTTATGGGATGTTCCTGTAACGTATAGTCTTGATGGTGGTGCAACTTATACACCGGTCAACTTTGATCGCCAGTATCATGGGGCAGTACCTTTACGCTTTGCTCTGCAAAATAGTTATAATATTGCGGCTGTTAAAGCCTATACCTTCCTCGGTAATGACGCATTCCTTTCCTTAGCACAGTCACTCGGCTTACACTTCCAAGAAGGATCTGTTGTTGGGCTTGCAAGTGCTTTAGGGGCGAATGAAGTCCGTTTGATTGATATGATGCAGGCTTACGGTACATTTGCAAATGGTGGTCAACGGACGGAATTGTATGCGATTGAACGTATTACAGAAACGGTAGAAGGACAACAAGTTGAAGTCCCGATTACACCACGTCCAGAACCTTTCCAAGCGATTTCGCCACAGGTTGCATATCTGATGCAGAATATCTTGAGTGATGATAATGCCCGTGCGGAAGAATTTGGCACAAACTCTAATCTGACGTTGACACGGCTTGGTATTACCCCCACTCAGAATCGGATTGCCGCCAAGACAGGCACATCCAATGACAGCCGCGATTTGTGGACAATGGGCTTTACGCGTAATCTGGTTGTTGGTGTCTGGTTAGGGACATATGATAATTCGCCAACCTTTAATACCACAGGCTTTAACTCTGCTGCACCTGTCTGGAATAAAGTCTTAGAAGCGGCTTTACGGGGACGACAAGTAACAGAATTCCCGAATCCCGGTGGTGTTGTTACACGCGAAATCTGCCGTACAACAGGGACACTGACTTATGAAGGTTGTCCGCAACGTACAACTGATCTATTCATTCAAGACAAATTCCCGCCATCACCTGACCAAGGGTTTGTCCAGAACATTGCAGTCGATAGTTGGACAGGTTTCCGTGCTAATGAGTTCTGTGATGATTATGTTACACAACAAACTTTTGCAAGTATCAGTGATCCGTCAGCTGTTGAATGGTTGAACAATACTGCCGCAGGACGATCCTTTGCACAGGTCGTTGGCTTACCAGTTCCACTCAAAGCCGCCCCGACCCAATCCTGTTCACAGGGGCAAGGGTTGCCATCTGTTGGTGTTAGTTTCCCGAATGCAAACCAAGAGATTCAGGGGTCAGTTACGATTGCAGGACAGGTTCAAGCTCCGAATTTTGTCAGCTATACCTTAGCCTATTCGACAGCCCAACAGCCTGAGAACTTCATTCAAATTAGTTCATCCACCACACAAGTACAAACCAATGGTAGTCCGCTTGGTACATGGGAAACATCACAAGTTCCAAATGGTAGTTATACCATTCGTTTGACAGCTCAATCGAATACAGGTGGTACGATTGTAGTGAATGTACCTGTGCTTGTAAACAATCCACTACCCACACCCACACCAACCTTAGTCCCAACGGTTGCAATAGATAGTGGTACAGGCTCGAATGCGTTTTCCTCGGGTACGGCGATTCCATTCCCGAATGCCCAACCGACACCGGGTTCGTAACTAACATCCATATGACTTTTCAAGGGGCGTATCGAATACGCTCCTTTTTATTTGACAATGCGTTATAGATTGGGCAATACCTTGCGTCCTATGCTACTTTGCGTTAAGTTCCATAGGTTATTTATCATTTATCGAATAGGCATGAATTGAGGCTTCCTAGCTATGACTTTCCAACCCATAAAAGGGGTCATTACCCCAACTGTTACCCCATTTGACGACGCAGGCGAGGTGAATCTGGATGCGATTCAACCAATGGTTGATTTTTTGATCGAGCACGGTGTCAAAGGGGTCTATCCACTGGGTACAACAGGCGAGGGGGTTTTACTCTCCAAGGAAGAACGTAAACTTGTTGCTGATGCTACCGTCAAAGCTGTCGATGGGGCAGTCCCTGTGATTGTGCATACAGGCTCAATTACCACCCGTGATACGATTGAGCTTACCCAACATGCTTATGACATTGGCGCAGATGCTGTGGCCGTGATTACCCCTTATTATTTTGAACTTTCTGATGAAGCCCTTGAGCAACATTTTAGTGCGATTGCCGAATCTACGCCAGAATTGCCGATTTATCTCTATAAATTCCCTGCTGTGACTGGCAATACGATTTCGCTTGAATTGGTCACACACCTCGCAAACAAACATGAAAATATCGTCGGGCTAAAAGATAGCAGTGGCGATTTACTGACGTTATTTGCAACCAATCACCTCCACGATGGACAATTTAATACAGCAATGGGACCTGATGAATTAATCGTGGGTGGGGTGGCGATGGGTATAGATGCCAGCGTGTCGGGACATTCTAATCTTGTGCCAGAAATCATTGTCGGGATATATAATGCGACGGTAGCAGGTGATCTAGAAGAAGCACGCCGTTACCAATATATGTTGAATGCTGTCCGTAACATATTACAGGCTGGGGCATGGTTACCGCTTGTAAAAGGATTGATGATCGAGCGTGGAATACCTGTTGGTGGGGTTCGTCGTCCCTTATTAACTGCACCTGATACACTCATTCAGGCATGTGTCAAAGAATTCAAAACCTTAGGTGTGTCGCTATAAGGTGTGAATTTACCAAAGAGAAATGCTTAACACAAAGTTGTTCATGATAAAATGTCGTCATATGGGATAAAAATTGCGTACATTGCAGTCTGAATACTCCAATATTTAAGGGGGTGTAAGGAACAGGCGTGTCTGTTCCCCACCATAAACACATCTATTTTCAATATGTCAAATAATATCAAAAACAAACGATAAATCACTTAATTTAGAGGGTCTTTCTATGACATTAAACAGTTTTGAGTTAACAGATAAAATCGCAGTGGTAACCGGTGCAACAGGGGCGTTATGTTCGGCAATGTGTCACGGGTTGGCTGATGCAGGTGCAACGGTTGTTGTATTGGCGCGCGATCAAGCTAAGATCGATGCGTTAGTCAGTGCTTTAACAGCAAAAGGCGCACAAGCCTTGGGTATCAGTGCCGATGTCCTCGATAAGTCTGCTTTACAATCCGCCTGTAAACAAGTGATGGATACCTATGGGCGGGTTGATATTCTGGTGAATGGTGCAGGTGGCAATCGCTCCGATGCAACCACGATGCCGGGGCAACGCACATTTTTTGATTTACCCCAAGATGCGATTCAATGGGTATTTAACTTGAACTTCATTGGGTCAGTTTTGGCTTCACAAGTATTTGGCGAAATCATGACCCAACAAGGGACAGGCGTAATTTTGAATGTGTCTTCGATGGCATCGTATCAGCCGATGACACGGGTGGTTAGTTATTCGGCGGCAAAAGCAGGCATCAATAATTTTACGCATTGGCTGGCGATTTATATGGCAAAGGAACACAGCAAAGACATCCGCGTGAATGCCATTGCCCCCGGTTTCTTCCTCGGTGAGCAAAATCGTTATCTCTTGATCGACAAAGAATCGGGTGATTTGACGGAACGTGGACAATTGATTATCGACCATACGCCGATGGATCGTTTTGGCGATGCCGAAGATTTGGTCGGTACGGTGATCTGGCTAGTCAGTGATGCATCACGGTTTGTCACAGGGATTGTTGTGCCTGTTGACGGCGGTTTCATGGCATATAGTGGAGTCTAGCTATGAAACTTACATGGCGTTGGTTTGGGGATGGGGATACCATCAACTTACAACAGATCGCACAAATTCCTGTTATCAAAGGGATTGTCGGCACATTAGAAGGGAAACCCGATGATGAAGTGTGGTCTCTCGATGACTTTGTGACCATGAAAGAAAAAGTAACATCAACGAGGTTAAGCCTTGATGTGATTGAAAGTATCCCTGTTGCAGAAGCCATCAAAAAAGGGTCACCAGAACGTGATGATCTGATAGACAAATATTGTCAAAGTATCCGTAATATGGGGCAGGCGGGTATTCCTGTGCTGTGTTATAACTTCATGCCTGTTTTTGATTGGATGCGTACCAATCTCAAATTCACCTTACCTGATGCCTCGTTTGTCACTGAATATAATCATCAAGCCATGCTCGATTATGACTTATCACAAGGTTTTGAAGACAGGGTAGCATGGGCGCGTGGTTTTACAGGCGATGAGATACACGGTATTCTTGAGGAATATCAGGCGATTGATGAAGATGTTCTCTTTGATAATCTGGTGTACTTCTTAGAGCGTATTGTTCCTGTGGCAGAAGAAGCAGGGGTCTTCCTCGCCATCCATCCCGACGACCCTCCGTGGTCAATTTTTGGATTACCACGCATTGTCCGTGATGCAGACTCGATTCAGCGCATTTTAGATGCCGTTGATTCACCCCATAATGGACTCACATTTTGTACGGGGTCACTAGGGACATCACCGGATAATGATTTACGTGCTATGGTTCATCAATTTTCAGATCGTATTAATTTTGTCCATCTGCGAAATGTCGAATTAACAGGCGATCATAGTTTTATTGAAGTTGACCACACCGCCCCGACTGGTAATGTGTCGATGCCTAATGTGATGCAAGCCTTAATTGACATCAATTTTACCGGTGTGTTGCGTCCCGACCACGGACGGATGATCTGGGGCGAAACAGGGCGCATCGGTTATGGACTCTATGATCGTGCCTTAGCGGCGATGTATCTGCATGGGTTGTGGCAAGGGATACAGCATAAAAAAGATAGTGCTGAGGACTGAGTGCTGAGTCTCAACAGTATCAGAAATTAAAGAAGCTAAAAAGCCAATGTGCTAACAAGCTTAGCCTATGAACCATTTATATATGCTTCTGAATAACATTGGTGATTATAAAAGGTGGTACTTATGACTGCTATAAATAATTCTGCATTACCAAACGAAGACGGCTACGAACTGTGGTTACGTTATACTCTAATTGATGATGATGACCTGCTCGAAACGTATCGCGCTAAGATCAAAAATCTAGTTATGGACACTAGCACCGCCACATTACGAGTCGCACAGAATGAATTGTTGCAGGGATTGTCAGGGTTGTTGGGGCAATCTGTTTCATCTGGCGCACAGAACAACACATCAGGGACACTTTTGTGTGAGCTATCGTCGGCAGATGTTCAAACAGAGCTAGCACAAGTTGGTGACGAAGGGTATGTGATCGTCTCGAACCCAGACCGAATCATCATCTCCGCCAATACAGACAAAGGCATTTTATATGGCGTGTTCGCGTTTTTACGCCTACTGCAAACCCATCAATCCTTAGACGACTTGCACATCGTTAGCACACCAAAAATTAAACTACGGATGCTCAACCACTGGGATAATCTGGATGGAACAATAGAGCGTGGGTATGCAGGGAATTCACTCTGGGATTGGCATAAATTGCCGTATTATGTCGAACCGCGATATACAGATTATGCGCGGGCTTGTGCCTCTATTGGCATCAATGCGACGGTGATCACCAGTGTGAATGCTAGTGCGCTGATTTTGACTGAGCAATATTTACATAAAGTAGCGGCATTAGCGGCAGTGTTTCGTCCCTATGGATTACAGGTATACCTCACAGCACGGTTTAGCGCACCGATGGAGATTGGCGGATTAGATACCGCTGACCCACTGAACCCTGATGTTGCAACATGGTGGAACGATAAAATTACAGAAATTTATCAGATACTGCCTGACTTCGGCGGATTTGTCGTTAAAGCCAATTCTGAAGGGCAACCCGGTCCCCATGATTATGGACGGATTCATGCTGATGGTGCAAATATGCTGGCGGATGCTCTCGCGCCACATGGTGGGCTTGTGATCTGGCGCGCCTTTGTTTATGATGCCGATGTGGAAGAAGACCGCTTTAAACAAGCCAATACCCAACTTGTCCCGCAAGATGGCACATTCCGCGAAAATGCCGTCTTACAAGTCAAAAATGGTCCGATTGATTTTCAACCACGTGAATCTTATCATCCCTTATTTGGTGTGATGCCAAAAACGCCATTACTGCTCGAAGTCCAAATCACACAAGAATATCTCGGTTGTGCCACTCATCTGGTTTACCTTGCACCGCTATTCAAAGAAACACTGGATACCGATACCTATTGTCAGGGTGAAGGCTCGACAGTTGCTAAAGTTGTTGATGGTAGCCTTGATGGACATAAAATATCAGGGATGGCAGCGGTTACGAATATCGGTAATGACCGCAATTGGTGTGGACATCCTTTTGGGGCAGGCAACTGGTATGCCTATGGTCGGCTAGCGTGGGATTATGACCTCAGTTCAGAGCAAATCGCGCATGAATGGCTAGGGATGACATTCAGCAATGACGCGCATTTTGTAGAAACAGTCACGCAAATGATGATTGATTCACGCGAAGCTGTTGTTGATTACATGATGCCTCTGGGATTACATCATCTTTTTGAGCGTGGACATCATTATGGTCCAGGTCCGTGGGTCGATATTGGTCGCCCTGATTGGACATCTATTTATTATCATAAAGCTGATAAGGATGGAGTTGGATTTGACCGTACTTCTAGTGGAAGCGATGCCATTAGCCTCTATCATTCACCCTATAGCGATCAACTGGAAGATTTAGCAACTTGTCCCGAAGAATTTTTGCTCTGGTTTCATCATGTGGCATGGGATTATCAAACCAAGTCGGGACGTACTCTCTGGGATGAATTATGCTTCCGTTATAATCGTGGAGTAAACACAGTACGGCACATGCAACACACATGGGATTTACTCGAAAGTTATGTTGATAGTGCACGGTTTCAGCATGTTAAAGCGATGTTGGTTTTGCAAGAGCGTGAAGCCCGATGGTGGCATGATGCGTGTTTGCTCTATTTCCAGACATTTTCGGGGATGCCGATTCCAGACGAATATGAACAACCCGAACAAACCTTAGACTATTATATCAATCTCAAGCATTATTATGTGCCGGGGATTCCTGAGCGTCGCTTTGATAAAGAAGGCAGTGGGTGGTAACTAGCGTCAGGTGTTTATATATTAGCGATAGACTTATAAACGATCAAAGCCACTAGCCATTTGCTGTTAGCTTTTTCTTGCTTTAAGAGCTAAAGGCTCTATGTAAATGAATGCTGTAGTTCCGTTGTCTCAAGTAAAATTCAGGTTAAGTAAGAATACGTTTTGATTTTAAATAAACTTATAGGAAAGAAAAATCATGATACGGTTTGGTGTGATAGGAACGGGGTGGCGGACAAAATTTTTTCTACGGGTAGCACACGCCCGCCCCGATTTATTTGAAGCGGCTGGCGTGGTAACTCGTGATGTTGAAAAAGCTAAGGAATGGGTCAAGCCTTATACCTGTCCCTTATTTGGCTCACTGGATGAACTTCTAACACAGAAACCGATGTATGTGATTACGAGTGTGCCGAGGAGCGTGAATCCTGCGATTATCACCGAATTGGTAGAGAAAAATATGCCTGTCCTTAGCGAAACACCACCTGCTGCTACTGTCGAGGAGATGGAAGCCTTATATCAACTGGTGCAAAACGGTGCAAAAATAGCGGTTGCTGAACAATATTATTTGCAACCGCATCATGAAGTTCGTATAAACTTGGCAAATAGTGGCAAAATGGGACGGATTTCTCAGGCGCAAGTATCCGTCGCACATGGCTATCATGGCATCAGTTTGATTCGTCGCTTGCTCGGTATTACGTATGAAGATGTGACGATTAGCGCACGTAAGTTTGTATCGCCTGTGATTCATGGTCTGGAACGGTATGGTCTACCCGAAAAAGAAGAATTGATCGACTCCACACAGACTATCGCACAACTTGATTTTGGCGACAAACTCGGCATCTTTGATTTTGCAGGGGAACAATATCGCTCGTATATCCGCAAACAACGTATTTTAGTGCGTGGTGATCGTGGCGAACTTATCAATGATCGTGTGAATTACCTTCAAGATTATCGCACCCCGATTCAGCTTGATTTTGAGCGACGGAATGCTGGCGAAAGTGGCAATCTGGAAGGATATTACTTTAAGGGGATTCAGCTTGGGGCAGAGTGGGTTTATCACAATCCATTAGCACCTGCGCCTTTAAGTGATGAAGATATTGCTATCGGACAATGTATGCTGAAAATGGCGGACTATGTCGGTGGCGCAGAGCCATTTTATTCACTGGCAGAAGCCTGTCAGGATCGTTATCTCGACATCATCATGGCGCAATCGCTTGAAGAAGGCATTCCGATTCGCACGACACGGCAAATCTGGGCGAGATAAGAACGTGTTTGACTATGCTTCTAACATGTAAATTAATGGCTCGATTATACCCATGATAGTTAGTGAGATAGTCCCTTACATCTCGATATTGTATCCATTTCGGTTGATTTATATTTTCACCATCACCCGAAGATAGAATCATCGGGCTAGGGCATTCTGGAAGCCCCGTAAAACGAGGCTATTTTAGCCTGCTTTAGCAGGGTTACCCCAATTTAGCCATATGATTTCTAGTATATGGCTTTGATACAGTCCCTTACATCTCTAATATCTGCCATTTTGAACGCATTCGGTGTACAATAAACTCAAGAGAAACGTGATAGAGGAACAACCCTTATGAGTTCACAACCGATCAACAATATGACACGCGATGAGTTGAACCAACTTATCGAAGACATGATTGACCGTCGACTTCAAGGATTACTTAAACCACAGGATAACCGTAGTACATCAGAGTTACTTGCAGAGCTTGACCAACTTCGCTTTACACTCCCAGAGGGTGCAAAATCACCCTTAGAAATGTTACGGGAAGATAGAGATGCATGAGCCGATTTATTGTCGATGCCTCGTGCTTTAGAAATCGGCTTGAAACATCAACTTGCTATCTACGATTCTATCTATATTGC
>Ga0070728_10003124_pt1 | contig 18821 bp, 15 predicted proteins | sample tdDd471_FD_66723 | JGI IMG/M metagenome (GOLD analysis project Ga0070728, IMG submission 66723) | Marine sediment microbial communities from the Atlantic coast under amendment with organic carbon and nitrate - tdDd47.1 | ecosystem: Environmental > Aquatic > Marine > Coastal > Sediment | place... | reverse complement strand
CGGCGCCGAAGTCGTGGTGTCGCTCGGCGAGCAGCGCCACGAGCGACGGCGCGACGCGCGGGTCGCCGCTGTAGCGCAGCGAGGTGAGCAGCGCGTGGCGCTGTTCGGGCGTGCTCAGACCGTCGCTGCCGTCGAGGACCGACGAGAGGTGCGCGAGGACCACGTCGGGCGCGTCGCGCAGGCCGACGAGCAGGCGCGCGCGCTCGTCCGGCGGGAGCGCGGAGATCGGCTCGGTCGTCCGCTGCCCCGCCCAGAACTCCTCGATCTCCGGCACGAGCTCGTCGATCACGGCGCGCTCGGCGTCCCGCTCGGCGCGGGCCTCGCGGCCCCGCGCGCCGCCGAGCGAGGCGAGCGCGCGGCTGACCTCGAAGTCAATCTCGAGGTCGCGCGAGCTCGTCAGCGTGGTCGCGACGGAGCGCTGCTCGTCGTTTGTGAGCTTCCCGCTCTCGAGCCGCTCGCGCACTCGCTCGGCGGCGGCGCGCCGCTGCGCGAGCGTCCCCGCGCGCAGGATGCCGAGCAGCACGTGCACGTCGTCGAGGTCGCCGACGAGGGGGCGGTCGACCCCGCCGGTCGCCTCGCCCTTCGAAGTGACCGACAGGCGGCCGAGGAACGACGCGTCGGGCGTCGACATCACGGCCGGCTCGTCGGCGTCGCGCGGGTCGCGGCGGCGCTTCTTGTTCACCTTCGCGCGGGCGAGCTCGCGCCTCGACAGCTCGCGCACCAAGGCGCGGGCGAGGCTCGCGTCGTCCACGTCCGCGTCGAGGTCCAAGGCGGCCCGAAGCTCGGCGTCGTCGGAGGCGGCGCCGTCGCGCAGGCGAGCGGAGAGCTCGCGGGTCTTCACCGCGCGCCTCCGACCGACAGCCGGTACAGGCCCTCGGCGGTGGCCACCAGGATCGCGCCGTCCCCCTCGTCGACGAGGCGGTGGACGACGCCGGCGGTCTCGAAGAGCACGCCCGAGGCTCCGTCGACGCCGGGCCGATGGCACGCGATCGCGTAGCCCTGCCCGCTGGCGTGGGCGGCGTAGAGCGCGAGCTGGCCTTGCTCGCGCCGGAGCAGGAGCGCCATCGCGGGAGGCAGCCCGGGGACGCGCCGCCACTCGGCGCCGCGGTCCTCCGAGAGCCACGGGCCGGCCTCGTCCTCGACGCTCGCGACGGCGGTGTCCGTGCCGCTGACCGCCAGCGAGTACCCGCGGTCGTCGGCGGCGGCCAGCGGCGGCGCCTCGTACGCCGTCCAGCGGGCGCCCCCGTCCGCGGACGCTGCGATCTGCGGCCCGGCGCGTCGAGGAGCCGAGAGCGTCACCACGCCCTCGCCCGGCGTCGTCAGGGCGACGATCCTCGTCAGCAGCAGCGGCGGGGACCAGCTCAGCCCGAGGTCGTCGCTGCGCTGAAGGCGGCCCGTCGGACCGCACGCCCAGATCGGGCCTTCGCGCTCCGCGGCGAGCTCGATCGGCCCGTTCCCGAGCGCCTCGACCCGCTCGAAGGTGCGCGCTCGGTCCTCGCTGCGGAACGCGCCATCCGAGGTCGCCACCAGCAGCACGCCCCGGCAGGCGGCGATCGACTGCGGCTCGCCCTCCAGGCCGGTGGCGTCGCGTCGCTGGGCGCCGGCGTAGACCCCGTCCGAGGTCGCGGCCCAGCGGACCTCCGCGAGGACCACGTCCCGGGTCGGCAGATCGAGCAGGCGTTGAACCTCCACGTCCGGCAGGCGCGGCGGCAGCGCGGCGACCTCGCTCGGGAGGGTCAGCGAGAGGCCGAGGTCGATCGGCTCGTCGTCGCCAGGCTCCTCGATCGCGAGCCGCGGGAGGTTCGGCGCCGCGTCGTCGTCGTCCTCGTCGCCGAGCTCGAAGACGTCGTCGACGCCCTCCTCGCCGCCGTCGTCCTCCTCGCCGAGCGCGGTCATCGAGGGCAGATCGATCTCCGCCGGATCCCAGCGCTCGTCGTCGGCGGACCCGGCCTCCTCGGTCCAGCCGTACTCCTCCTCGGAGCCCACGCTCTCGTCGAGCGGGATGTCGTCGATCGGGGCCTCGTCGGTCGCCTCGCTCGGCGGCAGGTCCAGCGTGTACAGCGACGCCTCGTCGTCGAGGCCGGTGCTGTCGTCGAGGCCGATCGACTCCGCCTCTCCGACGTCGATCGACTCGCTCAGGCCGAGCTCCTCCGCCGACAGACCGTCGTCGTCGTCGTCGGAGGGGTCGCCCAGGGGCGGCAGGTCATCGAGGAGATCCTCGTCTACGTCGTCGGGATCGGGCATCTCACCCACGGGACCGAGAAGGGAGCTCCCGCCCCATCACCTTCACCACGGCCTGCAGATCCTGCCACACCAAGCGCTTGTTCTCGGGGTTTCGGAGCAGATAGGCGGGGTGGTACGTCGGCATCACCCGGACCGCCTCCCACTCGCCCCATCGACCGCGCCAGCTCCGGCCCGGCTCGGCGACCCCGAGGTGCTCGGCCGCGGTGCGCCCGAGGGCCACGATCGCGGCGGGCGCGACGATCGCGAGCTGCTCGCGGAGGTACGGGAGACACGCCGCCGCCTCGTCCGGGTTCGGCGTCCGGTTGTCGGGCGGGCGGCACTTCACGACGTTGCAGATGTAGACCTCGTCCTGCGCGAACCCCATCGCGGCGATCATCTTGTCGAGGAGCTGCCCGGCGCGGCCCACGAACGGCAGACCCCGCTGGTCTTCGTGGTAGCCGGGGCCCTCCCCGACGAACACCAGCGAGGCGCCGGGGTTGCCGCGGGCGAACACGCTCTTGGTCCGCCCCTCGTGCAGGCGGCAGCGGGTGCAGACGGCGGCCTCCTCGGCGAGGACGGCGAGGCGCGTGGGGGCGTGGGTCGGGTCCGGAGCCGGGTCCGGAGCCGAGGGCCGGGCGACCGCGGGGGTGGCCATCCGCGGGAGGTAGGGGTTGCCGAGATCGAGCTCGTGGCGGAGCAGCTCCGACGTCAGCGCGGCGAGCTCGCCGAGCTCCCCCCTCGTGTCCTCTCCCATCGGGTGCGGATTACACGGGCGGGACGCCATGAGCAAACCCCGCGTTCGCTTGCGATTCCACGATCGAGCTGGCATGAGCGACAGTGATGTCCGAGCGCCCTACCCTGACCGTGGTGATGCCCGCCTACAACGAGCGGGCGACGATTCACGATGCCCTGCGCCGCGTCCTCGACGGTCCCGTACAGTCCCTCGAGATCGTGGTCGTCGATGACGGCTCGACCGACGGAACGCGGGAGCTGCTGACGCGCGGTCCCGCGCTCGACGCGCGCGTCCGCGTCATCCTCCACGACGTGAACCGCGGCAAGGGCGCGGCCCTGCGGACGGGGTTCGGCGAGGCGCGCGGCCGCTTCGTGGTCGTCCAGGACGCCGACCTCGAGTACGACCCGTCGGACTACGAGCTGCTCCTCGAGCCGCTCGAGGCCGGCCAGGCCGACGTCGTGTACGGCAGCCGCTTCGCCGGGGGCGGCGCGCACCGCGTCCTCTACTTCTGGCACTCGGTCGGCAACAAGATGCTGACGACCGTCTCCAACATGGTCACGGACCTGAACCTCACGGACATGGAGACCTGCTACAAGGCGTTCCGCCGCGAGGTGCTCGACGAGATCGACCTGCAGGAGGATCGCTTCGGCATCGAGCCCGAGATGACGGCGAAGGTCGCGCAGCTCGGGGTGCGGGTCTACGAGGTGCCGATCAGCTACCACGGCCGCACGTACGCCGAGGGCAAGAAGATCGGGCTCAAGGACGCGTTCCGCGCGTTCTACTGCATCATGCGCTACGGCGTGCCGGCCCGGATCGCGCGGCGAGACGTCCCCTGGCGGCCCGACGACGCGTCGATCGGGAGCTCGGCCGACGGCTCGAGGGTCGACGTCTCCTGAAGAAGTCTCGTCCCACCGCGCCGCTTGTGGGTAGTATCATCGCGGCCGGCGCGCGGAACACGACCGTGGCCGGGCGAACGAGTAGGAAATCTTGAAGGAATACGTCAGGTGGGCTCCAGAGCACGCGTCCTCGTAGCAGGCGACACCAACGTCGGGATGAAGCGGACTCACAACGAGGACGCTTTCGAGGTGATCGATGACGAGAACCTCTACCTCGTCGCCGACGGAATGGGTGGCCACGCCTCCGGCGAAGTCGCGTCGAAGATGGCCATCGACACGCTTCGCGAGTTCTTCAAGGCCACGAGCGCCGATCCCGAGGCGACGTGGCCGTACAAGATGGACAAGTCCCGTGGGTACGAGGAGAACCGGCTGATCACGGGGATCAAGCTGGCCAACCTCCGGATCCACGAGAGCGCGCAGCGTGAGCCGCGGCTCCGCGGGATGGGCACGACCATCGTCACCATCCTGGTGATCGAGGAGGGCGTGCTGATCGCCCACGTCGGCGACTCCCGCGTCTATCGCATCCGCGACGGAAAGATGGAGCAGCTGACCGACGACCACTCGCTGCTCAACGACTACATCAAGATGAAGCGGCTCACCGAGGAGGAGATCGCCAACTTCCCGCACAAGAACGTCATCGTGCGGGCGCTGGGGATGAAGGAGACCGTCAAGGTCGACACCCGCCTCGATCATCCGCAGCCCGGCGACATCTACGTCCTGTGCTCGGACGGGCTCTGCGGCCCGGTGACCGACGAGGAGATCCGCGAGATCTCCCTCAGCACCAACGACCTCAAGCAGGCGGTCGCCCGCCTCATCGACCGCGCCAACGAGAACGGCGGGCCCGACAACGTCACCGTCGTGCTCGCCAAGTGGATCGGCACGGGCTGAGGCGCCATCCTGGTCGGGACATGACGACCGCTGCGGACTTCGGGCGCGCGGAGCGCTTGGCCGCGTCGCTCGTCGCGCGACACGACTTCGCGGAGGCGGTGCGCCTGCTCAACGACGCCGGTGTCCTGCCGATGCCGCTCAAGGGCGTGCTGCTTCAGCACCTCGTCTACCGGGACCCGTCCGAGCGGGTGCTCTCGGACGCGGACCTGCTCGTGCCGCCGGGCCGCTTCGACGACGCGATCGCGGCGCTGCGCGCGGCGGGCTACCGGGTCGACCCCGAGGGGCGCGCGGCGCGCCCGGCCAAGGGCCCCGAGGCGCGCCTCGAGGTCGACGTGCATCGCCGCGCCTTCTCGCCGGGGCTGTTCGACCTGGACGCCGCGGGCATGTTCGCGCGCGGCGCGATCGACGAGACGACGTTCGACGCCGTGGTCGTGCTCCCGGACCCGCGCGATCTCTACGCGCACCTCGTCGGCAACTTCGCCAAGGCGCGCAAGGTCGCGTCGGCGCGCGCGCAGCTGCGCGACTTCTCGGCCGTCGCGAGCCGCTACGCGCTCGCCGCCCAGCCGGTGGCGCGCCACCTCGAGCGCCACGGCCTCGCGCGCGCCGCGCGGTACGCCCTGCGCCACGCGGACGACCCCTTCAGCGCTGAGGTGCTCCGCGCGCTGCGCGCCGACCCGGTCGGCGTCGCCGCCGCCTCCGTCGCGCGCCGGCTCACCGCGCGCTTCGGCCCGCACGCGAAGCTCTCGATCGTCGCCCCGCACCTGGTGAACCGCACCCTCGGACGCGGCGCGCTCAGCGTCGGCGCCCACGTCGCGATCGGCCTCCGCACCCGGATCGCCTACCGCCTCACTCGCCGCTGAGCGCTCGCCCTGCGCGTCTTCGAGGGTTATTTCACGCGAAGGGCGCGAAGAGCGCGGAGGAGCGCCAAGGAGAATTCTCTCGCAAAGCCGCGAAGGCGCCAAGCTTGGCGGGGTGGGGCGCGCCGGCGCAGCAGCGATCTGCGGACCCTTCGGGGCGAAGGGGGCTCCGCAGCGCGAACGGGAATTCTCTCGCAAAGCCGCGAAGGCGCCAAGGTTGGCGGGGGGGGACGCGCTGGCGTAGCAGCGATCTGCGGGCCCTTCGGGGCGAAGGGGCTCCGCAGCGAACCTGGGGACGAACCTCATACCGCTGCGATGCGGAGCGAGGTTCGCGCCGACCATCGCGCCCCCTTCGCGCCTCCGCGGCTTTGCGAGAGAATTCGTTCCCGCGAAGCGCCATCGCGCCACGCCCCTCTCCTCTTCGCGCCTCTCCGCGTCCTTCGCGTGAAACAACCCCCCGCCCCAGAAGCGGGACGAGGGGTCATTCATCGACCAAAGAGGCCCGTCAGATGAGCGGGTTGATCTCTTCGAAGTCGAGGCCGCCCGGGTACATGTAGCTGGTGTACGAGCCGAAGCCGTAGACCACGATCCCGAAGGCCTGATCGCTGGTGATGTTGTGCTGGCCGCCGCTGATCGGGACCCGGGCCACGCTGAAGCCCGTGCCGCCGACCGGAGAGAAGCCGGTGACGGGCGAGCCGTCGAGGGTGACCGTCGCGCCCGAGGGCGCGGTGACGTTGACGTAGCTCGTCGTGTACGTGGTCGGCGCGAGGAAGCTGTACTGCGTCCGGAATTGCTCGGTCGGGATGCCCAGGGACATCGCGGGGTCGCCCTCGCCCATCTCCTCGGTCGTCCCGATGCCCGCGTAGTCCTGGCCGACGAGGTGCTGCGTGACCATCAGCGCCGCGCTGCCCGAGACGCGGAAGCTCTCGGGCGCCTCGAACTCCATCGTCTGGCCGCGGTTGAGGGTGGTCGCCGACACGCCCGGCGGGGCCGGGTCGAAGGTGATCATGTTGCCGTCGGCGCCGGACATGATGCGGACCACGTTCGGCTCGCTGCGCAGGGGCTGGCTCGACGAGATGATCGACTCGGTGCCCCACGTCTCGAGCGGGAACATCGCCTCCTCGAGGTGATCGCACGCCCAGCGGTTGTACGGCACGAACGTGCAGTTGTGACCCGAGATGACCTGCACCGGCCCGGTCGCCCGGATCTCGGTGCCCGTCAGGTCGTAGTCGTCCGACAGGGTGCAGTACTCGATCGTCGCGGTGCCCACCGTCTCGGTGTCGCCGACGCTCGGGCAGGTCGTCGGGACCTCGCCCACGAGCTGGACCACGTCACCCTGGTTCAGGGTGAAGCTGCCCATCGAGCCGGCGCCGCCGGCGGTGACGCCGCTGCCGCCGACCACGCGGCCGCGGTACGAGACGTTCACCGTCACCGGCGACTCGGAGACGCCGACGATGGTGACGTACCCCGGGCTGCCGGACAGGCTGGTCATCGGACCGAAGATCCCGTCCTGGGTGATCTGGTTGAGCATCGTCGGCCGCGACATCGCGATGTAGTTGCCGGTCATCACGTGGGCCGGAAGCAGCAGCGACGCGTCGTTGCTGAACGAGAAGCACTGGCCGTCGCTCCCGTCCGGCGAGAACGGATCCTCGTTCGCGCAGTCGCGGTTGATCCGGTACTCGAGCGGGTTGAACTGGTAGACGGTCACCGGCAGCGTCGACCGCACGTGGTACGCGCCGCCGGCGACGAGCGCGGACGCCTCATCGCCGATCGTGCCCTTGAGGGCCGCGACCCACGGGAGCTCGACCGTCTCGACCGCGCCCGCGGCGATGGTCCGCGTCTGGTTGAACCCGGCCGGGCCCGTGATGGTCACGTTGGCCTGCTCGCTCTGCGGGTTGGTGATCACGACCGCGGGGATGAACTCCTCGGCGACCTGGCTGTTGAGCGTGGTGACCGGGAAGTACTCGCACCCGATGTACGAGTTGGACGCCGCCGCGTCCTGACAGGGGCTCGTGCAGGCGCCGACGACGCTGTTGCACATCTCGCCGGCCGCCGCGTCGCACGTCGCGTGCGGGGTGTAGGCCGTGCCGTCCGCGTTGCAGACCTCGACGTTGTTGCCGTTGCACGTGAAGCTGTTCGGGTTGCAGACGCTGCACCCGATGCCCTCCACGCAGACGCGGCCGCTGTCGACACAGTTGGAGGTGACGCCCTCGCTGCCGTCGGGCAGACACTCGATGGCCAGGTTCCCCTCACAGCGGAAGCCTGGGCTCCCGGGGAGACACATCGAAGGACCCATGGCGTCGATGGGGCCGCCACCACCATCGCGCCCCGGGGGGCGGGTTCCGGCGTCGCAGCCGACGACGCCGAGCATCAGGACACACGCGAGGCCGACGACGGCCGCGTAAGAGGTTCGTTCTCCGAGCATTGGCACTTTCTCCAAAGTGACGCGGACGGAGTTCGTGGGGGCCGAGCCTCCGACAGCTCGGCGCACCCCCGCCGCGTCGATCACCTCTAGATGCAACGGGAACAGCCCGCTGTCGACCTGCCAGCCCCTTTAGTCGAGGTTCGAGGGGACTGCAAAGCTGTCTGCGAGCGAACGCGCCTCGACGATGTTGTCCTCGATGGAGCAGTAGGTCCACGAGCCGTAGCGGCCGATCGAGGACACCCCGTGGGCCGCGAGCTCGGCCTTGAGGCGAGCGACCTCGGCGTTGCTGCGCGTGGTGATGTGCACGTACGCCGGATCGAGCACCACCGAGTGCCAGCTCACGAGCTCGTGGCCGTCGACGACCCCGCACGCCGCGAGGTCCTCGAGCACCCGCGCCCGCGCGGCCTCGACGTCGACGGGCGCGTCCTGCGCGAGCCCGATCTCGACGTACATGCTCATCCGGTCGGTGCCGAAGATGTTGTCGTAGAAGCCCAGCCGGTAGAACGACAGCTCCCGCTGCGGGAAGTAGATCCAGTGGATGCCCTCGGGGCCCTTGCGGTCGAAGCCGAGGTTGAAGACGAGCACCTTGTTCCAGCTGAAGTCCGCCGGGTCGTGCGCCAGGCCGGTCATCGCGAGGAGCGACGGGAACGGCGCGCTGCTGATCAGCTGCTCGTACCGGATGCTCCGGCCCGCGCTCGTGTGCGCGACGCGCGCCTCGAGATCGATCCGCTCCACCCGCTCGTCGAGCGACAGCCGCTCGGGGTCCACGCCCTGCATCAGCGCGTGCACGTACTGGATCGCGCCGCCCTCGGGGTACGTGAAGCCGCTGTTGTAGGAGGTGTTGTCGGCCTTGCGGAAGTTGCGGATCACCGACTCGACGTCGGCGTACGGGAAGAAGCGGCCCATCGCGTCGACGTCGAGGTTGGCCAGGTCGGTCGCGTAGAGCTTCTCGTTGTAAGGGACGAGGAACATCTCGGCGATCGACCGTCCGAACTTGGCGTAGAGCATCTCGCGGAAGTTGGTCGGCTCGACGTCCTCGCGGAAGTACAGGTCGTACAGCGCGTCGACGAAGTCGGCCTTGGGCAGCTGGTGGATGTTCTTCTGGAACGGGAAGTCGACCAGCTCGCCCTTCCAGTGGATCCGCGAGTCCTTCACCACCTCGAGGATGCGCTGATCCTTCATCCGCTCGACGAGGTACTGCTCGATCTCCGCGTGCCGGAAGTGGAAGAAGTGCCCCGAGTAGTCCCAGGTGAAGCCGTCCTGCTGGACGGTCTTGCAGTAGCCGCCGATGGACGAGTCGGCCTCGCAGACGAGGTAGTCGTCCGAGGCCACCCAGTCGGCGAAGCTGAGGCCGCTGACGCCGGCGCCCAGGACCAAGAAGCGGGTGCTATCCGACGGCGACGCGGGCATGGGGCGCGAGGATGGCATCCGAGGCGGCCTCGGTCACGTGGGTGTCGGGCCACACCACGACCCGCGACAGCTCGACCCCGGGGTCGACGGTGGCGCCCTCCCCCAGCACGACGTCGCCGCCGGGCGGGTCGAGGCTCGGCCACGGCAGCTCGCCGCTGCACAGGTCCAGGTGCGCGCGCAGGTACTCGGCCGGCGTCCCGAGGTCGCGCCACGGCGAGTCGTCGACGAACCCGCCGATGGTGCGCCCCTCGGCCAGCCATCGCTGGTAGCCCAGGCGGATCACGCAGCCCTCCTCGGGCAGCGCCTCGACGACCTCGGGCGACAGCACGTGCACGCCGGTGAACATCCGCGTCCTCAGCGGGGTCTTCACGCCCTCGGGCGTGCCGAGGATGCGCCGCACGCGCCCGCCGGAGTCGACCTCGAGGGCCCCGAAGCGGTGCGCCCGCGGGTCGGCGCGCAGGACCACCGTCGCGAACGCGCCCACGGCGAGGTGGTGGGCGATCGCGGCCTCGAGGTCCGGCCAGAAGAAGATGTCCCCGTTCATCACGAGGATCGGCGCGTCGGTCGCGCCGAGCGCGGACAGCCCGTTGCGCAGGCCTCCGCCGGTCCCGAGCAGGGTCGGCTCGTGGACGAAGGTGACCTCCATCGCGTCGGGCACGTGCCCCTCGAGCTGCGCGGGCACCGCCTCGGCGAGGTGGTGGGTGTTCACCGCGCACCGGGTCACGCCCGCCGCGGCGAGCCGCTCGAGCGAGTAGCTCGCGAGCGGCCGGTTCATCAGGGGCACCACCGGCTTGGGGAGCCGCTCGGTGAGCGGCCGCAGGCGGGTGCCGAGCCCCGCGGCGAAAACCATCCCGTGCACGCGCGGAGCGTAGCGTGGACGGCCCAAACGCGTTAGAAGCCCGGCGATGTCCTCCGCAAGGCGCTGCCTCGTGACGGGGGGGGCGGGCTTCGTCGGCTCGCACCTGTGCGACCGGCTGATCGCCGAGGGCCACGAGGTCGTGGCGCTCGACAACTTCTACACGGGCAGCCGCCGCAACCTCGCGCACCTCGACGACGAGCCGCGGTTCACCCTCGTCGAGCACGACGTGACCTCGCCGTTCGGCGAACTCGGCCGCTTCGACGACGTCTACAACCTCGCGTGCCCCGCGAGCCCGCCGCACTACCAGCGCGATCCGATCTTCACGACGCGCACGTGCTTCCTCGGCGCCGAGCACTGCCTCGAGCTGGCCGCCGCGCAGGGCGCCCGCATGCTCCAGGCGAGCACGTCCGAGGTGTACGGCGATCCGCGCGTGCACCCGCAGCCCGAGAGCTACCGCGGCTTCGTGAACTGCGTGGGCCCGCGCGCTTGCTACGACGAGGGCAAGCGCGTCGCGGAGACGCTCTGCTCCGAGTACCGCGCCCAGCGCGGCACCGACGCGCGCATCGCGCGCATCTTCAACACCTACGGCCCGCGCATGGATCCTCGCGACGGCCGCGTGGTGAGCAACTTCATCGTGCAGGCGCTGCGCGGCGAGCCGCTGACGGTGTACGGCGACGGCACGCAGACGCGGAGCTTCTGCTACGTGGACGACCTCGTGGACGGGTTCATCCGGCTGATGTCCCACGAGGACGAGGCGGGCCCGGTCAACCTCGGCAACGACGGCGAGTTCACGATGCTCGAGCTGGCCGAGCTGGTGCTGAAGGAGACGGACGCGGGCAGCGAGCTGAAGTTCCAGCCGCTGCCCACCGACGATCCCACCCGTCGCCGTCCCGATCTGACGCTGGCGCGCGAGCGCTTGGGGTACGCCCCGCGGGTCCCGCTGGCCGAGGGGCTGGCGCGGACGGTCGCGCATTTCCGCGAGTGGCTCGAACCCTAGGGGAGCGCGCCGCATCCCACCGGGTGGGAGCGATGGAGGAGTACGCATGCGAGTCGTGATGATCGGCAGTGGTTACGTGGGCCTGGTGAGCGGCGCCGGGTTCGCGGAGATGGGCAACGACGTCGTCTGCGCCGACATCGACGAGGCCAAGATCGAGCGCCTCGAGGCGGGCGAGGTCCCGATCTACGAGCCCGGCCTCGACGCCCTGCTCGAGCGCAACGTCGCGGAGGGGCGGCTCACCTACACGAGCGACGTGCCGGCGGCGATCGAGACCGCCGAGGCCATCTTCATCGGGGTCGGCACCCCCATGCGGCCGGACGGCGCCGCGGACCTGTCGGCGGTCGACGCGGTCGCGCGCGCGGTCGCCGAGCACGCCGAGACCGAGTGCGTGCTCGTCTGCAAGAGCACCGTCCCGGTGGGGACCAACGCGCGCGTGCGCCGCATCCTCGCCGACGTCGGGACGAAGACGACCGTGCACGTCGTGTCCAACCCCGAGTTCCTCAAGGAGGGCGCGGCGGTCGACGACTTCCTCCGCCCGGACCGCATCGTGATCGGGGTCGACGAGGACGACGAATTCGCTCGCGACCGGATGGAGCGGCTGTACCACCCGCTGCAGCTCGACCACGACCGCATCGTGTGGATGGAGCCGGCGAGCGCCGAGCTGACCAAGTACGTCGCGAACACGATGCTCGCGATGCGCATCAGCTTCATGAACGAGGTCGCGGCGCTGTGCGAGAAGGTCGGCGCCGACGTGCACGAGGTGCGGCACGGCGTGGGCAGCGACGCGCGCATCGGGCCCAAGTTCCTCTACGCGGGGCCGGGCTACGGGGGCAGCTGCTTCCCCAAGGACGTGAAGGCGCTGGTGCACACCGCGCGCGACCACGGGCTCGAGCTCGACCTCGCGGTCGCCACCGACCGGGTCAACCAGCGGCAGAAGGGCCTCGCGTTCCGCAAGCTGCGCCAGCACTTCGACGGCCACCTGATGGGCAAGCGCGTCGCGGTGTGGGGCGTGAGCTTCAAGCCCAAGACCGACGACCTGCGCGAGAGCGCGTCGCTCACCCTCATCGACGCGCTGATCGCCGACGGCGCGACCGTCGTCGCGCACGACCCGGTGGGCATGGACAACGCGCGCGCGATCTATGGCGACCAGGTCACGTTCGTCGACGACGCGTACGAGGCGGCGAGGGGCGCGGACGCGCTCGTGCTGATGACCGAGTGGCGGCAGTACCAGAGCCCGGACTTCGGCCGCCTCGCGAAGCTGCTCGCGAGGCCGCTGCTCCTCGACGCCCGAAACATCTGGAGCACCTACGGGACCCGCGAGATGGGGTTCACGTACGAGGGGATCGGCGTCCGCGGGAGCTGAGACGCGCCCGCGCGCGGCCGCTCACGCCGGCGCGTCGAACGGCTTCTTGCTCTCGACCGCGATGGTCCGGTGCTCCATGTCGAGCACCTCCGTCGAGATCTGACGGAAGCCCGCCTCCCGCGCGAGGCGGCCGAGGCTGCCGCTCGTGAAGTGATGCATGTGGTGGTCGTGGTGCATCTTCGCGCGCACGAAGCCGACGACGCGGGACGGGTCCTTGACGACGCGCTCGATCCGCCGGCGCACCGTGTAGTGCTCGGGGTTCACCTTCTGCGCGTCCTCGATGTGCTCCATGCACAGGAAGGTCCCGCCGGGCTTGAGCACGCGGAAGATCTCGCGGAACACGCGCTGCGGGTCGAGGGTGTGGTCGAGGCTCGCGTTGATCAGCGCCGTGTCGAACGAGCCGTCGCGGTACGGGAGCGTCTCGCCGACGCCCTCGACGAACACGAGCGGCCTCGCGAACGCGCGCGCGTAGACCTCGCGCTGCTCGGGGTACGGGCCGGCGTCGTGGCGCTCGATCCCCGGGTCGTGCACGACGAACGTCTCGCCCGGGCGGGCGGTCCACCACTGGCGGAACAGCCCCCAGCCGCCGCCGACGTCGAGGACGTCGCCCGACAGCGGCCCGCGCCACGCGAAGAGCGCGTCGTGGCCCGCGAACGCCTTCCGGACGTTCTCGATCTCGAGCATCGCGTCGGTGCGCTCGAGGATCCCCTCCATGAGCTCGGCCTGCACCTCCGCCCACTGCTCGCGGTCCTCGGCGGCGCCGTACCGCGCGAGGTCGTCGTCCGCGCGGCCGCGCTTGCGCAGCGTCGCTCCGTCCGCGTCGACCGCGTAGTCGCCGGCCCGCGCGGGGTCCAAGAAGCGACTCACGAAGTCCTGCGTCGCCGGTTCGCTCTGGTTCTCCATCGTCTTCCGTCTCCCCCTAGTTGCGGCGTAGCGCGCGCCGCGCTCGAATCACGCTCCGGAGCATCGGCCGCGCCGGGTGCGTCAGCGCCACGTGGACGCGATACCCCGCCACCGTGCGTGCCACACCGAGCGCCGAGCGCCAGTCGCGCCGGAGCGCGCCGCCGATCCGGCGCGCCCCGCTGAGCGGGCGCCGCATCGCCAGCGCCGCCTCGACCTCGAGCGCCACCCGGAGGTCTCGGTCCACCGCGTGGCGCTCCGCGTACGCGCGCCCGCGCTCGAGGAGGCTCGCGACCTCGCCGGTGTGTCCCCCCGTTCCGAGCAGGCGCATCCAGTGGCGATAGCGCCCCACGATCATCTCGTCGACGCGGCGCGGCGCGAAGCCGAGCGCGAGGACGTCGTCGCGGGTCACCGACCCGAGATCGAGCGTCGGCTTCTCACCGCGCTGGATGAAGCGCGTGGCCGCGAACGTGCGGTACCCGCCCTCCTCGAGGAACCGCACGCTGAGCTGCGCGCCGTGGGCGCGGATCCGGTACAGCGGCTCCGGGACGTTGGACGCGCGGTGGGTCCGCATGACGCGCGAGATGAAGTCGTAGTCGTGGCAGTTCGCCCACGTCGGCTCGTAGCGGTGGCCCTCGTCGATCACCTCGCGTCGGAGCATGAGCGACGAGTGGCACACCGGCGTGCCGACCTCGCGCACCACGCGCTCGAGCTCGTCGGGGTCCGACGACGCGTGGAGCTCTCCGAGGTGCTGCCCGTTCGACTCGAACATGTGCGCGTCGGTGCCGACGAGATCGACGTCGGGGCGTTCGCGGAGGAGCTCGAGCTGCCGCTCGAAGCGGGTCGGCGCCGACGTGTCGTCCGCGTCCTGCAGCGCGATGAAGCGGCCGCGGGCGAGCTCGAACGCCTGGTTGCGCGCCGCCGCCGCGCCGCGGTTGTCCTGCGCGTGCACGCGCAGCGCGGGCCATCGCTGGGCGTAGGCGCGCAGCGCCGCGAGGCTGCCGTCCGACGAGCCGTCGTCGACCGCGATCACCTCGAGGTCGTCCACCGTCTGGGCGCGGAGGCTCCCGAGCGCGTCGTCCAGGAGATCCTCCGCTTCGTAGACGGGCAGGATCACGGAGACCAGCGGCGGGCGGTCGCGGCGCATCGGGCGGAGCACTCTAGACCGTTGAGGTGGCGTGCGCGAACGTTCACCCGCCGCCGGTTTGAACGCCGCGACGGCCGGAGCAACGATCCCCCCAGTGGACATCACTTCCACCGTCGACTACAGGCACCAGTCCCCGATGTCCGCCGCCGCTGGCATGCCTCCGATCCGCCCGTCGCACCGAATCGGCTCGATCAGCCGCACGCTGACGCAGACGCGGCCCCAAGCGCTGATGCAGCAGCTGCGCTTCGACGCGCCGCCGATCCTCATCGGCGGGTGCGGGCGCTCGGGGACGACCCTGCTGCTCTCCGCCCTCGGCGCCCACCCGCGCATCGCGGCGATCTCTCGCGAGACCACGCTGTTCGCGCGGCGCCGTCGGCACCGGTTCCCGTCGCTCACGCACCGCGTGATGCTGCTGCGCGCGTCGCTCATGCTGGCGCGCGAGCCGGTCAAGCCCGAGGCGCGCCGGTGGTGCGAGAAGACCCCCGCCAACGTGCGGGTGCTCGACCGGATCCTCGGGCGCTTCGACGACGTCCGCTTCATCCACATCGTGCGCGACGGGCGCGACGTGGTGACCTCGTCGCACCCGAGCCGCCCGGGGCCCTGGGTGCCGGTGCGCCGCTGGGTCGAGGACGTGAGCGCGGGGCTGCGCTACGAGGACGACCCGCGCGTGTACACCTTGCGGTACGAGGCGTTCGTCTCGGACTACGAGCCGACGATGCGCGCGCTGCTCGGGTGGCTCGACGAGCCGTTCACGCCCGAGATGACCGCCTACCACGAGCACACGACCGTGAAGCGCTCGAAGGCGTGGGGCTCGCGCGCGCGGGAGGTCCACGCCGCGTCGGTGGGGCGCTGGAGCGATCCCCGCTACGCGGATCACGTGAACGAGCTGCTCGCGGATCCGGAGGCGGTGGCCCTGCTCGAGCGGCTCGGTTATCTGGGCTGAGCGCCCACCGGATGAAGGAGAGCTTCGGCAGTCGGGTCGCGTGGGGCGTCGCGTGGACGCTCTTCGGGCGGGGCTCGAGCCTCGTGATGAACATGGTCGTGGGGATCACGGTCACCCGGATCCTCTCCCCCGACGCGATCGGCCTGGCCACGATCGCCACCGTCTGCGCCGGCTTCGCGGAGGTGTTCGCGCAGATCGGCCTGCTGCCCGCCATCGTGCAGCGAGAAGAGGTCGAGCCGCGCCACCTGAACACCGCGTTCTGGACCGACAACGCGATCGGCGCCGTGTGGGGCGTCGGGTTCGCGGCCCTGGCGCCGGTGGTCGTCGCGATCTACGACGATCCGCGCCTGCTCCCGCTGCTGCTCGCCCTCGCGACGATGTTCCCGCTCGCCGCGATCGGGAAGGTGCACCGGGCGCAGATGCAGCGCGCGATGGAGTTCCGGCAGCTCGCTCGCATCGACGTGATCAGCAGCCTGCTCGTGGGCGGGATCGCGATCGCGGCGGTCCTGCTGGGAGCGGGGGTGTGGGCGATCATCCTCCGCGTCGTGCTCACGCGCGCGATGACGAGCGTGCTCACCTGGTACGCCACGGGCTGGCTCCCCCGGTGGCTCTACGACCGCGAGGCGCTGCGCGAGCTGTTCGACTTCAGCGGCCGGCTGTTCGCCGCCGAGGTCATCGCGTACCTCGCGCGCAGCCTCGACCGGCTCGTGATGGGGCGCGCGTTCGGCACCGAGACGCTGGGCTACTACAGCCGCGCGAGCGGCCTCGTGGTGCAGCCGCTGGGCAACCTCACCCAGGTGCTCGCCAGCGTCCTGTTCCCGTCCCTGTCGCGCATCCAGAACGACATCCCGCGGGTGCGGTCGGTCTACGTGCGCATGCTCGGCTCGGTGGCCCTCGTCAGCTTCCCGATGGCGGTCGGCCTGGTCGTCCTGTCCGACGACCTCGTCGCGGTCGTGCTCGGGGAGAGCTGGCTCCCCGCCGGCCAGTACGTGCGCATCCTCGCCTCGCTGCTGCTGTGGCAAGCGCTGATGAACATGAACAAGACGGTGTTCAAGGCGCTGGGCCGGGCCGACGTGCTGCTCAAGGTCACCGTCAGCACGCGCTTGCTGATCATCGTCTCCACGCTGTCCGGTCTCCCCTGGGGACCGGTCGGGATGGCCTGGGGCTATCTCATCGGCTCGGGGGCGGCCACGATGATCGCCGAGGCGCTCGCCGGTCGGCTCATCGAGCTGAAGTGGCGGTCGCTCGCGAAGCCCTTGGGCCAGGTCGCGGTCTGCGCCGCGCTGCTCGGCGTCGGCCTGTACGGCGCGCTCGACTGGGCCTGGAGCGCGCACGTCGCGCGGCCGCTGAGGATCCTGCTCGGGCTGGGCGTGGGGGCGACGCTGTACCCGCTCGCGCTCGCGCTCGTGCGCCCCGAGCCCCTGCGCGACCTGCTGGACTTCGTCCGTCGCTGGCGCGAGCGGCGCCGCGGGGCCGCGACCGACGCCGACGAGTGACGACGCGCGTCAGGCGCGCGACGCGAGGCAGCGCCGGTACAGCGACGCGACGTCGTCGGCGTATCGCCGGGCGCTGAGGTTGTCGGCCGCGTGGCGCCGCGCGGCCTGCGCGAGGGTGTCCCGCAGCCCCGGCTCGACGAGCAGCCGCTCGACCGCGTCGGCGATGCGGGTCGGCGCGTTCGAAGGCACCAGCAGCGCGTTCTCCTCGTCGGCCGCGATGTCCTCGACCCCGCCGACGCGGGTCGCGACGCTCGGCCGGGACGCCATCATCGCCTCGATGAGCGCCAGCGGCGCCGCCTCGGTCGCGGACGAGAGCACGAAGACGTCCATCAGCGCGAAGAACAGCTCGCGGTCCTCGCGTCGGCCGGTGAACACCGCGTGCGCGGTGAGGTCGAGCTCGGCCGCGAGCTTCTCGAGCATCGGCCGGTCGTGGCCTTCGCCGACGAGCAGCACGCGCACGTCGTGCCCCCGGTCGCGCACCTGGCGCGCGGCCTTCAGCAGGTCCGAGAACTTCTTGTGCGCGTCGTTCATGCGCCCGACGCTGCCGATCACGATCGAGTCGTCGTCGAACCCCAGGCGGCGTCGCTCGGCGAGGACGGCGTCCGGCGCCGCGAGCTCGAAGTCCGCGACCCCGTTCATCACCAGGTGGACGCGCTCGGGCGCGAGCCCCTGCTCCTCGATCAGGTAGTCGCGGATCCTCGGCGCCACCGCGACGACGCCGCTGCTGCGCCCGGCGATGAGGCGGAGCGCGCCGCGGGTCCACCGCGACCGGCGGAACCCCGCGGGGCCGTCGTCGGTCGGGTACGAGGTCTCCTCGAGCAGCACGACCGGCACCCGCTGAAGCAGGCCCGCCGTCGCGCCCCAGATCATCCCCTCGAAGATCGCGCCGTGCACGATGTCCGGGCGCCAGCGCAGCAGCAGCGCGTGCATCCGCGCGTGCACGCGCGGGTCGAAGACGCCCCGCCCGTGACGCCGATCCATCTCGATCACCGGCACGCCCGCCGCCTCGATCCGCTCGCGGACCGGGCCGCGACCGGTCAGGCACGCGATGCGCATCTCGAGCTCGGCGCCGAGCTGCTCGGCGAGCAGCACGCGGCGCCGCTCGACGCCGCCCTCGAGCACGTGGGGCAGGACGTGGAGCACGCGGATCGGCCGATCGGGCATGGGCGGGTGCCGGGGACTACGTCGCCGCCGCGGCGCGGTCAACGCAGGCGAGCGCCCGCGCGTAGCGCGCCACGCAGCGCTCGAGCCCGAGCTCGTCGACTCCACGCGCGCGGCAGGCATCACGGATCTCGTTGCGGCGCGGTCGCACCTCGTTCAGCAGCCAGGCGGCCACCTCGTCGAGGTCGGCCGCGCGCGGGTCGTCGAGGAGCCGGCCGAGGTCGTCTCCGGCCAGCTGGGCGTCGAGGTCGCCGACGCCCGTGGTGGCGAGCACCGGGAGCCCGCACAGGAGATACTCGCCGACCTTGATCGGGCTGACGCCGCGCTGCGAGAACGTCGCCTCGCGCAGCGCGAGGCCCAGGTCCGCCGCGGCGAGGTAGCCGGGGACCTCGTCGGCGGGCACGCGGCGCACGATGATCGCCGACGGGTCCACTCCCGCGGCGCGGGCCGCCTCGCGCGCGATCTCGGGCTGCCCGGTGAGGACCACGAGCCGCGCGGTGCCATCGCGCGCGCGCACCCGCTC
>Ga0070728_10003123_pt1 | contig 18841 bp, 14 predicted proteins | sample tdDd471_FD_66723 | JGI IMG/M metagenome (GOLD analysis project Ga0070728, IMG submission 66723) | Marine sediment microbial communities from the Atlantic coast under amendment with organic carbon and nitrate - tdDd47.1 | ecosystem: Environmental > Aquatic > Marine > Coastal > Sediment | place... | reverse complement strand
TTTTTAAAGCTGTACACCGTTTACATCTATTTAGATCAAATAAGTTAGATATCTAGATGTAAATATTTGTAAGGATTCTGTAAGGTCGCGTAAGTGCAATTATGTGATTGGAGTTCAGTATGGTAGTATTTTTGCATCGGTTTTAGTTAATAAATAAGATTTATGGAAAAGAGTAGTTTCATCTCCAAAAATGAAGATCCATTGCAAGCGAAGTTCAGGAATAAGCTTGGCTTGAAAATGGAAAAAAAGACAGATGATAATGGTAGGGGAGAAGAGGCTGAAAAAATGAAAAGCAAATTGCAAAACAGGTATCTTTTTTCATAAACGTTAGGTACCGGAAACCTGCTCCTTCGTGGGCAGGTTTCTTTTTTAAAATTTTAATGATGAATATTACAGATTATAACAGCACACAGCAAGAGAAAATAAATACCCTGGAGTTTTGGCTCCAAAAGGCGATGTTGGATTTGAAATTGGTTGAGTTGATTTATGATAACGAAATCCAAACCAATAAGTTACATAATTAAACTATGGGTCTGATATTTGGATGGTCCAAATTGATGGTATGAAATTTGCAAAATAGAAATCAAATTAAGATAACATTGTTTCCAAACAATGCATGTAATCCTCCTTTAAGATCCCGGGAAGCAATTCTCGGGATTTTTTTTCTACCCTGACAATTATTGTCTGTAGAGTAAAAATACTGTAGGCTTCTTATGTAAATCAATGTTAGTGCTTTTCCATTGATTTATACTTTTGCTTACTATAAATTCATCTTCCAGGCTAAGATTAACAGCAATGCACAGCATGGTTTGGTGGGAGCATGAGCTAATTAATGATGAAAGCATTTTGTTGTTCCGGTATGGTGTTTCTATAAAAATTTGAGTTTGTTGATGTTTGTAAATCAAAGCCTCAAGTTCTTTGATTTTTCTTTTCAAATCAGTTTTTTCCACTGGCAGGTAACCATGAAAGCTGAAGTTTTGTCCGTTAAACCCGGAGGCCATCAATGCCATAAGAATAGAAGAGGGGCCTACCAATGGAACAACCTTAAGCCCAAGTTCCTGGCAAAGTTTTACAGGGATATTGCCCGGATCTGCAACACAAGGTACTCCTGCTTCCGAGAGCAATCCCATTGCTTTACCTTTTTTAATCGAATTTATAAATCCTGGTATGGATTCCTCAGGCGTATGCTTATCTAAAATATGAAATGTAACCTCGTCAAAATTCTTGTTGTAACCAATTCTTCGAAGAAATCTGCGGGCTGAACGAGCATTTTCAACAATGAATTCATTGATTTCCGAGATGATTTCAAAATTAAATTGAGGCAATACCTTTTCCGGATTTTCGCCGCAAAGGTCAACAGGAATTAAATATAGTGCAGGTTTTAGCATGTTAGTGTGTTTTACATTCTTACAATTAAAAGAAGTTTGAAGTTGGATATTAGGGGTTAAATATTTTCTTCTCCATTCAATTGTTCACGAATTCTTGTGTTCAATGCAACAGTTTCCCGTTCTCTTACCAGGGCAAATCTGACAGATCCACATTTCCTCCTGAAATGATGATTCCGATTTTTTTTTCGGAATGATTAAATGTATTTTCAAGTATTGCTGCCAGGGGAACTGCAGATGATGGTTCTACTATTATTTTCATCCTTTCCCAGATTAGCCTCATAGCTTCAATAATTCCATTTTCACTTACATTAACGATATCGTTTACGTTGTCGAGTATTATTGGGAAAGTCCAGTTGCCGAGTGATGTTCGCAGTCCATCTGCTATTGTATTAGGGCTAACAGAAGGGATAAATGTTTTTGCTTTGAACGACCTGTAAGCATCATCAGCCTGTTTTGGTTCAGCAGCAAGGACTTTTGTATTTTCAGAAAAATACCTGGAGGCCAATGCCGTCCCACTTAATAAACCTCCACCTCCAACTGGTACCATCAATATGTCGAGCGAATTAATCTCTTCAAAAACCTCCATTGCTGCAGTTGCCTGCCCTGTAATAATTCTAGGATCGTCGTAGGGATGTACTTCATTAGCACCGGTTGCAGATTGAACCTTTTTAAGTGTCGATTCTCTTGATTCAAGCGTGGAGCTACAGAAGGTTATTTTTCCTCCGTATTGTTCTACAGCAGCAATTTTTACTTTTGATGAATTGTCAGGCATTACAATATGTGCCTTAATTCCCCTGAGCGAAGCAGCACGTGAGAGAGCTGCAGCATGGTTTCCGGAAGAGTGTGTGCATACCCCATTTTTCACCTCTTCATCAGTTAATGAAAATACAGTGTTAACTGCTCCTCTCGATTTAAAAGCTCCTGCTTTTTGAAGGTTTTCACATTTAAAAAACAATTGGCAACCAAAAAGTGAATTTAGATTTTCTGAGCTTAAAATGGGTGTACGATGAATATATTTTCTGATTCTGATCGAAGCTTGCTGAATATCAGATTTCGTGGGTATTCTTTGCGGATTATATTTCAATTTTATTGGATGTTGTATTCTTCAATTTCATCTGCAATCATTTCACAGGCCTCATCCAGCAAACCATAAACGTGCTCAAAACCATCTTTGCCACTGTAATAAGGATCCGGAACTTCGTTGTTGCTTCCCGGCTCTACAACATTTAGAATTAATTCTACTTTCGATCTGTCCGATTCATTCCGGGCCTGGTTTAAAATGTTGCGGTGATTTGCCCTGTCCATGGTATAAATCTTATCAAATCTTTCAAAATCATTGGTGATAAATTGCCTGCCTCTGTGTTTACTGATATCAACCTGGTGCTTTCTTGCTATTTCAATCGACCTGGGATCAGCATTATCACCTACATGATAATTAGAAGTGCCAACCGATTCTACATGGGCGGGGAGTTTTCTAGCTGTGACTTTCTTGTGCAAAATCCCCTCGGCCAATGGAGACCTGCAGATATTTCCAAGACATACCATTAAAACTTTCATGAAGGATAGCGTTGGTGATTATTCGGGTGTTAAACCTTATAACTTGATTTTCTTCTCCAGGTCATCAACATAGTTCCTGAATTCCTTATCAGTGTCGATAAGGTTTTGAACTGTTTTGCATGCATGAAGTACAGTTGCATGGTCTTTATTTCCACATTGCAGGCCGATGGAAGTTAAGGAAGCCTTGGTATGCAATTTTGCAAAGTACATCGATAGCTGACGTGCCTGAACAATATTACGCTTTCGTGTTTTCGAATTCATCTGGTCGATGGTCAGCCCAAAGTATTCCGAAACAACTTTTTGGATATAATCGATGGAGATTTCCTTGTTGGTGTTCTTGATAAAGTTGTCGACGATTTGTTTGGTCAACTCAAGAGTGATCTCTTTTTTATTCAGCGAGGCCTGAGCCAGCACCGAGATCATTGCCCCTTCCAGTTCGCGGATATTTGAAGTAATACTGTAAGCAAGGTATTCAACTACATTTTCGGGCATTTCAATACCATCACTATAGAGCCTTTTTTGCAGAATGGCAATCCTGGTTTCCAGGTCGGGAGATTGCAAATCGGCAGTTAATCCCCATTTAAACCTTGAGAGTAACCTGGGCTCCATGCCATCAATATCAACAGGTGGTTTATCGGATGTGATTACCAGTTGTTTTGATTTTTGATGCAACTGGTTAAAAATATGGAAAAATACATCCTGGGTTTTTTCCTTTCCTGCAAGGAAATGAATATCGTCGATGATCAATACATCAATAAGCTGGTAGAAATTAGTAAAATCGTTCTGGTTATTGTTTCTTACCGACTCGATGTATTGTGCAATAAACTGGTCGGCTGTAACATAAAGTACGGTTTTATCAGGAAATTTATTTTTTACTTCAAGACCGATAGCATGAGCAAGATGGGATTTTCCCAACCCAACCTTGCTATAGATAAATAGAGGGTTGAACGCGGTTTTTCCAGGGTTTGCTCCAATAGCAAGACCAGCAGATCTGGCCAATCGGTTGCAATCACCTTCGATAAAATTATCAAAAGAATATCTTTCAACCAATTGCGAGTTGACTTTAACTTTTTGGATGCCCGGAATGATAAATGGGTCAGGAATTACCTTCGACTGGCTTTTAATGTTGAAGGGCATCGTAACATCAGGGTTTACTGTAGCAGATCGGTTTGAGGTTGGAACAACAATTGATACTGGATTTTGCTTGTTCACACTATCCTCCATAACAATGCTGTACTCAAGCCTGCCATTGTTGCCCAATTCCTTTTTAATGGTTTTCTTTAAAAGGCTGATGTAATGTTCTTCAAGCCATTCGTAAAAAAATTGACTCGGTACCTGAATGGTCAAAACATTTCCGTCAAGTTTCAGAGGGGTGATAGGATCAAACCAGGTTTTAAAGCTTTGATGGTTAATGTTATCTTTTATAACTTTAAGACAGTTTTCCCATACAGTTTTAGGATCGTTATTCATGCGTTAAACCTCTTATTTAACTGTTTTTGTTAATAATTAAAGTAAATCAATCCGGGTTAAAAATTGTCAGGGTGTAGAATTGCCCCTCGCTTCTCTTATTTCTGTCAACAAAAGTCACTAAAAAAAAGTGAAAAAAAAACTTTTTTTTCTATTGTTTTTTTAAAATAATTCTCGTATAGCAAAATTAGTCAATTTTATTCGGATCCATTTTAAAATACAGATATGCAATATTTTATTTGCTTGGCATTAAAAGATTAAACATATTTGAATTTTATTTGGGTATGAATTTATTTCACGATGTTTTAAATAACACAAATAGGTTCTTTAAAAAGTGGCTTAAAATTACTTAAAATAATTGTTAATAAAGTTGATTTGCGCAAACTTTTAATTTTTTTGTAGATTTTTATGCTATTATAACTGAAGTCCCAATGGTTAGATGATCACTTACTAAAATTGAAGGTAAAACCCGGTAAATATGGAGTATGTTATTTTAAAGGATATTTTAATCATTTTTGCGCTGTCAGTTGCTGTGATTTTTATCTGCCAACGGTTAAGAATTCCCTCCATTATTGGATACTTATTAACAGGAGTACTAGCTGGGCCAAACGGTTTTTCACTGATTGTGGCTACCCATGAAGTTGAAATACTGGCTGAGATTGGTGTTATTCTTCTTCTTTTTACCATTGGTATCGAATTCTCCCTTAAAAACCTGGTTAGAATTCGCAATACACTTGTAGTTGGAGGAGGTATTCAGGTTTTTCTAACCATAATTTTGTTTTTCTTTATCACCCGTTCAAACCTTTTAGGTGTTCAGGATGGAAATACAATACCCGAATCTGTGTTCATGGGATTTCTTATTGCTTTGAGCAGCACAGCTATTGTGCTGAAATTACTTCAGGAGCGAGGAGAATTTATTAGTCCACACGGCAGGACTTCGCTTGGGATATTGATTTTTCAGGATATTGTGATTGTACCAATGATTTTGGTATTGCCTTTCCTTGCCGGTTCAACAGGGAGTGATGCTGCACCCTGGTGGCACATCCTGGTTAAAGTACTGGTGGTTATTTTTTTGGTTTTTATCGGTGCTAAATATATCGTACCAAAGTTGTTATTCCAGGTCGCAAAAACCAAAAGCCGTGAGTTATTCTTGCTGACGATTATTGTAATCGCACTTGCAGTTGCATTTTTAACCTTCCAGGCCGGACTGTCATTGGCCCTGGGTGCATTCCTAGCAGGTTTGATCATTTCCGAATCTGACTACAGTCAGCAGGCTTTTGGTAATGTACTTCCGTTTCTGGATGTTTTTACCAGCTTCTTTTTTGTATCAATTGGGATGTTATTAAATGTTGATATCCTTTTTGGCCAACCCATTCTAATTTTAGTGATTGCTTTTGTGGTAATTATTGCCAAGTCGTTTATAGCAACCCTGGGTGGTTTAGCACTGGGATATCCTTTAAGAACTTCTCTCATGGTTGGATTAACACTAAGCCAGGTGGGTGAGTTTTCGTTCATCCTGTCGCGGAAAGGACAGGCACTGGGTTTAATTTCAGAGCATAACTACCAGTTGTTTCTTGCTGTTTCGGTTTTAACGATGGCCGCCACACCATTTATTATTTCTGCTGCTCCACGAATTGCCGATTTGCTGCTTCGATTGCCTATTCCTGACAGGTTAAAAAGTGGTTTAAGATCCACTGATGATCATGACGAAAACATAAAAGACATTAAAGACCATACAATTGTAGTTGGTTACGGCATAAATGGAAGAAATGTAGCCAGGGCAGCCAAATATGCCAAAATTCCATATGAGGTGATTGAATTAAACCCTGCTACAGTAAAAAAGGAAAAGGCACTTGGTGAGCCCATATTTTTTGGGGATGCTTCTCAGGAAGTTGTTTTGGAACATGCATGTATTAAAGATGCGCTTATTATTGTGATTACGCTACCTAATCCGGCTGATATAAGAAGGATTACCCAGGTGGCCCGTAAACTTAATCCTCACATACATATTATTATTCGTAGCCGATACATTGGCGAAATGCAGGACTTTTATAAATTAGGTGCAGATGAAGTAATACCTGAAGAATTTGAAACTTCAATTGAGATATTTACACGTGTACTGGCTAAGTATCTGGTTCCCCGGGAGGAAATCGAAAAGCTTGTGGCCACTGTTCGATCGGATGGCTACAATATGTTCAGGAGTTTGTCGGTGAGTACCGATAACTTTTCTAAATTAAGTGTTAATGTTCCCCAGGTGAATATTGGAAGCCAACATGTTTGCAAAAATGCACCAATCATTGGTAAGTCTGTACTTGATGTCAATTTTCAGGAAAACTTTGGTGTAAACCTTCTTGCTGTTAGCCGGGGAAAAGAAAGTATTTCCAGCCCACCTCCAACATATCGTTTTCAGGATGATGATATTTTGTTTTTTCTGGGATCTCATGAAAAATTGTTGGAGATGAATGAAATGTTTAAATCACCCAATGAAATAAAAGATTGTTAAGTAGGTGAAATTAATGGTACGAAAATATAGTTTGGATAAGAATTAAGAATCCTGGAATAACACCATTCAATCATTTTAGCATCTGTGCACTCATGCCTTCAATCATTCACGCATTTAAAACTATTGCCATCGCAATATAGTAATTGACCCCTTGTAGGTATCAGTGCCAAAATAACCCTCAGCTTCCAGAACATAAAAGTATGCACCATCGCTCAGGTTTTCACCATTCCAGTTGCCCTGGTAATTGGTCTCGCCAAAAACTTTCTTACCATACCTGTTAAAGACTGAGAGTTTGTTGCTCACATAATATTCCAGGTTCTTTATCTCAAAAGTCTGATTAAACTCATCGCCATTTGGTGTAAAAATATTGGGTATCTGCAACTCAAGTTGCTGTACATCAACTTTAACGCTTACCGAGTCGATGCATTCGTTGCTTGTGGTATATTTTAATGTCACGTCATATTCCCTTATCTGATCATAAACTTTTGTGGGGGATTCTTCTATCGAATATGTGCTGTCGCCAAAATTCCAGTTCCAGTCAATAACCTGGATCGAGTCGATTGAATGATTCTCAAACGAAAAGGTAACCACTGGGTTTTGGATATAAACAGAATCCTTCGGGTCCCTTATGACCTCAATTTCGGGCATGTCAAACACCTCTACCGGTAACACTGTATCGCGGATGCAAATGAAATCATCAAAAACGCGCAAAGTATAATCCTGCTCACAAAGCCCGAAAGCAATCGAATCGAATTGCTGGGGTGTGGTTATCCACAAATAACTATAGGGTGGCTTACCGCCAGAAAGGATTACCTGTAGTTGTCCCTTACATGTTCCCGGGCAACCCGTGTTTATTTGATTCACTTCTTCAAATCTGATCCTGGGATGCAGCCATACCGTTACGCTATCAATACATGTGATTATATCCAAACTGTCAGTAATTGAAACATAAAAAGTAGTTGTATCCAGTTCCGGGGTCACTTCAATACATGCTGCAGTATCAAACTCGATAACATAATCGGGATCGCTGGATGTCCATACATATTTTAAGGTATCAGGTAAAATACACAGAGGCAAAGAATACCCGTAGCATGTAAGAGTGTCGCTTTGGATGATTCCTACATTTTGAAAAAATACCCAGGTGGAATCAATAACCGGGGGTTGAAGTTCTGCTGTGTCACAAGAAACATGGTACCAACCGGTATCCATGGCCCAAATGGTTTGTGTTTGTTCAGCGGTTTCCCACCAAAAGTAATTGATGAATCCTGGCCCGACGTCCAGTAGCACACTGTCGGCGTGGCAAGCCAAAGTAGTGTCTGGCAAAAGGGGAAGATTAAGCATAACTGTAACGCTATCGATACAGCTAATGATATCGAGACTATCTGTGATTGAAACATAAAAAATCGTCGGATACATATCAGGGATTACCTCAATGCAGGCAGCAGTATCATATTCAATGATGTAGCCAGGATCGTTTGAAGTCCAGAGGTGTTTTAAAGTATCGGGTTCTACACATAAAGTGATGGGGTAGGTATAGCTTGTTACCGTATCACTTTGAACGATTTCGGCATGCTGGAAAAACACTCTTGTGGAATCGATAACCGGGGGTTGAAGTTCTGCAGTGTCACATGAAACGTGGTATAAACCATTATCCATAACCCAGATAGTTTGGGTTTGTTCGGAAGTTTCCCACCAGAAATAACTGATAAAGCCCGGCCCTGCGTCCAATAATACACTATCAGCATTGCATGCAAGTGTTGTGTCAGGCAGGAGTGTTGTTTGGCCCTGGGTAGTATTGGCACTTACTGTTAGTAAAATAATGAGCATAACAGCTATAATCTGAAAATAGGATTTATTTCTCAAGACGTTGTCCATATTGCTGTAATCACTCATTGGCTGCGAAAGTACTGATTATTCGTATTTTTATGAAATCATATCGTCAAAAAGCTTTAAAAGCAAGCATCTTCAATGTACAATCTTTAATAACCTCTATGCCGTTTTCTTTTGCAAGCGCTTCAAATTCATCGTTTTCAGTTCCAGGATTAAAAATTATCCGTTTTGGTTTAAGTTCATTTATTATGTAATCGATATATGCTGCCTGGTTTTTTGGGCCAACGTACATAGTAACCGTATGGGTGTCCGTTATCGAAGGATTACCGGTTTGAATTTCTATATCTTCAATCGAATCCTTGCGTAAACCAATGGCCTCGACCGGGATGCTATTCCTATTTAGCTCTACTACAGCAGAATAGGAAAACCTGAATGGTTTTGCGCTTGCGCCAATTACTACTGTTTTTTTATCTTTTGATTTCATTGGATTTGGTTATGTTGAAAATGCAAAGTTGACGGATTTATTGCATACACCCGAAAATATTTCAGGTCATGTGTAGATGCAATTTTCTCATTGTTAACACATTAAATAAATATAGATATTTTAACCAATAAAAAGGCATTAGAAATAAGTGAGTTAGCTGTTAGGTTTTCAGGTTTGCCGACTGTTTTTGTGATGGCAGATATTGGATTGGGGTGCAAAGATTTAAACTTGAAAGGAGAATACAATATGAGTTTAAATAATTTCACAATAAGAACCCAGGAGGCCATACGAAGAGCACATGAAATTGCAGGTATTCAGCTTGATTTACTGAAAAAAAAACTTGATAAAAATGGCGTTAAACTGATAGCTACCGATGATACGATCAACTACTGTTGTAACAGGTACAGCCAATCTTTCAGAATCCTCCTTTAATGAAAATTGAAGAAGAAATATTATGCTTTGAGCCGCAATTCACCGGTAAGTTCAAAGAAAGCCTGCAGGCAGCGTGCAGTAAGTTTGGCATCTTCCAATGCATTGTGCGTATCCGATTCGCGGGAGAATCCAAAATATTTTGCTACATTTTCGAGGCTATGGGATTTGGGTGTTTGTTTACCGTTGTTGCTAAGGATCATAAAGCCATAATAAGAAATCGTATGCAGGTCGATCAGTTGCCAGGAAAAAGGCCACTTCAATTTTTCTTTTTTAAAGGCATAACTCAAAAAGTTAATGTCATTAATTACACTTTGGCCACAACATATTACTTTCCACAAAGGCTCGTCAGCGGGCCAATATAGGCTCTTTCTAATCCATGCCTGGAATTCCTCCAGCACATCATACATAATAGGTGCTTCGTCGAGATCATCTAAAGAAATCCCGTGTATTTCCTCCGAATGTCCCGAAAAAGCATCTTCATTCTCAGGATAAACATTGGTCAGGTATTCACCTTTTTTAATCCACTCGTCATCGTAAATTTCTGCACCGATCTGAATAATCTCGTTGTAATCGGGTTCCGGGCCGGTCATTTCCAAATCAAAAACCAAATAGGGCATAAGCAATATTATTAATATTAGTGTTGGTACAATATTAAAAAGAAATTCCAAACACAACAAATACTCGTTGTGCATGGGGATTGAAAATTAATGATCCATAAATTGGCAAGCTGTATTTTTCAGTAATCCTTATACCTTTTGATAGTTTCAGGCCTATGTTAACTATACCAAAAGAATCTTCGTTGTTGTAAAGATAATATGCACCGGTGCCTCCACCAAAAAAAACATTGAAACCAACAGTCTTGACAGTTCCACCATATCCCAATTCGAAATAAAATGAATGCCTTTATCAGCTCCATAAAGATTATAGGCGGTCAATACAGAAACCGGGAATTTTTTAACACCCTTAATGGTGGCTGTGCCCTCGATTACATGGCTTGTAGAATCTTTTGAATAATCAAAAAAATTGTTACTGGCCGATTTACCATTCGGGTAAAAGTAATTAGTCACAGATAATGTTACGACATCCCTGATGTTGTACGAGACGCATAGTTCAACCTCCTGGAATGGATTGCTGCTGATTGCATATGAGCCCCAGTCCCCAGCAGTAAATCCTGCAATGGAATACCCAAGTCGAGGTTCTACTGCTGCAGCATTTCAAAAATCAGTACCACGCCATACGTAGCGGCTCACAATATCTGCTTTAAGTAAAATTTGCCACTTTTATCTTCCTGTGCAAAGGTAGAAATCGCAATGAAAAGTATTATTAATGTCAATGCCGGACAGATTCTATCCCTCATCATTGTATTTTGATATTGTAAATTTTAGTTTTGCAAAAATTGTAAATAAAAATTTGATAAACAAAAGAACCTTCTGCAAATTTAAATTCGGGGAGATATGGAGTAGTTGAGCTTATTACAGTAATGATCCAGATGAATAAAAATAAAATTTTGCAAAAATCTGTTCAATCAATAAAAAATTAAATTGTGTGCTTTTGATGAAAGCCCATCGAAAGAAATCAGAAGACATATATTGAATAAATACGCTCAATAATGAAATTTATAAAAACAGATGTTACACCTGCTATTCATGAGTTTAGATCAGAACTATACCGAAGATTTTCTGCTCCGATTGATGGAATGTGGGAAAAGCTTTTTATTGCTTCTTCTCAACATTATTTAATAATAAATGAAGGCCAAAATATTGGGTATTGTTGTATTGATGACAAAAATAGTTTGAACCAACTCTATCTTTGCAGTGAAAGTAATTATCTTATGGATAGAGTTGTTCAGACCTTAGTTGAATTGAAATTAATAAGTTCTGCAAAGCTGAGTTCCATCGAACCGGTTTCATTTAATGCATGTTTAGCTAATTCGAAATCTGTGCAGATTAATACCTTTTGTTTTCAACATCTAAACAGCCCGTTGGAGAGAGAATTCACATTGAATGTTGAATTGGTTTCAAAAGAAAATACGCAGGCAGTAAGAGTTTTCCTTAAGGACCAAATAGGTTTTGATGATAACTTCGGCTACGTAGAAAATTTGGTAAAAAGAAAAGAGCAATATATGATCAGGGAATCTGGAATTATAATTGCAACAGGTGAATGCCGACTGAGCGATTCTCAGGTTGGTTTTGCTGATATAGGAGTAGTTGTAAACAAAGATTTTCAAAGTAAAGGCCTAGGTACACAAGTATTACAGCAGTTGGTTAAGAGAGCACAGCAAGCAAACAGAATGCCCATTTGCTCGACTACTTATGACAATATTGCTTCAAAGAAAGCGATAGAGAAAGCAGGGTTCTATTGTTCTCATATCATTTTTGACATCGAATTTATTGACGAAAAAAATAAGAAAAATGACATACCAGGAATTAGGATATAATGATACGTTTAAAAGATACAGAGTTGATCAAAACTTAGGTTCATTTGAAATTGGTAGGGTAATATTGGAACATAAAGAAAGGTATGTTGTAAAGACCCCTGCTAATGAGTATGATGCTGAACTCATAGGCAATTTAAGGTTTACGGCAGAAAGCAGGTATGACTTTCCTGTAGTTGGAGATTGGGTTTCTCTTTCTGAGTATGATGAAGGCAAAGCACTGATTCATGCAATTTTTCCCAGAACTTCCATCATAGAACGACAAGCAGTTGGCAAGTCAGGACAAGTACAAATCATTGCAACAAATATTGATTTTGGTTTAATTGTTCAGGCAGTTGACCGAGATTTTAATTTAAACAGGTTAGAAAGATATTTAACAATTTGCAATGCTTCCAATGTTGAACCAATTATTGTATTGAGCAAAATTGACCTGATCAATAGCTCTGAGTTGGAATCTATTCTTGCCCGAATTGGCCAGCGAATTAAGGATGTACTTGTTATTACCGTAAGCAACCAAACCCTTGGATACAAAAAGCTGGAAATGGTTATCGAAAAAGGAAAAACCTATTGTTTGCTTGGCTCTTCCGGTGTTGGTAAATCTACTATACTAAATAACCTTTCAGGCAAGTTACAAATGAAAACGGGAGAAATAAGTTCGAGCGTTAATAAAGGAAAACATATCACCAGCCACAGGGAGTTAATTGTGCTGGATACCGGAGGAATCTTAATAGATAATCCCGGTATGCGGGAGGTTGGAATTGCTGACACAACAAGTGGCCTGGAAATTACATTCGATACCATTATTGGATATGCTCAAAATTGCAGGTTTAAAGATTGCACACATATCCATGAGAAGGGTTGTGCCGTACTGACGGCCTTTGATAATGGAGAAATAGATAAAGATTCATATTCCAATTTCCAAAAAATGCTAAGAGAAAAAATTCATTTCGAATCTGACTCCGTAGAGAGAAAGAAGAAGGACAAGGACTTTGGAAAAATGGTTAAGAACGTCAAAAAGCAAAGAAAAAATATTAAGTATTGAACGCAATCTAAATTTTGTAGTGCTAAATAATCCAAAGACTTTCTCTTACCTTCGGATATGTAATTTTTCGGGCACAACAATTAATGAAAGGTTTTATTAGCTTTGCAAAATATTATGTAATTTTTATACGCTGTACCAGATGGTGCAACTAAACATTTAAACTTGATTAACACTTATAACACTATGAAAAACTTGATCTTACTTTTTGCCTTATTCTTTGGAATTAATGTTGCCTTTGCACAGGTTTATCCTGATAAATACCTGGTAGAGTTTACTGATAAAAACGACTCACCCTATTCCATAAATAATCCAAATGAGTATCTTTCTCAAAGAGCTATCGACCGCCGTGATCTTTATGGTATCGCCATCGATGAGTACGACCTTCCGGTCAATCCACAATATATACAGGCTGTAGCCGAAATAGGAGTTGATATTCTCAACCCAACCAAATGGCTGAATGCAGTTGTGATTTATACAACTGACATTTCTAAGCTGGACGAAATTGAAGCTTTGCCTTTTGTTAAGGCCATCCGAAAAAATATTGTTAGCTCGCTAAATAAAGTTTTACCTGAAGAATCCGACATGGTTTCGCTCAACAAACCATTTGGTATGAATGAAGTGATGGGTGAATTAACGACAAATTATAAATCCGGCAATTCAACCAGTTCATTGGACTATGGCGATGGTTATGATCAGATCAACCAGATTGGCGGCATCGAATTGCACGACCAGGGCTTTATGGGCCAGGGAATGATAATTGCTGTTTTGGATGGTGGATTCTCGTCCACCAATCAAATGGCTGCTTTTGATAGCCTGTACATGAACGATCGGATCCTTGGTGTTTGGGATTTTGTTAGCAATAGTTCAAATGTTTACCAGGGGAGTACACATGGAACAGCAGTACTTTCTACCATGGGATGTAATCTTCCGGGAGAACTGATCGGTACAGCGCCTGAGGCCAGTTACTACCTGCTTCGTACTGAAGATACCGGAACGGAATATTTGATTGAAGAATACAACTGGGCTTCTGGTGCCGAATATGCCGATAGTGTTGGTGCCGATGTGATCAATAGTTCATTGAGCTATAAAACTTTTGATGATCCCAACCAGGATCATTCATACAATGATATGGACGGAAATACAGCACCGGTAACCATTGCTGCCGACAGGGCCATGAGCCGCGGCATGATTGTAGTAAACAGTGCTGGAAATTCGGGCAACGACCCGATTTGGCCATATGTTGGTGCTCCTGCAGATGGTGATAGCGTATTTACAATTGGTTCGGTTAAATCAAACGGGCAATATTCGAGTTTCAGCTCGATAGGGCCTACGATAGATGGAAGAACAAAGCCAAATTTCGTAGCACGGGGTTCGCAGGCTGTGGTGGCTTCAACCAATGGCGGGACTTCTACTTCCAGTGGTACTTCTTTCTCATCACCCATCAGTGCGGGGATGACAGCCTGCCTGTGGCAGTTCGATCCCTATATGACCAATATGGATGTTTTGAATGCCATCCAGATGAGTGGTAGCCAGGCTGATGATCCGGATGACCTGCTTGGGTATGGAATACCTAACTTTGGCATGGCAAGCCTCATTTCGAAAGGATTTAACACAGACATGGTTTCTGAAATCAACGACATCGATGTTTTTCCAAATCCATTTACTGATGAATTGAAGATTGCCTACAATTCACCCGATACACACAGTGTTTCCATCCAGCTTTTTGATATTGCCGGTAAGTTGCTTTATAACCAGGATAATATCAACCGCAAGTATGGTCTCAATTATTTTCATGTTGGCGGCTTGCAAAACCTGAAGCACGGTGTTTATTTTCTTAAGATTTATTCGAACACTGAAATTGCAACCAAAAAAGTGCTGAAGGTGAGGTAAACCTTGTAATGAAAGTTGTTAGGTTTTAAAGTATTTTCCCGCTGATTTCGCAGATAATATTCTGCAGAAATTTGCGGGATTTTTTTTGTGATTATTGTACGCCATAAACCTACAAAGAATAGGATTGGAATTATTAACTCTTTCCAGGCTTATGGTGTATTCTGCATATCAAAAATCCGCCTCTAGAGAAGCCTACCACGTCTCTCCGTCATTTAGCTAAAAAATTTTCCTTGAGCAGTATTAAATTTAGGAGAACACTATTTTCCAATGCATTAGATTTCAGCCTGAGACTTGACTTTCCCTCCTAAATGTCGTATCTTTCAGCTCTTAATGTTTTTACCAAAAAAAATCAGCCATGAAGAAGATTTACCTGCTCCTTATTTTAGCGGTTTTAACTAACGAAGTAACTTCACAAATACCCGAAGCCATAACCATTGAACCTGCCTGGGCATCAGCATACGATGAATTAACGCTTACTTTTGATCCTGACCTGGCATGCCATGAGAATGGCCCATTATCAGGTGTAGCCTCAGTAGCTATCCATTCCGGGGTAGTGCTGCAAAGTGGTGAGGATTGGGAATATGTTGTAATATTCAACGAAACCGGAGCCAACGGACAATCTGCAATGCTCACTCCAACCGGAGATGGCAGATACTCCATTACCTACACCCCATCTGATTTTTACGGTTTTCCTGAGCATACCAAAGTAACACATATCTGTGCAGTGTTTAACAATGGATACAACTGGAATCAGGATGGGCGGGATTTTGACGAAAACCGCGATTGCACCGACTTTCTTATTCCTTTACAGCCAGCGATGCCGGCTGCCATTTCTTTGGAACCACAGGATGGCACTGCCTATGATGAATTGACCTTGACCTTTGATCCTGATGAAGCTTGTTCCGAATTTGCCACACTTACCGGATCACCCTCTGTGGCAATTCACTCAGGAGTTGCGCTTCAATCAGGTGAAACCTGGCAATTTGTAGTCCAGTTTGATGAGTCCGGGGTAAATGGACAGAGTACCACACTGGCGCCAACCGGGGATGGAAAATATGCAATTACTTTTACTCCAAATGATTTTTATGGATTCCCTAATGGTGAAATGGTTACTGGGATATGTGCTGTATTCAACAACGGAGAGGACTGGACCCAGGATGGCAAGGATTATACTTCAGCAGGTAATTGTACTGATTTTTTTATTCCACTCCGCATACAGGAATTCACTGTAGACCTGAAAGTATTTCTTGAAGGGCCATTCAGGGAATATGAGATGTCGGCTGATCTTTGTGCAAGGGGTTTTCTGCCCTTGTCACAGCCATATAATATAGCACCGTGGAACTATGGAGGAACAGAAGTTGTGGAGGCAATCCCAAACAACAATATCGTCGATTGGATATTGGTTCAGTTTCGTGAGGCCAGTGAGGCATACTGTGCCAGACCTGGCACAACGGTTAAACAACAGGCTGCTTTCCTGTTAAAGGATGGTACAGTGGTTGATCTGGACGGGATTTCGTCTTTGACATATGAAGAACCTTTAACAAAGGATTTATTTGTTGTGATAAAGCACAGGAATCACCTTGCTGTATTGTCTGCCAATCCAATCAATTCCTCCAAGGGATTTTATAATTATGATTTTACAACTGCTGCAGACAAGGCATATGATTCGGGACAAAAGAACCTTGGGAATGTGTTTGGTATGTTTGGAGGAGACGGCTTTTGCGATGCTGAAATTGATATTGTTGATTTACTTTTTGAATGGGATTATGATGCAGGTAAGTGTGGCTATATTCCCGGAGATTATAATTTGAATGGAGAAGTACAAAATTCAGATAAAAACGATATTTGGTATGGAAATATCGGTGAATCTTCTTTTGAGTTAAATGCTAGTCTGTTTTTGGATCCTCCCACAAATTTCGGTTGTTATCGTAAGGTTCCTAAATATTACCTGGGATCGCAAGTAGGTCTTACCGCTTATTTTCAGTGGAATTCTTCTCCAAATTGTATTGGATATAATGTATATAGTTCTACAGTCTCAGGGATATATCTATCGGATCCTGATATAACTACGACCAGTACTAATGGAAACCATTATTATTCTTTTGATTATGGGAATCCTTATATCTTATATTTAGTTGTTAGGGCTTACGATGAATTTGGTGAAAGTTGTAATTCAAATGAAATTGCCATTTTAATTGCACCGTTGTATGACTGAATTTATTAATATAGATAAACCTCATCATCACAAAACCGTTTGGATTTTCTTCTGACCGCGAGGTTCTAAAATTAACTTCTGGAATTTTGACACTATTATATTCCCCATATTTGGAATTGATTTCGATAGATATTTTGAATAATTTTTGATTCTTTGATTGCTAAACTAACTTGTACCCGGTTTTGATAATCACACAATGTTTATTATTTCCCATCTGTAAACATAAGAACAAGCCAATGAAAAATAATTTTGTCTGTGACTGGTGAATGTCTTAAAACTTGACTTTCCTCCTTTAATTTCGTATATTCGGGCGCTTAAGAAAATCAGCAAACCAATGGGCCTTGAAAATGATTATTCTCAATTCTTATTTTAACTAATATCTTACTCTCTGCCATACCCGCATCCAACGGGTTTTTACTACCGGCCATTGCTGAATTAATGAAGCAGTAAAATTATTAAACATAGGCAAACAGGCATTCTACTTCAAAAATGTAACATAAGTGGTAAAGATTGTAACCACAGTGTTAGTCTCGCATTTGCAGCTGCATTAATTTTAGAAACTAAAACAATGAAGTAAAATTTTTTATAACACCAAAAAAACACACAACATGAAAATCTTAAAAATTATTCTTTTGGCACTTCTGGTGCTTTTAGGTACCACATTATGGTCACAGGTGGCCATTAATCTCGATGAAAGCACCGCTCATGAATCGGCCATGCTGGATGTAACCAGTACAGAACGAGGAGTATTGATACCAAGGATGAACACAATCCAAATGAACGACATTGATGACCCGGCACCGGGCTTGTCACTTTTCAACACAGATTCCAACAACTACTCCTTTTACAATGGGGCACAATGGATCACCCTTGGCAATGGTTTCGATACCGACTGGCATATCAATGGAAACCATTTGTATTCCGGACAGATTGGCAATGTCGGTATTGGAATTATTAATCCTGCTGCAAAGCTTGATGTAAGAGGTTCCGGTCCGGATGAAGGTGTAATCTTCCAAACCGGTAATTCCGATCTTTCGCACAAGCTTGCATTTTTTGGTGGAAAACAAAGTGATCCAAATCCATTTATTTCGTGGAAGCATGGTGACCCCTTACGATTTACCACCGATGAGGGTGGTTGGTCGGAAAAGATGAGAATATCTTCGGAGGGCAACCTTGGTGTTGGTACAGACGGCGTAGCTGATAAAGGAGGGCTACTTACCAAAACCAAAGATGGAAGCGGTTCAAAGGCAATTAGTCACCGTGTAACCATTGCCAATGCCACGGATGATAATGTGCTGAGGCTTGCTGGCCCGGAGACATACGGCCACGGAGCCAGGTTAAACTTTGGAGATGGTGATTATGCATATATTAGTGAGGATTTAGATGACAATCTCAAAATACATGCTTCTGGCAGGGTAGCCTTTACCGGAGGCTTTGTTGGTATTGGAACCGTCACACCCACCGCAAACCTTGATGTTCCTGGGAGTACCAAATTCGGAAGTACAGGAACACCATTTTTTGAAGTAAAACAACTAACAGGGAATACCCATTATTCGATGAATGCCCTGTTTATTGCTTTTCCATCCGGTTTTAATCAAA
>Ga0070728_10003120_pt1 | contig 18867 bp, 15 predicted proteins | sample tdDd471_FD_66723 | JGI IMG/M metagenome (GOLD analysis project Ga0070728, IMG submission 66723) | Marine sediment microbial communities from the Atlantic coast under amendment with organic carbon and nitrate - tdDd47.1 | ecosystem: Environmental > Aquatic > Marine > Coastal > Sediment | place... | reverse complement strand
TGTTCTGTAATACATTACTTTTCCATGAGGATCAACGCTTTCATTGTTTGATGAATATTGAGATAACTCTAAATCACCAAAGAATGGAGAAATAACAGCAGTTTTTGTACCACCAAATGCAGAGTTTAACCCCATTCCACCACGTCTTCTAATTCCGCCTTGTGCATTCCCTGGATTATTTCCTAATGCAACATATCTCCAACCGTAGTCATCAACAGTGTTATCTTCACTTTCCGTACCATTTCCAGTTCTACCTCTTACGAACCAATCCATAGACATAGGATCGTGAGCTGTTTCACTTTCTACTCTTCTATTACCGTCCGCATCATAGAAGTATCTTCTGTTAGTTAAAGCAACTAAACCATTTGTTGTTACATAGAAACTATCATATCTAATACTATTAAACTTGAATCCACCAGACAAACCAATTTTGATTGGTCCTGCAATAGCATCATCAGTAGAATCGATAACCCAAGTTTTATCTAAGCCCTCAGATTCATGAATAAAGTATTCTACTTCAGGTGTTCCTGCATTATCATTTGCAGGGTTTCTAAAGTATGTATACCCTTCAGTATTTTCCGGGGAATCCCAATAAGTAGATACTACTTGTCTTGGACCAGATGTTATTTCAACCCATCTTGATTCATCAACACTTATATCTAAAAATTCTGATGCTTTGGGTCTCCAATTATCATCAGCATTAGATTGGTTAGTTACAAAATAGTAACCAGTTGAAACTGCCGGCTGTGTACCAGACCACCAATTTGCAACTTCATTAACAACATTACCCGTCTGTTCAAACGGTTCAGGTTGTGTCTGAATATTTCCTTGCGGATAGTAGCATGATTTTGCTTTGATCAAACACTCTTGCAACTGTCTTCCAGACTGTGCAGAAGCATCATACATCAATAGCATAAACGCTAAAGCCGAAGTTAGTAAAATAAACCTTTTCATAAGGCACTCCTTAATTGTGTATAATTAAATTATAAAAAATATTTTTATCGTTTAAAACGCCATCCATTTTCTTCTTTTTCAAATATCCAACCAGCTATCTTACCTGGTGTGATTTCATTAAAATTATTCCAATATGTATTATCAAAATAATTTCTTGAAGAAGTTGTGTCGTATTTCATAGTCTCTGAATCAGACATGATATTTTTAAATCTATCTTGCCATAACTGCAAGTTTGATTCTCTTAAATCAATCCAACCTTGACTACACCATTTATCAATGTTTTCACTATTTAAATCGTAGTTTCCACCTGCTATTCTAACAGGAACTTTGACAAACTGACCTTTTAAAAATTTTTCATTATTTATCAATATTGGTAATCCAATTGATAAAATTTGTTTTCTTAATCCGTCATTCGATTCAATTAAGTTAAGAACTTTCTCTCTTGTGTTTCGTATATTATCATTAATAAACGAATTAAAATCACCATAAATCAATTTTAAAATATGTGATTCAAAAAGAAGTTTAGATAATCTTGGGGGTCCCAATAATTCAAAGGCAACTCCTTCAATTCCTTTTTCTTCCTCTAAATTTTCTAACATTTTAATTGCTTTATTTCTTAAGAAACCACCTCTATATGTTGGTCCTAAAGCAAAAGCATCAATACCTTGAATCATGTCTTTACCAGTATTACCACCCATTGCTTCAAATATTAAATAATCTGCAATTTCCTCTGGTGTAACAATCTCCATCTGACCTAAAGAACTAATCGTTTCAAATTCATTCTTTGAGAATATACCATTTTCACCTGTATCTATAAATACTGATTTTAAATCCTCACCAGTATCAACTACCCCATCATTATTCTCAAAATCAAACTCACCTTTAGTTTCAAAGGCATCCTTCATATCCATATCATAAAGTCTAACAGACTTTCCACCTTTCTTTACAGTATCAAAAGTGATTTTTTTCCATGCTATTGTTGCAGCTGGCTTTATCTCTTTTACTATAGTAGAATTAGGTGTTCTTGCCATCAAATACATTAACAAAGTTTGAGCACCTGCTACTGCATTTTTAGACATTAGAACTCTTGATGGCTTATCTTCACTGTGAGTATAAGGTATATTTAACCCCATACCACCAGTACCACTTGTTCCTACCTTAATATACATTTTAGATTTAGCTTCACTTAAGCCCTCAGCTAAAAGTTGAATATGTCTAATCAGTTGTGGAATATAAGTACTAGCCATCAACATTTCAACATTATCTTTATCTAAAACTCCATTATCAAAATCATTTATTACTGTCAAAGAACTCTTATAAACATCTGAATAAGCTATCCCAGTTGCTGTATTGATACAATCAATAACTAAATCTGGTTTATGTTTTGCAATCAATTTGAATAAAAAAGAATTTTCTTTAATATTATCATCAAGATCTAAAAAAGTATCTTTGATAATCTCCATTCTTGTTTCAGAATCATTCAATAAAGTAGAATAATGAATATCTTTCCATTCTTCTCTAGTAAAAAGATTACCCCATTCCGCCTTTAATTCCGGGCAATTTTCACCGAATTCTTTTCTTAAATCCTTAATAGCATCTTCTGCTTCTTCTTGTCTTAAAGAACTAATAATCAAGGTTTTAACATTATGTCCAATTAACTTTTTGGATATTGCTCCACCTACCAAACCCCATCCGCCTAATATCAAAACTTTTGAATTTTCTAAGTTCATTTTTACTTTTTCTGTATATTTTTCTGAAAATTTTACTCTACGAATTTTCAATTTAAAGTAAATAAATGAATTTTCCAAAAATTTTCTTCTAAAATATTTACTTTTGTAACTAAAAAAAGTATTTTTATTTTTTTGGATGAACTTCTATAAACAAAGACACATTTTTTACCCAAACATCTCGGAGATTTTTAAATATTTTTACAATTTTCTTTGAAATTTAATCAATATTATCAACTTACTCTATATAATACATATTACTATTACGCATTATACTTTATATTAATAGTTGGAGTTCTTATATAGATTACATCAATATATCTTTTTATCACTTATACTTTTTACTCCATAAGTCTTTTAATCTATTCAATATCTTGCTTTCTGAACCAAAGCCCTTAGGTCTATAATATAATTTATCTACTTTTTCAGGGAAGTAGTTCTCTTCAACAAAGTTATTTTCAAAGGAATGCGGATATTTATAGTTCAAGCTATATCCTTCTTCTTTCATAAGTGCTGTAGGAGCATTTCTAAGATGTAAGGGAACTGTTGTGTCGATACCTTTCTTGATGTCTTGTAACACTTCATCAATTGCCTCGTAGGACGCATTTGATTTTACAGTAGATGCTAAATACAAAACACCTTGAGCAAGTATTATTCGTGCTTCAGGCATACCGATTTTAGTAACAGCATCAAAAACATTATTTGCCAAATTCAATGCATTAATATCAGCATTACCAATATCTTCCGACGCAAATATTATCATTCTACGAGCAATAAATTTAGGATCTTCACCTGCATCAAGCATTTTACCAAGCCAAAATACAGAAGCATTAGGATCAGAACCACGCATTGATTTAATAAATGCAGATATTGTATCATAATGATTTTCACCTTTTTTATCATATTTTGTGATTTTTTTCATTACAATTCGTTCAATATCAGATTTGGTAATTAGTATATCGCCTTTGCCTTTAGACTTAATTATTGATTCTAATATATTTAATGCTGTTCTTGCATCACCACCAGATAAATCAATTAAAATATCTAATTCTTTGATACTTATATTAATTGATTTCAATTGCTCATCTTTTTCAAGAGCATTTAGTATTATTGATTTTAATTGTTCTTTAGATAGAGCATTTAATTTATAAACTCTACAACGACTTAATAGTGCTGAATTTACTTCAAATGAAGGATTCTCAGTTGTTGCACCTATTAAAATTATACTCCCATCTTCTACTGAATGTAATAAAGAATCTTGCTGTGATTTATTAAATCTATGAATCTCATCTATAAATAAGACTGTTTTTTTATCATTCTTTAAATTATATTTTGACTTTTCAATTATTTTACGGATTTCTTTTACCGCTGACTCAATAGCTGATGTCTTTATAAATTCAGCATTTACTTCATTCGCTAATAAAAAAGCAATTGAAGTTTTACCAGTACCAGGAGGTCCCCAAAGAATAGTAGAAGGCAAGTAATCTTCTTTCAAAAAAGCAGTCAAAGCTCCATCCTCTCCAATGATATGCTCTTGTCCAACCAAATCATTTAATGACTTTGGTCTAACTCTTTCTGCTAAAGGTGAAAATTTATTTTCACTATTTTGTTCTTCAAATAATTCCATTTTCTTAATTTAGTATTTTATAAAACACTAAATTATCAAATTTTATGAAAATCTTACTTGTTTTCTTATTAATTATTCTTATTTCTTGTAATAACACTAATCTTCAAAAAGATGAAGATAGTAGTTCACTCCTGATTGGAACATTCAATATCGAATGGTTGGGAGATGGAATTGACGATAAAAATCCAAGAAACGAAGAAGATTATAAAAATATTGCTTTAGTAATAGAAGATTCTGGTGCAGAATTACTTGCATTACAAGAAGTTGAAAATCTTGAATCTTTAAAAAGAATATTAAAGCATTTACAGAATTGGAAATTTATTTTTACTGATGAAGATGGGAGTCAAAATAATTGTTATATATTTAAGTCATATTTGGATTTAGAAGATAATGGCACTTTCGATGATTTACAAATTGATGGTTTTGGAACAAGAAAAGGAGCTGTCGCTAAACTAAAGTATGGAAATTTAGAACTAATTTTACTAAATGTTCATTTAAAATCTACATCTTCCTATGATAATACCGAAGAGAAAAAGCAAATATCCTATGAGCTTAGAAGAAAACAATCTATTGAAATAGTAGAGTTTAGAGATTCTATTCTTAATAACAACATCTCAAATAATATTATAGTATTAGGTGATTTTAATGATAATCCTCTTAGAAATGAAAAATCTAATATATTAACTTTAGACTCAAATTTTTTCTTTGCAACAAAAGGATTGGAAAGTTGCAAATCTCAATATTATGATTTAATAGACCACATCATAATTTCAGAGAATTTAATTAATAATTTGGAACCAGTTTCAGCTTATGTCTATGATTTTGCTACAATCTTAACAAAGGAACAAGTCGATAAAGTATCAGATCATTGCCCTGTTATTGTTAGAATTAATGTGGATTAACCTTTTTGATTCTTCTAATATCAATATCTAAAGGTAATTCCGTTTTATTTTGAATTGAGTCGAATAACAAAGAAGCACAGTAAGGAGCAAGTAAAACAGCTTTTGCACCCATTCCATTGAAAATATACGCATTATCTTGGATAACAGATTGACCTAAAAAAGGTCTTCTGTCAAAAGTTGCTGGTCTTATTCCTGCTTTATGGTCAACTACTTTATAATCAGACTTTAAGAATTTTTCCAAATTATCAAGTAATCTATTCTTTTCAAACTCTGTTGGCTCTTCGTCTTCAAAAGTCCATTGAAATGAAGCACCTACTTTATATCTATTTTTTGCAACTGGAAACATAAATAAATTTTTACTGATTATATGGTCAATCTTAAAATTTTCAACTTCTATTCCAAGAACTTCACCTTTAGCAAAATTATATCGCAGATTTGGAAACAGAGGATTATTTTCGCCATAATAACCTTCTGCAAAAATAATATTTGAAAACGCTTCATTTTCTAATTTTAAATCAGAATTAATGTGTTTGTATAATATCTCGCAAGTCTTTAATTTATGAATTTTACTAAAATACTCGTGGCTCAAGTCTAAAAACTTATTTGTATCAACAAATCCCGAATTATAAACTCTTCCAAAACCAACATTATTTTCAATTTTATTAGTATATCTATTTGGAATAATATTCTCATCCATAAACATACTGTTTGGAAAATCTTTAGATTTTGTTTTCCATAATTCTACTTCATTTTCGTTTGATAAGATTTTATAAATATCAATTTTAAAATGAAACTTTTCTTCTAATACACTTTCAATCTTAGAATAAAATTCATCAAGGAATGGCACTAATAATTCTGCTTGCCATGACGCAGTAAATCTTTTAAATACTATAGGATTATATATTCCAGCAGCAACCTTAGATGAAGTATTAGATCTCTCATTGTTTACTAATAAAAAATCAACATCATTTAGATATAAGTGCCAAGCTAAAATTGTCCCAGACAATCCACCGCCAACTATTAATATTTTATCACTCATCTAATTTCTTTTGCCAATAAGTTCTTACAATTCCCATTCCATTAAAGCTTTCTTTAAACTTTAAAAGTGATTTATTTACATATTTGCCAGAATCTTCTGTCGAAATACCATAATTAAGATACTTATATGATAGTTCTGATAAATGCTTTTTTAAACTAAATAGACCAAAATGTATAGCTTTATACTCAAGTAAATTATAATCTAAACATGAATAAAAAATATGCCAACCATTTTTATTAATATTAAATATTAAAAAACCACCAAGAATCTTATTATCAATTTTAGAAACAGCGATTTTAACTCTATCAGGATATAATTCTAATAATTTAATAATTTCATCTTTTGAATGTACTGGGCTTGTATTATATTTTTTAAGATTATCTTGTAAAATTAAATAAAATTTATCAATCTCATTTTTATCTTCAATAAAATCAAACTTAACACCAAGAGAAATTGCTTTTTTAATATTCTGTCTTGATTTAGTACTTGAATAGTTGTTATAATAGTTAATATAATCTATTTCATTAAGACCTTTAATCTCTTTTAAACTATAGAAAGTAGAAAGTTCTTCAGCTTCTCTAATATAGTTCCTTCTTACCAAAGCAAAATCTAATTGATCTATTGGATTATTTAAAAATATCTTTGGAGAATGCCTAAATTCAATATAGTTTATTCCATTTTCAATGCAATATTCTTCTATTTTTTCATAAATAGCATCTATAATTTCATAATTTAAGTTTTCTTTAATTACAATTCCACCATAAGAAGTGCCAGGGTGAGATTTTAATATTTTCTTATCTTGTTTTACTATTAAAGCTGCAGGAAATACAGCAATCAATTTAGATTTATTATAAATTAAAAGTGAATTATCTTTAAACCTATCTCCTGGGTGGTAAGATAAAAACTTTCTTTCGTGGAAAATAGTACCGTTAATTGAAGTCTTTACAAATTCTTCATAAGTATCAGTCAAATCATTCTGAAAAACTTGTATTCTCAACTTAATCATAGTATTGGCACTAATTGCCCATTATTATTTAAAGATTGATTTGCTGCTTCTAAAATTTTAACAACACGAAGCCCCATCTCACCATCAGTCATTGTATTAGTACTACTTTTGATAGATTGATAAAAATGTTCAACCTCTTCTTTTAATGCTTCTTTATTAGAAATAGAAGGCGATACCATATCACCAATTCGATATTGAATTAATGATTCGTATATATCTTCTTTCTTTTCAATCCTAACACCTGAGTCATAAATTTTAATTTTTTCAGCATTTTCCATATCATCAAAAACAAGCATCTTCTTACTTCCGCCAAAAATTATTTTCCTAATTTTAACAGGCGATAGCCAATTAACGTGGATATGTGCAATACTGCCATCATCAAAATTAATATTCAAATAAGCAACATTCTCTATATTTTTATCAGAATAAGGCATCACGCATTTACCTGTTGCATTAACACTAACAGCTTTCTTCCCAGTGCAATATTCCAAAATTGATATATCATGCGGTGCTAAATCCCAAATTACATTAATATCATGTTGAAATAAACCTAAATTAATTCTAACACTATCAAAATAAAGTATATCGCCCAATGCACCTTCGTCTATTAATTCTTTAATTTTTTGGACAGCCGAAGTATAAATATAAGTATGATCTACATTTAATATCAGATTTTTCTCTTTAGCAATTTTTAATAACTCTTCTGCTTCTTTCACAGTCGATGTCAGTGGTTTCTCAACCCAAGTATGCTTCCCAGATAAAAGACTACTCTTAGCAAGTTCAAAATGCGAAAAAACAGGTGTTGCTATTGCCACTGCATCAATATCATCTCTTTTAAAAATATCTGCTGGATTACTCGTTAGTTCAACATTTGGATATTGACTTTTTACTTTGTCTAATTGTTTTTTATCTAAGTCGCAGGCGATAGTAAGATTCCAAGATTCTGAATTGTTAAAATTTCTTAGAATATGAGAACCCCAATATCCGCAACCTATTACTGCTATATTCATTATCTATCTTAAAAATTTATTAAAATGGTAGAAATATTATATAAAGTCCAAAATTTTATGATGGATTATTTAATTTACTCTCTGCTATTCTCAAATTACCTTTGAAAGTAGCATTGTTTGGGTCTAATTTAATTGCATTATTGAAATGATTTATTGCATCTTGAACTTTGTTCAACTGCAACTCAATATTTGCTAAATTATTAAAGTAATGAGGATTCCCTTGGAACAACTGAACTGCTCTCAAATACTTTTCATAAGCATTCTCAATAGCATTCTGTTGAGCATAAGCATTCCCATAATTAAAATATATAGATGCTAAAGTTTCTTTAGTTTTTCCAAAATTTGGAGCAATTTTTATCACTTTTTCATAGTAATAGATTGCTGAATCTGCTCTATTTGCTTGAGCAAATACAGTTCCATAGTGTTGCAAATAACTCGGATGCTCAGGTGCTGCAAAATATGAATCTCTCATAACTTGAAAAGCTTCTTCAAACTTTTTTTGCTGCATCAAGATTTGAGTTTTATTCATCACAGCATTAGTCAACATATCTCTTGCTTGAAATTCAATTTGATTTACAATCCCACCTTTACCTTCTTTGATAGCAACTTCAAGTTCATCTATTGCCTTGTCAAATTCACCTGCTTGAATATAATAATATCCAACAAACATTCTTAATTTAGCATGAAAAGGATACTTTTCTTTTAATTCAAGAAGCCATTTTCCACCTCTATCCAAATAGTCTTTCTTCAATTTTATATCATCAGTAGTCCTAGCACTATCAACAATAGCAACAGCTGCATACCAATCATCTTTCAATTCTATATCTCTATCTGTCCATGATATTAGAAACAAGAATCCTATAATAAAAGCAGGAATTAAAGCAATAATTTTGTCTTTTGTAGTTATGTTGTTTTTCATAATTTTATTTATTTATTACAGCAATTTTTTGAACTGATTGTAAATTACTCACACCAGAAGATGCTAAAATAAGGTAAACTCCCGACTTTACAAAATTTCCTGAAAAATCTTTTCCATCCCAATGGATTTTATCACCTAAAGCATCTATTTTTCTAATTAACTCTCCACCCACTGTTGTAATTCTAATATCAGATTTACCAGCTAATCCTTCTATTGTTAATGTAGGATTATTCTTAGTATTAAATGGTTGAGGATAGCAAATAATATCATAATTTTGAGAAGGCATTACAGAAACAGATTTAGCAGCATACAAACCTAATTCAGTTGCTATAAATACTTCACCAGTATTTTTATTTATATTTATATTTTTTACATTATTAGAAGGTAAAGGGGAATTTTCACTTGTAATATGAGCAATCTCAATAGTTCCATCTGGATTATAAACATAAATTCCTTTTGATGTAGATATCCATTTATAGTTAATCTCATCTACAAATATATGGTTAACATCAAATTCTAAAAACATATTAGGAGAAACTGCTACTAAAGAGCGGGGGTCATCATCATACAAAAAGCCAGAGGGATTCAAAAAATAAGTAATCCCAGTTGGAGTACCCACCCATATCCAACCATTTTTATCAAGAGCAATACTTCTAATCGTATTATTAGCTAATTCGGGAACATTATTCGTTTGTAATTGCATACAAATGTCGTCTGATTTATCATCTAAAGTCCCATTCTCATTAAATAGAACTAATCCTTCTTTATCTCTAGATAAATCTGAACCAAGCCATTTAGTTCCTTCATTATCAATTGCTAAGTGCATAAATCCTCTTTTATCCTCACCCGCACAATTTATATATGAATAAAACTGCTCACCATCTTTTGCTATCAGTACAGGACCACTATAAAAATCAGCCCAATTTATTGTCCACGAAACATTATTTCTATCAAATTGAGTTTCAGCAGCTTCTAAATAAGATGGTGGATCTAATGGTCTTGTGCCAACAAAAGCAGAATTAGTATCATTATACACTTTATACTTGTATTCTTCATTTTTTGTATCAATTACAAGTAAGCCAGTTCCGTTTCCTCTTCTTCCTACATATACATCATCATCTTTATTTATACTTATATTTCTATAATTATTTTCAGGAATAGAATTACCATAAACATCTTTAATAAAATCATTATAATAGGTCCAGTCTTGTCCATCATATTTCATAAATCCACGACCACCAGTGGTTATCCAAAGATTGTTTTTACTATCAATATCCATATCAAAAATAGTATTAGAAAAACTTGATTTTGGAGTCTTTATACTTAAAGTTTTATCATTACTTACAAATCCTAAGCCCTCAAACTCCATTAGTAAAACTAAATTATCATTAAAAGGAATTACCTTATTATGAGATGATCCAGCTATCGTATCATTACCGAAAAAATCAAATCTGTCTTTATTACTTAACCCTTTAAAACCATAAGTATAATCGTAATATAAATTATTATTAAATATGAATAAATGATTAATATTATAAGTGCTTTCTTCGATTAATCTTAAAGTGTCCGATTCTTGTATATAAATATTCTTTTGATCACATATATATAAATTATTATTCGATATTATTAAATCCTTTGCGTAAGTTAATTCTTCATTATTTAGCAGACCTATTCTATTCCAATTCTTTGGATCGCTAATTGTTTTACCTAACTCAATATATGCAACTCCCTTTTGCTCAGTTGCTATATATATTTTGTTATTATAAAATTTTAAGGAATTAACATTTGCTAAACGATAAGTATCACCAAAAGTCTGCTCAAACTCACTACCTTCAGGATTCGGATTAAACTCAGAAACACCAAACGCACCTGAGATATAAACTATACCATTAATATATTTTATTCCAGTTATAGTTTTATTTACAATATTCGAATTAACTATATCATATATATTAATAATTCTGCCATCATCAAAAATCATATCAATATAACCTTCTTGATTTCCAGCAATAATTAATTTTAAACTGGGAATATATTCTATTGCAGTATAATTTACTGATGAAAGTCCATTAATATTATCAAAGAATTGATAAGAATCATCAGAAACAGAATATTTTAGGATACCCCCCGAACTAGCACACCATATATTTTCTTGCTCATCTATCACAGCATCTTTTATCGAAACAAAAGAAACATGAGATTTCCAATCAAATAATTTAAAGTCTTGGGAGTATAAATTGAGAGATAATAAGCTTGTCAATAATATAAGTAATCTTATCATTTTCTTACTTCATTGGTGATTAATAAGCAGATATACGATTACTCATAAAAATTGTTTTTATAATTTTTGTAATAAATCACACATTTCTAAACAAGTAACAGCAGACTCATATCCTTTATTGCCGGCTTTGGTTCCAGCTCTTTCAATTGCTTGTTCGATTGTATCTGTAGTTAATACTCCAAAACTAATTGGAATTGTATTACTTAATGATACTTGTGCAATACCTTTTGTTACTTCAGAAGCAACATAATCAAAGTGAGGAGTTGACCCTCGGATAACTGCACCTAAAGCAATTATTCCGTCATATTTTTTACTTTCTGCAATCTTTTTGACCGTTAGAGGTACTTCAAACGCACCAGGACATAAAACAGAATCAATATTATCTTTACTAATTCCATGTCTTACTAAAGCATCAATTGCACCATCTACTAATTTTGTTACTATAAACTCATTCCAACGAGTTGAAACAATCGCAAATTTGAATTTATTATTAGTAAAGTTACCTTCTATTATCTTCATTGTTTTGCCTATTCGTCAGTAAAGTAGTATTCAGTCAAATCATCAAATTTAACATTTGTAACAATCCAACCAGCACTTGGTGATTTATAAAATGTAAAAATCCATCTCATAGGAAATTTAGTATGCAAGCCAATATAACGAAGTCGGATAAATGATTTTGTGATTTCTTCAGCATTCACTGGTTCAAATCCCTTAAGCAATCCATAGATTTCAAACGCTTTATGAGTTTGATTTTCTAAAGCTTTCATCTTATCATTCTGAGCAACTAAAAAACTGCTCTTCATCAATTCATTATAAGCATCAGTTACATTACTATCTAATAAAAAATTAAAGAATTTTGAAGTTTTAACTTTTAATTCTTGTGGTACTTTTTTATAAGAATCTGATCTCCCACCGAAAGAACTCTGTAGCTCATCTCCTTGAGAGAAAGCTGTTGAAACTCCGATTAGGAAACATAAGACAAATATAATTTTTTTCATTTTTTAAATGTTTTGTTTTGAAAACCTTAGATTTACAAAATTAAATATTTTTTTTAATATACAAGTAATTTTCTTTTAAATTAAGTAATTTTACTTACAATAAATCTATAAAAAGTAAAAAAGCAGACAAAACTGCCTGCTTTAATTAATTTTTTTTAATCAAACTACTTAGATTCTTCTGTTTTTTGTTCAGATTCAGCTGGAGTAGTTGCTGGAGCAACAGGTGTTGCAGCAGGTTGTGACATTGGCTGGCTAACTTTCATTCCTTCTGTTGGTGCTTTTAATTGCTGACCACCACTGTTCAAGAAAAATAAATTAGTAACTAAAGTCAGAACAATTATAGCAGTAGCTAAAGTCCAAGTAATTTTAGATAATAAATCAGTTGCTCTTCTGCTACCTAAAACAGAATTGAACTGACCACCCAATCCACTCATGCCCGTAAGCATATCACCTTTACCAGGTTGGATAAGAACTGCAGCTATCAATAGTAGTGCAATTAACAATAAAATTATACTTATTATGATGTACATGTTTTTATTCCCAATTAAAATTATTATTTTTGAAGATTACAAAATTAAAAATTATATTTTAAATAAAAAAATGAAAATTATAGATAGATACACTTTACGCTTTTTATTTGGTCCATTTATCTTCGGAACTCTGCTCGTAGTCTTCCTTTTCCTTATGCAGTTCCTTATGCAAAAACTTGATGATTTAGTTGGAAAAGGTCTGGATAATGTACTAATATTACAACTAATTGGATTAAATTTGCCTTGGATGATAGTTTTAGCTATTCCTATGGGTACTTTATTTGGGTCTTTAATGGCATTTGGAAATATGTCATCTCACCACGAAGTTACAGTTGTAAAAGCAAGTGGAAGTGGATTAATAAGAATGATGCGACCAATAATAGCATTTGGTATAATATTAATGTTCGGACTTTACTGGTTTAATAATGTAGTATTACCAGAATCTAATCACCAAGCTAAAACACTATTGAATGATATTAAACGAAAAAAACCTACTTTCTTAATGGAGTCTGGAAAATTTTCCTCTGATTTAGATGGGTTTACAATATTATCTCGTAAAGTTGATTCTACATCTGGAGCATTGAATAATGTAACAATTTACGATAAAACTAATGTAAGGTCAAGTAATATAATTTCTGCAGATTCTGGTTATATCAAGTTCAGTTCAGATTATAGCAAATTAATTATTGAGTTATTTGATGGAGAAATTCATCAAATGGAGTTTAATAATGCAAGAGAATATAAACTTATTAATTTTAAACAGCACACTATTTATCAAGATGTAACAGGATTTTCATTAGAAAGATCAGAAGAAGACGTATTCCAAAGGGGTAATCGTGAAATGGGAATCGCCGATATGGAAGTAGTTCAAAAAGAACTATTTTTGGCAGCAGGTGAAAGAAGAAAGGCAATAAACAAATATGTAAACAATCATTTAGATTATTTATTTAACAAAAAAGTAGATACAATTCCAGAAAATTCAATCATTAATGCTGGCGACCAAATATCTGGGAATCTTGACGTAAATACTTTACTTCAAAGAAGAGTTATCGAAACTAAATCAAATGAATTGTCGGAAAAAAATGCAAAGAAAATTAGAACTTTTAATATTCTTGATAATAAGTTAAATCACTTGATAAACATAACTAAAAATGAAATTGAACGTGAAAAAAGTAATATCTTAAAAGCAGGTGAATTTGAAGTTGAAATACAAAAAAAATATTCAATTCCAGTTGCATGTTTACTATTTGTTTTTGTTGGCTGTCCACTCGGAGTACTCACAAAAGGAGGTAACTTTGGGATGAGTGCAGCAATATCACTTGGTTTTTATATACTATATTGGATATTCCTATTAGGTGGTGAAAAATTAGCTGATAGAGGGCTAATAATGCCTGAAATTAGTATGTGGTTAGGTAACATAGTTATTGGAATCATAGGTATCTTTCTCACATTAAGAGTAAGCAATGAATCCCTCAATTTTTTAAATCTATTTAAAGCATTTCGTTCGAAAAAATAGATTGATTTAGAGATAATAAATTTATCTACTTTGATTTTCATAGAATTTTTTCATTTTGAGGATTTTATTTTTCTTTACTTATATTTGTAAATATGAAAATGTCGGATTTAAAAAAATGAATATTATAATTAATGCTTTTGAAGTATCGCCTTTTGCTAAAACTGGTGGTCTTGCTGATGTAACTTATTCTCTTGCCTCGGAGTTTGATGCTTTAGGTCATAATGTTATTGTTATTATGCCTAAATTAAAATCAATTAATATTGCAAGTCATAATTTTCAAAAGTTGGATTACAAACTCGAAATTCAGATGGGTTTTTCTACTGAATTTGCTGCAATATGGGAAGGTGTTGTTCCTAATTCTAAAGCTAAAGTTTATCTTGTTGAACATGACGAGTATTATAGTCGTGATTCTATTTATGGCTCACCTGAAGAATACATGGATAACGATAGAAGATTTATTTTTCTTTCGAGAGCAGTTTTTGAAGTAGCTAAAGTGCTTGATTTTACTCCAGATGTTATTCATGCCCATGATTATCATACAGCTTTTACTTTAGCATTTTTAAAATCATTTTATAGATTAGAAGAGAGATTCTCTAAATGTGCAGGAGTATTTACTATTCATAATTTATCCTTTCAAGGTAAATATAACCCATATAGAGTTATGGACTTCTCCTCTTTTGGAATGAAAGAATTTTATGAAGGATCTTGGTTTGAAAAAGACGGCGTAGTTAATTGTATGAAAGTTGGGATTATGTTCGCAGATAAAATTACAACTGTATCGCCTAATTATTCAAATGAAATTAGAATGGCATATTATTCTGAGGGCTTACAAAATGAATTGAATGAACGTGGTGGAGATATTATCGGTGTCCTTAATGGTGTTTATTATCCTGATTGGAATCCTACAAGTGATAAATTAATTGCACATAATTATACTCCTGATACTATTGAAATTAAGAAACAAAATAAATATGATTTCCTGAAATCTTATGGATTGAATGAATCAGATAATCTTGATATGCCTCTTTTTGGTATGGTCTCTCGTTTGACAGAACAAAAAGGTATTGATATCATTAAAGAAAAATTAGATTATTATTTAGGTAATAAAAACATCAGATTTTTATTACTTGGTTCTGGTCAACAAGACTATGTTGAGTTTTTTAATTATTTAAAATGGAAATATCCGAAGAATGCTTTTATTAATATTGGCTATGACGAAGCTTTAGCTCATAGAATATTTGCTTCCTCTGACTTTATTATGGTTCCTTCTCGATTTGAGCCATGTGGTTTAACTCAAATGTATGCTCTTAAGTATGGGACAATTCCTTTAGTTAGGGCAACAGGTGGTCTGGTTGATACTGTTAGCGAGTATAACACTGAAACTATGGAAGGCACTGGTTTTGTATTTAATAATTTCCACAAAGATGATTTTGCTTATGCTTTGGAACGTGCTTTATCAGTATATGCCAGCCCAAAAGATTGGGAAAAGTTGAAACAAAATGCAATGAAAGAAGATTTTTCTTCTGTTAGGCAGGCAGTGGATTATATTGAAGTATTTAAGTGGGCTTTAGAAAAAACATAATAATTTTATAGAATTATCTCTTGCTTTTGGCAATAAATTTGCTACCCTTATTTTATATTTAGGGTAATTTATTCGTATTAATTAAACGAAATTTTATTTAAATTCGTTAATTAAAAAAGACAGATAATTATATAAGTATTATAAATACAATACCCTATTAATTATACAATCAGAATAACAACTATGAATTTATTAAGCCCATTTTTCAATCCAAAAAGAATTTCTATCCCGAAAATTTTTCATTCTACAATTGATAATAAGCCATTTGAAGAATGTATAATGTGCAAAAAGGGTTTGCATAGTAGCGAAACTCATTACTTTATAGAGAAAGCTGTTAGAAAATATCCAAATGGTCATACTGATGCAATTTTTGAATATGCAATTTGTATGGAATGCTCCTTAGAGGTCAGAGATACTCTTTCTAAGGATTCGATGCAAAGAATTGATGAGTTTTTTTCTAATAAACTTGACTTGATGAGTAGATGGAATAATTTTAACGAAGATGAGAATTTTAAATTTAATGATTGGATAAGCAATTGTATAGTTACTGGAAAATCAGTTGATGAGCTTGAAGAATATCAAATTTATGCTCATTGTGAGGGCAAGTATATGCTTTTTTCTTTGATGCCTTATATTATTTCATCGGAAGTAATTGAAGATGCTTATGCTTTACTATCCGAACAAACCAAAGATGAACTTGACGACTTTATGGACAAATATCTTGGTCCAGATCCTGAAATAAAAAAACTACTAAAAGACCACAAACCAGTATTTATTTTTTAAATATTATTAAAAATTAGCAGTTTAAATCCTAAATGTTAAAATGTTTAGTGTTTTACTTTCCTATAAATTTGAGTTTCATTTAAAAATAAGTTAATTTTGCAAATTATTTATTTAAAATTAGAACAGTATGTCATTAAACTGCGGTATCGTTGGATTGCCTAATGTTGGTAAATCTACTCTTTTTCAAGCAATAACTTCTGCACCTGCTGAAGCTGCAAACTATCCTTTTTGTACAATAGAACCTAATGTAGGTATTGTAGAAGTACCTGATTCAAGATTAAAAAAGATTACAGAATATATTAAACCACAAAAAACAATTCCTACGATTGTAGAGTTTGTTGATATTGCTGGATTAGTTAGAGGTGCGTCTAAGGGTGAAGGATTAGGAAATAAATTTTTGGGGAATATCAGACAAGTTGGAGCAATTGTCCACGTTGTTAGATGCTTTGATGATGATAATATTGTCCATGTGGAAGGTAGTATTGACCCTGCAAGAGATATTGATACTATTGAAACAGAACTTGCTTATGCAGATTATGAAACGGTATTAACTCGAATTGATAAAAATCAAAAGCATTTAAAATCTCAAGATAAAAAAGCGGCTGAAAAAGCTAAAGCTCAACAACCACTTTTAGAAAAATTGAGTGATGTTTTGGGTGCTGGTAAAGCGGCTCGTACTTTAGGATTTGATGAAGAAGAATTAGAAATTGTAAAAGATTTACATTTAATCACTTTGAAAAAACAAGTTTATTGCTGTAATGTTGATGAAGATAGCATTAATAGTGAGAATGAATATGTTAAGCAAGTGAAAGAAATTGCAAAAGGAAATGGCTCTGAAGTTGTAGTTATATCTGCTCAAATGGAAGCAGAAATTTCTAAATTAGATTCTGCTGAAGAAAAAGCTGAGTTTTTGAGTGATTTAGGATTAGAAGAATCTGGACTTGATAAACTAATCAGAACTGGTTATAATTTACTTAATTTAAAAACTTACTTTACTGCCGGTGAGAAAGAAGTTCGAGCGTGGACTTTCAAAGAAGGTTATACTGCTCCTCAAGCAGCGGGTGTAATTCACACTGATTTTGAACGTGGATTTATCAAAGCTGAAGTTTATCATTGTGAAGATTTATTTAAGTTTAAAACTGAACAAGCTATTAAAGAAAATGGTAAATTGAAAATAGAAGGTAAAGAATATATTGTTAAAGATGGTGATGTTTGTCATTTTAGGTTTAATGTATAATGGCAGATTTAATCAATAGTAAAATTTGGCTATCAAGGCCTAAATTAGTCTGTGGAGTAATGACAGGTACTTCATTGGATTCTATTGATATTGCTTTTGCTAAATTTGATGTTGGTAAAAAAGGTGACCATGAATTTAAGTTTTTGGGTGGTAACGAATATAAGTTACATCCAAAGTACGCTAAAACTGCTTTAAAATTAATAAATAAGAATACTCCAATTTCTGATTTTTCATTGTTCCAAGTTGCATATACCCACTTGATTAAAGGTGCTATTGAAAAAGCAGCTAAGGATTTTGAAATTAAAGAAGATATTGATGCAATTTCTGTTCATGGTCAAACTCTTTGGCATCAACCAGATAAAGATGAAATGTTTGACTTACAATTACCTCACACACTTCAAGCTGTGTCAGCTTCAACTTTATCAACTTTATTAGAAATACCTGTCGTATTTGATTTTAGGGCAGCAGATATTGCTTTAGGTGGCAATGGTGCACCACTAATTCCGATATTTGATTATAATTTCTTAAAAGACGAGAAAGAAGATGTGATTTGCTTGAATATTGGTGGAATTTCTAATATTACTTATATCCCAAAAAATTCTTCCGATGAAAACTTAGTTGCATTTGATACAGGAGTTGGTAATATTTTAATTGATAGTGCTATGTTGAAATATTATCGCAAAAAGTATGATAAAGATGGAAAAATAGCGAAGTCAGGTAAGCTAGATAAAGCTTTACTTGAATTATTATTAGATG
>Ga0070728_10003119_pt1 | contig 18869 bp, 2 predicted proteins | sample tdDd471_FD_66723 | JGI IMG/M metagenome (GOLD analysis project Ga0070728, IMG submission 66723) | Marine sediment microbial communities from the Atlantic coast under amendment with organic carbon and nitrate - tdDd47.1 | ecosystem: Environmental > Aquatic > Marine > Coastal > Sediment | place... | reverse complement strand
GTTCTCGAGGGCCGAGGCGCGGTGGCCGATGCGGTCGGCGTAGATGTCGCCCAGCCGGCGGTACAGCGCGGCGCGACGCCCGGGGTCGGACTCGCCTCGCCCGGCGGTCTCGAGGTGCCCGGCGGCCTCGTTCCACGCGCCGCGTTCCGCGGCCCGATCGGCGAGGATGCGATGGGACCGAGGCGCGCGCCCCGTCAGCGCGGTCGCCTGCCGAGCCAGGGCGCGTGCACGCTCGAGCTGGCCGCTGCGCTCGGCGAGGTCGGCGGCGAAGTCGAGCACGGCGCTGCGGCGCGACGCGGGCACCTCGTCCAGGCGCGATTCGAGCGCCGAGATGACCTCGTCGGCGCGCGTTGCCATGGCGTTGGACAGGGCCTCGAGGGCGCGGTTCGACCAGTCGGCCCGCGCGGCGCGGTCGAGCGCGGCGGTCACCGGATCGGTGCCGAGGGCCGCGACGGCGTCGGCGGCGTGTTCGAGCACGGATCGGCGGGCTGGCGACCGGGTCTCGGACGCGGCCATACGCCAGGCGGCCTCGATGCCGTCGGCGTCGACGCCGGATTCGACGGCGGCCGTCACCGCGCGCAGCTCGTCATCGACCGCCGCGAGGGGCAGGTCGTCGTGCACCGACACGGCGAGGGCGCGGGCCGCATCGGCGGCGGCGGGCGCCGCGGGCTGGGCGACCAGTGCGCCGGCGAGGGCGGCGCGCGCGACGGCTCCGATCGGGGCGCCATGGGTGGCGGCCGCACCGAGCAGGGCGGACGGTGACGCGCAGGTCGACAGGACGGCCCATGCGCTGTCGACCGAGCTGGGGTCGGCGAGATCGAGGGCGAGGGTGCGGTGGGCGAGCACGAGCCCCTCGTCGGGGTCGACGAGGGCCGCGGCGCGGGCGGCGAGCGCGAGCATGCGTGCCCGCGTCCGGTCGTCCGACACATCGTCGGCCAGCCCCGAGAAGCACCGGGCCGCCAGCTCGGCGTGGCCCTCGGCGAGCGCCGCGCGGCCGGCGTCGAAACGATCGAAGAGCGTGGGCTCGTCGCGCACGGCGTCGAAGGCGTCGGTGACGGCGCGCCACGTGCCGCTCGCCCGCCGGTGGCTCTCGCGCGCCGCGAGGCGACCCCGGATGCGGGCGATGCGCGCCGGGTCGTCGTCGAGCAGCGCGAGGATCGCTTCGTCGTCCACCGGCGGCGTCACGTCGACGAAGACGGACGCCTCGAGCCGACCGATGCGCGCCGCGTGCACGACGGCGTCGGACGCTTCGACCGTAGCGGCGCGCTCGGCCCAGTGCGGCAGGTCGTCCCGTCGCCAGGCGCAGGCCCAGGACAGCGGCACGAGGGTCGGCGCCGAGAGCTCGGCGGCGCGCTCGAGCAGCGTGCCCCAGGCGTCGGCGGCCACGTGGGCCGAACATCCGGCGCGCGCAGCGGCGGCCCAGGTCAGCGCGTCGACGTCGGCGCCGGACCCGTCGAGGTGCGCACAGAACGCGTCGATGTCGTCGACGGACAACACGACCGACGCCGCCCACGCGCCGAAGCGCTCGTCGGTGGCGAAGCGGGCGGCGAGGGCGGCGGGCACGGCGTCGCCGCGAGCGACGCGCGACCAGCAGGCGACCGCGAGGCGCTCGGCGGCGGACGAGGGGTCGCGTTCGTCGACGAGCTCGTCGAAGCGGCCCTGCTCGACGAGGCAGGCGAACATCACCTCGGACGCGAACGACTCGACGGCGGGCAGGGGCCGGGGGTGCAGCTGCAGGCGCGACGCGAGCAGGCGCGCGGCGTGCGACACCCGCGACGAGGCGCTGGCGCTGCGGCCGAGCAGCAGCAGGGCGCGGACGTTCCACGCGACGGCGAGGGCCGTGTCGTTCGTGTGGCGGGCGCGGGCGAGGGCGAGCTCGCCGGCGCGGCCGGTGTCACGGGCGCGCAGGGCCTCGACGTAGGCCTCGTCCTGCTCGACGGTGTGGCGCTCTTCGTCGGTCAGCGACGCGTCGAGCGCGGGCCAGACGCCGGACGTCAGCCATGCACGCCGCCGGCGAAACGCGTGGCGCTCGCCGCGATCCGTGGGGCGCCCGGCGAGAAAGTCCATGTAGTTGAGCACGCCGGGGGTCGGCCCGGCGGCCGCGCGCGTGCCCTCGTCGACGCGGTGCAGGACGAGGCTGAGCAGGGCGCCGCCGCCGCCGTCCCGGGCGCGATCGATGAGGGTGCGCACGTGGTCGAACTCGCGGGCGTCGACCGAGGCGGCGAGCCGGTGGGCGCGCAGCAGCAGGGCACCCTGGCGGACCGGATCCTCGGTCTCGGCCATCGCGGCGAGGATGCGCCCGATCGCCCCGAGCAGGTGGCGCGGGTTGCCGACGGCGGTGACCCGGGTGCGGATCGGCAGCACCGGGCCGGGGATCCTCGATTCGCGACGAAGAAGGATCGAATCGGCGAGTCGTTCGTTCGAACACGCTGCGGCCGCGCATCCGAGCGCGGTGAGCGCCCGCGCGAGGTCGTGCGGGCGGACCGCGCCCTCGTCGGCGCGGGCCTCGAGCTCGTCCGCCGCGCGCCCGAGCGCGTCCACCTCACCCCGGAGTGCCAGCATGATCGCCGCATCGACCCGCGCGACGGCGTCGTCGTGGCGGGTCCACGCTTTCTGCCGCGTCGCCCGCGCCCGATCGGCGTCGCCGAGCAGTTCGATCACCCCAGCGGTGCGCGCCGTCGGTGGGCGCGCCTCGATCGCTTCGAGCACCGCCTCGGGCGGAGCGATGCACATCGCGCGTGGCATCGGCGAACGGTGGGCAGGGGGGGCGACTGCAGCGCCTCACGCGCGCCGCGGTGGCCCCGCCTATCACCCGCCTCGACCCGGGGCAAGCCGCCGTTCGCCGTGCGATTGACCGGATCGCGAGCGTTCTGATACACACCAACCCCTCGCGGACGCGCAAAAATCACGCCGCCCGCGACCGGCCCGACGGAGAAGCCGCACCATGACCCGCCACGCTACTGTCCTGCGCACCACGTGCGCTGCCTTCGCGGCTGCCGCCGCGCTGGTCGTCCTCGGCCCCGCTTCGGCGTCGGCTCAGGATGTCTTCTATACGAACTTCGCGCCCCTCGGGACGGGAGTCACCGAGACGGTCGCCAACCGGATCAACACCGAGACGAAGAATCAACTCGGTGGTGTCGGTGTGAGCTTCATCGACACGGTGCAGGCGTCGGACTCGGGCGGCGGCAACGCCCAGCTCGCCGAGGCGCAGACCCAGTTCGAGGTCGGCACCGGTCTGTACGTCGTGAACGACTACGCCGGCGCGGCCGAGGCGTTCACGCAGGCGCTCGACCTGTTTCGCGCGAACGCCGGTGAGGTGGAGCGCGTGACGATGGTCGTCGACGCGTACTTCATGCTCGCCGAGTCGCAGTTCAAGACGGGCAACGAAGAGCTCGCGCGCATCACGCTGCAGCGCGCCTTCGCCCTCGACGGCGAGCGCACCGCGAACGAAGCGTCCGGCCAGGCCTACAACCAGTTCTACATCTCGGTGCAGGAGGGCATGGCCCGCGCTGGCGACGGCGACATCGAGGTCGCCTCGAACCCCGCCGGTCTGCCGGTCCTGCTCAACGGGCAGGAAGTCGGCACCACGCCCCTGACGCTCTCGGACATCACCGTCGGTGAGCACTACGTGCAGGTGCGCAGCGACGACGGGACGATGGTCGGCGAGGCCGTGACGGTCGTGCGTGGTCGCGATCACGACGTGAACCTCGACCTTGCGCGGGCGATGGCCGCGGCGGGCGGCGACGGCGAGCCGCGCTACATGCGGTCGCTGCGGCAGGAGGTCGCGCGCGGCACGATCTCGGACGTCCTCATCCCCTACATGAGCGAGCTCGCGGACCGGCAGGGCGTCGACTACGTCGTCGTCGGTGTCGTCGTGAACCGGGACGGCTCGTACGAGGCGCTGCCCTTCGTGTATCGCCACGACGATGGCCTCTTCGCCAACGCGGACTCGCAGATGTTCGCTGGTGACATGTCGAGCGTGTCGGTGAACGGCTACCAGCTCGCGGCGAGCATCGCTGGCGCGCTGCGCAGCTTCCCGTCGGACGACCTCGTCACCGGCGCCCCGATCATCGTCGAAGAGCCCGAGCCCGAGGTCGACACCGTCGCGGCCACCGGTGGCACCTCGGCGCCGGTCGTGTTCCAGATCGACGTGCCGACCCCGGCCCCGACGCCCGAGCCGACCCCTGCGCCGACGCCGGCGCCGACGCCTGCGCCGACGCCGACGCCGGCTCCGGTCGTGACCCCGGCCCCCGTGGTCACGCCTTCGCCGACGCCGGCCCCGACGCCCGCGCCGACCCCCGCCCCCGCGACGAACCCCTACGGCCAGCAGGGCGCGTACGGTCAGCAGAGCGGCGCGTACGGCCAGCAGTCCGGCGCGTACGGCCAGCAGGGCGGCGCGTACGGTCAGCAGAGCGGCGCATACGGTCAGCAGTCCGGCGCGTACGGCCAGCAGAGCGGCGCGTACGGCCAGCAGAGCGGCGCGTACGGTCAGCAGTCGGGCACGTACGGCCAGCAGAGTGGCGCGTACGGTCAGCAGAGCGGCACGTACGGGCAGGACAGCGGCTACGGCCAGCAGGGCGCATACGGTCAGCAGAGCGGCACGTACGGGCAGGACAGCGGCTACGGCCAGCAGTCGGGCACGTACGGCCAGCAGAGCGGCACGTATGGGCAGGACAGTGGCTATGGCCAGTCGAACGCCACGTACACGGACCCGAACGCGGGCACCGGCTACCAGGACGGCTCGCAGTTCGTCGACGACCCGAACGACGGCGACGACCGCACGGTCTGGCAGCGTCCGTGGGTGTACGTCGGTGGCGCGGCTGCGCTGACGACGATCATCACCGTGGCTGCGGTCGCCGGTGGCGGCGACAGCGGCGGCACGGATGGATATTCGGCCACCCTGCAGTGGTGACCCCCGCGCCTCGTGCGCGTTGATGCAGCCCCGGCCTTCGTGCGCTGACGCACGCGACCGGGGCTGGCACGTTCTGACGGTGCGTGGTAAGGCGCTTCGTCGCTGGTGAACTCGATCCCGACTCCGAACGATGAAGTCTCCGATCCGCTTCTTCGTCGCCGCCGCGCTCGCGGCCGGCACGGCGCCCGTCCTCTCCGCCTGTGGAGACGACGCTCCGACGATCGCGCGGTTCACCGTGCAGGTGTACGGGCCGGATGACGATCGCGCTGCGCAGGACCCGATCTTCGGGTTCCCCGCGGGCGTGCAGAGCCAGATCACGGACGTCCGCGTGACGGCGTTCCAGGGCCTGCAGCGCATCGCGAGCGAAGAGTTCGACTACGAGGGCGACAACGACGGCTTCAACGGCACGCTGCCGGCGGTGCCCTTCGGTGAGAACAACTGGCTCGCCGTCGAGGCGCTGAACAACAACGGCGACGTGCTCGCGTCGGGCGCGTCCCAGCGCTTCGACCTGGTCGACGAGGCCAGCCTCGCGGGCCTCTCGGTGCGTGTGCACACCGCGCTGCCCGACCGGTTCACCACCGCGTTCCGCTTCGACAACGACGACAGCGTCCGCGCCTCGGTGTCCGCGCCGTTCGAGCTCGGCGTCGGTCGCGTCGGCTTCGCCAGCGCGGAGCTGCCCGACGGTCGCATCGTGATGATCGGCGGCGCGGATCTCGATTTTGGCGCCGACGGCGTCTCGTTCGCCGCGTACTACGACACCGTCGAGGTCTACGAGCCGACGACCGGCACGTGGTTCACCGTGACGACCCCCGGCTGCTCGATCGCCGACCTCGGCATCGAGGGCTGCGCGGTGCGTCTGACGCAGCCGCGAGCGTTCCACACGGCGACGGTGCTCGACGACGGCTCGGTCGCCATCGTCGGCGGCATCGCCGAGGACCCGGACTTCGGCAACCCGGTGACGGTCTCGATCAACTCGGCCATCGAGGTGCTCGAGTTCACCGGGCAGCTCGAAGGCACCGTGACGCCGTCGTCGGCGACCACGGGCAACGCGAGCCGCGCGCTGCACACCGCGACGAAGATGAGCGACGGCCGCGTCGTGTTCGTCGGCGGCATCACCGGCTCGTGGGACAACCCGACCTACCTGTCGGACATCGACGAGATGACCGGCGGCGGCAACGACTTCTCGTACGGCACGACCGGCGTGTTCCTCGGTCAGCCGCGCGCCCTGCACACGGCGGTGTACTTCGACGAGCAGGAGCAGGGCATCGTCCTGGCCGGCGGTCGCGGCACCGACAACGTCGTCGGCGGCTCCGAGGTGGTCTACCTCGACGGCGGCGCGATCGGCGTCGACGCCTTCGCGGCCGTCGGTGGCAGCGTCGACATGGCGCAGCCGCGCTTCGGCCACAGCGCCGTGCCCTACGGCTGCCCGGGCTCGACCCGCCGGTACATGGCGGTCGCTGGCGGCTGGACGTCCGTGACCGGCCCGGCGCCCCTCGCTGGCGCCACCACGACGCCCCTCGTCGAGGTGTACGACCCGAGCGGGTTCAACTCGAGCAGCGTCTACACCTTCCTGCCGGATCCGGCGTTCCAGATGACGGCGGGGCGCGCCTTCGCCACCCTCGTGGCGCTCCCGGCGCTCGGTGACCTCCTCGTCGCCGGCGGCATCAACGGCGGCGGCGACATCGTCGAGACCGCCGAGCGCTTCGTGAACATCGAGGTCAGCAACTGCGGGTCGTTCACCCGCGGCGGCGCCGTCGACCGCACGACCGTGGCCGACGGCCTCGTCGAGGCGCGGGCCATGGCGCACGGGTACGCGCTGCCCAGCCAGTTCGCGTTCGTCTTCGGCGGTACGAACGGCTCGAATGCCCTGCGTTCGAGCGAGTTCTACAACACGAACGACTACCGGTTCATCGACCCCTGATCCGAGGGGCAACTCCGCCACCGGCGGTTGCCCCGAATCAGGCAATACGGTACGACGGAGCCACCGTGCATCTCGGCGCGCGGAGGGGCGCGTTCCGGTCGTGCCCGCGCGAGGTTGGCGCAGGCGCCTCCTGCAGGCCTCTGACCTGTGCGCCGGCCCTTCACGAGCGCTTCGGCGATGACCTCTTCTCGCTACTGGACGTGGGCCCTGCGCGCCGCCGCGATGGTGAGCCTCGTGCTCGCCGCGTTGACGACCGCCCCCGCCCCTGCTCACGCCGAAGTCGACGGGACGCCCCCGTCGGCGCTGGCGTCGTACCGTGTGTTCGGCGACTCGGTGTCCATCGGCAACACGCTGATGGACAACGTGCCGTCGGCGCCGCTGGTCAACGCGCGGCTGCGTGCGTCGTCGTCGGCGGACATCGCCGGCGCGCCGGCGGACGCGGAGCTCGAAGCGGGCTGGCTGTTCTGGTCGGGCTCGGTCGACGATGACGTCGGGGTCGATCGCACGGTGAACTTCACCGCTCCGGACGGGCGCACCCGGACGGTCACCGCCGACACCTGCCTCGAGACCCGCGCGTCGTTCGGCGGCGGGTTGCGGGTCGACTTCTTCTATTGCCGCGCGAACGTGACCTCGGTGCTCGCGCCGGTCGTCGCGGACCGCGGGCTGAACGGGCGCTACACGGTCGGTGGCGTGACCGCGATGCCCGGCCTGATCGATGCGTCGGGCACCTGCATCGATCCCTCGTGCCAGGCGATGTACGCCGGCTGGTCGATGGTGGCGGTCTGGTCGTCGCCGACCGAGACGACCGTCCGCGACGTCGCGCTCTTCGACGGGTTCCAGCTCTTCGACGAGACGCCGGTCTCGGCGGCGGTCGACAGCTACACGATCTCCGGCTTCGACATCGCCAACCCGCCCGAGGCGTCGTTCCGCTTCTTCGGCATGGAGGGCGACGCCCTGCTCGGTGTCCCGCCGCAGGACTCGGACCCGGTGCTGCGCTGCGACACCTGCTTCGACTACATCGCGATCAACGGCGTGAAGCTCTCGGACGGCTTCAACCCCGAGAACAACCTCTTCAACTCGACGGTCCCGTCGGCGGGCGGCGCGATCGGCGTCGACATCGACGTGTTCGACATCAGCGCCCGCGTCCGGTCCGGCGACTCCAGCGTGCGCATCGAGGTCGGGTCCGGCGACGGCAACCCGCGCACCGGGCACGACACCGGCGGCGGCGGCGGCGAGCTCTTCCTCGTCGGCTACAACGTCCTGACCATCAACCGGCTGGCGCCGAACTTCCGCACGGACGCGACCTTCATGACCGTCGACCCGACGACGGCAGCGCCCGGCGAGACGCTCTTCTATACGATTCAGGTGACGAACGAGGGCAGCCGGTCGTCGACGGGCACACGCCTCTTCGCCGACCTGCCCGACGGCGCGGAGTACGTCCCCGGGTCGACGCTGCTCGACGGTGAACCGGTCGCGGACGTTGGTGGCACCTCGCCGATCTTCGGGGCCGGGCTCGCGCTCGGCACGGTGCCGGCGACCGGCGACAACGATCGCCGCGTCACGTACCGCCTGCGCGTCGCCGCCGACACGCCGAACGGCACGATCCTGACCTCGCAGGGGCGGATCGCCTCGGCCGAGCTCGACGACGACACGTTGACCAACGAGACGCAGGTGCGGGTCGTCGCGCCCGAGCTGCAGACGCCGACCAAGACGTTCACCGACCTCAACGGTGGCAACGTCGAGCCCGGCGACGTCATCCAGTACACGGTGACCTTCCGCAAGGACGCCGACGCGTCGGCCGCGGCGCTGACCTTCACCGACGACATCTCGTCGTTCGCCCAGCTCACCGGCGTCAACGCCAGCGGGTTCACCGACGAGAGCGACCTGTCCGGTGGCTCGGCCGGCACGGGCCAGGTGCGCATCACCGACATCACGCTGCCGCGGGGCATCGAGTCGCTGGCGATCACCTTCACCGTGCGGGTGAAGACGGTGGCCGAGCTCGAAGACGCCGGGGTGGACCCGAGCGACATCGACGGGCTGCTCGTGTCGAACCAGGGCTTCCTGACCGCGGCCTTCATCGAGGACCCGCTCGCGACGGACGACCCGGCGGTACCCGGCGTCGCCGACCCGACGAACTTCCGCATCTCGAGCTCGGTGAACTTCCGCAACGCGAGCACGTTCAAGCGCGTCAGCGACGTGAACGGCGGCGCGGTCGAGCCCGGGGACGAGCTGCTCTTTACGATCAGCATCCGCAACGCCGGCTCGACGGCGGCGTCGATCGATCTCGTGGACGACCTGCCCGCGGGCCTCGTCGGCGCCGAGCTCGTCTCGACGTTTGCCGGCCTGACCCTGCGCCCGGCCCCCGCCGGCGCCAACGGCACCGGTCGCCTCGAGGCGTTCGGGGTCGACGTCGGTGCGCGCACGACGCTCACCGCTCGCGTCCGCGCCTTCGTCGGCGACGACGTCGACGGCGGCACGCGCATCCAGAACATCGCCGAGCTTCGGGTGCCGAGCTTCCCCGATCAGGACCAGGACCTGACGACGGACGAGCTCGTCGTCGTGGCCGGCCCGGACTTCTCGGCGGCGTCCAAGGTCGCGTCCGGCGGCGTCGGCGGGTTCGAGCCCGGCGACGAGGTCACGTACACGATCGCGTTCACCAACGACGGCACCCGGGCGGCGACGAACACGTTCGTCACCGACATCGTCGACGGCTCGCTCACCTCGATCCGTCCGGCGGACGGCGGGGTGTACAACGCCGGCACGCGCACGATCCGGTGGGACATCGGCGCCGTGCCGGTCGGCGGCACCCGCGAGGTGTCGTTCACCGCGCGCATCGCCGTGACCGTGCCCGACGGGACGTCGATCCCGAACCAGGCCTTCGTCGCGGCGGACGGCATCGGCTCGGCGTTCGCCACGGACGACCCGACGACCGCGGCATCGGACGACCCGACGATCATCCGCGTGCAGGCGCTGCCCGAGATCCGCGCCGAGAAGACGGTCGAGGACGTGACCGGCGGGGCGTTCGAGCCCGGCAACACCGTCCGGTACACGATCGTGATCGCGAACGAGGGCCGCGCCGCGGCGACGAACGTCGTCGTGACGGACCCGCTGCCCGGCTCGGCGCTCGTCGACCTGCGGCCGCTCGATGGCGGCGGGCTCGTCGGCTCGACGGTCACGTGGACCGCGACGACGACGCCGGCGCTGGCGAGCATCCCGCCCGGTGGCGCCGTGACCCTGCGGGTCGAGGGCGTCATCTCGAGCGGCGTCGAGAACGGCGAGGTGGTCGAGAACCAGGCGGCGCTCACCGCGGCGCCGGGCATCGACGTCATCACCGACGACCCGACGACGGGAGCGATCTCGGACCCGACCGGGTTCACGGTCAGCGCACAGCCGGATCTCTCGGCGACCGAGAAGACGGTGGTCGACGAGAACGGCGGCGCTGCGCAGCCCGGCGACGTGCTGACGTACACGATCCGCATCGTGAACGAGGGCAGCGGTCCGGCGCGCGACATCGTCGTCACCGACCCGATCGACGCGGCGCTCGACGAGATCGCGCCGCTGGACGGCGGGTTCTTCGACGAGGGCGCGCGTACGATCACCTGGACGCCTGCGGGCGCGGTGGTCGCGGGCGGCGAGCTCGAGCTGCGGTTCCGCGCGCGGGTCGCGCCGGGCACCGCGGACGGCACGGTTGTGCGCAACCAGGCCGAGGTCGAGAGCGCGGACGCGCCGCTGACCCGGACGGACGACCCGTCGACCCCGACGGTCGACGACCCGACGGCGATCACGATCGAGTCGCGCCCGGACTTCGCGACCTCGACGAAGGAGGTGTTCCATGGCGGCGGGCGCGACGAGTTCCGCCCCGGCGACGAGGTGGTCTACGCGATCCGCGTCGTGAACTCGGGCACCGAGGCGGCGACGAACGTGGTCGTCACGGACGACGTGCCGACCGACCTGCTCGACATCGAGGTCGAAGGCGGCACGCTCGTCGGCGGCCAGGCGCGGTGGACCGTGCCGTCGCTCGGGCCGGGCGAAGAGGTCACGGTGGGCCTGCGCGGTACCCTCGCGTTCCCCCTCGATGACGGCACGCTCGTCTCGAACCAGGCGTTCGTCGCGTCGGCGGGCGTGTCGGCGGTGCCGACGGACGACCCGGCGACTCCCGACGACGACGACCCGACGGTGTTCGAGGTGACGAGCCAGCCGGACCTGTCGGGCACGATCAAGACGTTCACCGACGCCGATGGTGGCTCGGTGCGCCCGGGCGACCGGGTGGACTACGTGATCCTCGTGCTGAACTCGGGCTCCGAGGCGGCGCGCAACGTGGTCGTGCGCGACGTGCTGCCGGACGAGGTCGAGCTCGTCGACGCCGGCGACGCGGTCGTGACCGGCAACACGCTGGAGTGGAACGCGTCGACCACGCCCGGGCTGGCTCGGGTCGCGGTGGGCGAGGGCGGCGCCGTCGAGCTGCGCGTTGGCGTGCAGATCGTCGAGCCGCTCGACAACGGCACGATCGTCTCGAACCAGGCGACCCTGACGTCCGGCGACGCGTCCTTCGTGTCCGACGACCCGCTGACCGCCGACGAGAGCGACCCGACGTCGTTCCAGGTCATCTCGGCGTTCGACTTCAGTGACGCGATCAAGCTGGCCAGCCCGTCGGGCGCGGACGGATACCGCCCCGGCGAAGAGGTCACCTGGACGATCAACTTCTCGAACACCGGCGACGCGGTCGGCCGAAACGTCACCGTGCGGGACGTGCTGCCCGACGAGCTCGAGTTCGTCTCGGCGTCGCCGGGCGGCGGCTTCGACGGCTCGGCGGTCGTGTTCACGCCGGCGGACGTGCCCGCCCTCGCGTCGGTCGCGCCGGGGGATTCGATCACCCTGCGCGTCGTGACGCGGGTGACCTTCCCCCTCGCGAACGGCACGCCGATCACGAACCAGGCCGAGATCACCGCGCCGGGGCTCGCCTCGCCCTTCGTGTCGGACGACCCGACGACGGACGCGGTCGATGACGCCACCACGATCCTTGTGACGGCGGCGCCGGACCTCGGCGCCACGACCCTCGCGGTCGCCGACGTCGATGGCGACGGACTCTTCGAGCCGGGCGACGTGGTCGAGTACACGGTCTCGGTCGTGAACAACGGCGACGCCCCGGCGACCGGTGCGTCCGTGCGGCTGCCGCTCGACATCACGAACCTCACGAGCATCGAGCCCCTCGACGGCGGCTCGTTCGACGGCGCCGGCGCGGTGTGGACCGCGGCCTCGACGCCGAACCTCGCGTCGATCCGTCCCGGCGACGGCGGCGCGGTCATCGTGCGGGTGCGCGCCCAGCTTCGCGCCGGGCTCGCCGACGGCCTCGCCATCTCGGCGCAGGGCCGGGCGTCGAGCGCCGAGGTGGCGGACGTCGTGACGGACGATCCGGCCAACGGCGTCGGCGACGACGACCCGACGGTGTTCGAGGTGACCAGCGCGCCGCGGCTCAACGAGTCGACGAAGTCGGTGGTGGACCTCGACGGCGCGCCGCTGCAGGCGGGGGACCGCCTCGAGTACACGATCGTCGCGCGCAACGACGGCACCGAACCCGCCGCGGGTGTGGTGGTGACCGACGGGGTGCCCGAGGACCTCGTCGACATCGAGGTGCTCGACGATGGCGCCTTCGACGGAAGCACGATCACGTGGACGGTCGGCGCGCTGGCGCCCGGCGAGGCGCGCAGCCTGCGGTTCACCGCGACGGTGCGCCCCGAGGTCGACGACAACGCGGTGATCGCCAACCAGGCGTTCCTGGCCGCGACCGGGCTGGACGCGGTGCCGTCCGACGACCCGTCGACGGACGAAGAAGACGACGCCACCGAGATCGTGGTCGACGCGTTCGCCGACCTGTCCGCGTCGACGAAGGTCGCGGCGGACCTGAACGGCGGCTTTGTCACCCCGGGCGACCGCATCCGGTACACGATCCAGGTGGCCAACACCGGCCTCGGCATTGCCGAGCGCGTGGTGGTGACCGACCCGATCGACACGACGCTGCTCGAGGACATCGAGGTGACCGGCGGTCGCTTCGACGGCACGAACGTCGTGTTCGACGCGGCGACGACGCCGGAGCTCGAGCGCGTCGAGGCGTCGGCGGTGGTCGACCTCGTGTACACCGCCGTGATCCGTGCGGACGCGCAGAACGGCGACCGCATCCGCAACCAGGCGACGATCGTCGACGCCCTCGGTCGCGAAGCGGTGACCGACGACCCGGCGACGCCGACGGTCGACGACCCGACCTTCGTGACGGTGGACTTCCCCGAGCTGGCCCTGTCGACGAAGACCGTCGTCGACCTCGACGGCGGCGAGGTCGAGCCCGGCGACCGGCTGCTGTACCGCATCGCGTTCGGCGCGGGCGCGGGCCCGGCGGTCACCGACGTGCGTGTCGAGGACGCCCTCGACCCGCTGCTCGTCGACATCACCCCGCTGGGCGGCGGTGTGTACGACGCGGGCGCGAACACCCTGACGTGGTCGCGCGCCGACACGCCGGCGCTCGCGTCGGTGTCGACCGGCCAGCGCGTGACGCTGGAGTTCGAGGCGACCGTGTCCGAGGCGGCGCCCGATGGGGCCGAGATCGCGAACCAGGCGCTCGTGTCGAGCGCCGAGCTGCCGGTGGGTGCGCTCACCGACGACCCGAACACCCCGGACGTCGACGACGCGACGGTGGTGCGCGTGGTCGGCCAGCAGGGCCCGGACCTGTCGACGTCGACGAAGACCGTCGACGACCTGAACGGGGACCTCGTCGAGCCCGGGGACGAGCTGCTGTACACGATCGTCGTGGCCAACACCGGCATCGCCGACACCGAGGGCCTCACGCTCATCGACCCGGCGCCGCCGCTGACGAGCTACGTCTCGGGCAGCCTGACGATCGCCGGCCTGCCGGTGCCCGACGACGACCAGCCGCTCGGCGCAGGGCTTGCGATCGGCGAGCTCTCGCCGGGGCAGTCGATCGAGGTGAGCTTCCGCGTGGTGGTCGCCGAGGACGCCTTCGAGGGCGCGGTGATCAGCAACCAGGCGATCGCGTCCGACGACACCGGCGCCCTCGCGCGCACCGACGACCCGTCGACGCCCGAGGACGACGACCCGACCGCGGTCGTGGTCGGTGCCGCGCCGGACGTCTCACGCACGATCAAGACGGTCGTGCCGGTCGACGAGAACGAAGACGGGTTCGCCCAGCCGGGCGAGACGCTCGAGTACACGATCGAGATCCCGAACCGCGGCACCGCGCCGCTGCGTGGCGCGGTGTTCGTCGACGATCTGCCGGCGAACACGCTCTTCCAGGAGGGCACGCTCGCGGTGAACGGCCAGCCGCTGACCGAGACGGTCGATGGCGACGGCGGCCAGGTCGTCGATCGCACGATCACCGTCGAGCTGCCGACGATCGAGCCCGGCGCCACGGCGCGGGTGACCTTCGTGGTCGGCATCGTCGAGGGCACGGTCGTGTCGAACCAGGGCGCGGTCGTCACTGGCTTCGGTGAGGAGCCGACGGACGACGACGGCAACCCGGCGAACGGCGACAGCCCGACCGTGACCCGCGTCGACGGGCTCGGCAGCGCGCTCACCGCGACGAAGCAGGTGGCGGACGCGAACGGCGGCCGCGTCGAAGCCGGCGATACCCTGCTGTACACGATCACCCTGCGGGCGGACGCCGAGATCGAGACGCCGCCGCTGGTCGTGGACCGGCCGGACGGCGGGCTGACGCTCACCGAGATCGTCGCCGCCCCGAGCGGCGTGACCGCGACGCTCTCGGGCGGCGAGGCGCTGCTCGAGCTGGCCGACTTCGAAGCCGGCGAAGAGCGCGTCGTGGTGATCGCCGCGACGATCGACGCCGACGTCGACAACGGCACCGTGCTCTGCAACCGCCTCGAGGGCGACCTGCAGCCGGCCCCCGAGCCCGCGTGCATCGCCGTCGGCGGGCGCCCGGGCGTCGTCGAGCTCTCGGGCACGGTGTACCGCGAGCCGAGCAACGCGAATGGCGTGTTCGACGACGGCGACGAGCCGCTCGAGGGCTACCTCGTGCGCGTCGTGCGTCGCGGGCTCACCCAGCCGGTGGCCGAGTTCGTGACCGGCGCGGATGGGCGATACGAGATGCCGCCGCTGACCCCCGGCGCGTGGGAGCTGCGGACGTACGCGAACGGCGGCCCCGACTTCGGCGGCGCGCTCTTCGCGAGCGAAGAGGCCGACGTCGTGTCCGGTGAGTCGCGTGAGGTGAACCTGCTCGTCGACCCGTCCGGCATCATCTACGACGCCATCGAGCGCGGCCCGGTGGGCGGCGTGCGCGTGTCGATCTTCTACGACGACACGGAGCCCGATCCCTTCCTCGCTGGCGAGCGGGTCGACCCCGCGCGCCTCGCGGATCCGAGCCAGCAGGACCAGGTCGTGCCCGCGAGCGGGTTCTACCGGTTCGACGTCGAGGCGGGCCACGTGTACCGCATCCAGGTGGACGCCCTCGCGGCGACGCGGAGCTTCCCCTCGACGCGCATCCCGGCGAACGACGAGGTCCTCGACGTGGACGGCCGCGTGGACGTGGTCGACACACCGGACCCGGCGCTCGTCGACGAGGGCAGCGAAGAGTACTGGCTGCGCTTCTCGATCGACGACACGCAGGACGGGGTGTTCAACAACCACATCCCCGTCGACCCGTTCGAGACGCTGGTCTCGCTGACCAAGCGCGCGGACGTGCGCAGCGCCTATGTCGGCGACATCATCACGTACACGATCACCGTGGCCAACGCGTCGACGAGCGACGTGGTGTACGACCCGCGCACGCAGCGCGGCGGCGGCTGGGTGCTGGACGCGATCCCGGACAGCTTCCGGTACGTCGACGGCAGCGCCGTCGGCCTGCTGCGGTCGGGCGACGTGTCCGAGCCGGTGAACGTGGCGGTCGAGGGCGACCTGCTGCTGCGCTTCGGTCGCGAAGAGGACGACGGTGACATCGTGCCGCTGACCGTGCCCGCCGGTGGCGAGCTCGAGCTGCGGTACCACCTCGTCGTCGGCAGCTCGACCGAGCCCGGCGCGAGCTACCGCAACCGCGCCGAGCTGGTGAGCTTCGACCAGTCGATCGCGCTGTCGAACGTCGACACCGCCAGCGTGCGCATCGACTACGACCCGGTGTTCGACCAGGGCGTGCTGATCGGCAAGGTGTTCTGCGACGACAACGGCGACGGGCGTCAGCAGGAGGGCGAAGTCGGCCTGTCCGGCGCGCGCGTCTACCTCGACATCGGCGCGTACACCGAGGTCGACCGCAACGGGCAGTACCACTTCGTGGACATCGACCCGGGCCTGCACCTCGTGAAGATCGACACGGCGACGCTGCCCCCGGGCAGCGCGCTGACGACCGAAGAGCAGCGGGCGTTCAACGTCACCCGCGGTCTGCCGACGAGCATCGACTTCGGTGTGACCTGCGCCGAGAACCGCGTGTCGCAGATCGAGGTGGTGCCCGGCGACGAAGAGCTCGCCGACGCCGCCCGTCGCCTGCAGGAGCGGACGGTCGTCGTGGCCGGCTCGCTCGCGACCGGCGACGTGGCCATCGAGGGCGTCACCGTGCCGTGGCTCGACGTGACCCTGAACGCCGGGGTGGGCGAGGGCGGTGCGCCCGCGCCCGCCGACCCGCGCACGTGGGCCGAGGACGACGGGGCCGGCGTGATGGCGGCGGACGAGGCCGCGGACACGGACGGCGAGGGCGAAGACACCGACGCCGACGCTGCGCCCGCCGGCATCGAGGCGGCGCCGCCGGTCGACGTCGCCGTGCGCGTCGTGAACGGCCCGCTCGTCGAGCCGGTCGAGTTCTCGATGGCGGCGTCCGCCGGCACCGAGCGCTGGGTCATCGAGGCGGTGAACCTCGAGTCGGGCCTGCGCGTCTGGCAGGACCGCGGCGAGGGCATGCCCCCCGCGACGTACCTGTGGGACGGCACCGGCGCCCGCGGGCTGCCCGTGCTCGCGCCGCAGAAGACGTACGAGGTGGTGGTGCGGACGTTCGGTGCCGGTGCGCGGACGGCGACGTCGGCGCCCGTGCGCCTGCTCGTCGCCGGTACCGAGCAGCGGTGGCTGGTCGACGAGCGGTTCAGCGGCGACGGGTTCCGCGACACGGTCCCGACCCGCGAGCTGACCGCGCGCCTCGACGAGATCGCGCCGCTGCTGGTCGAGACCGCCCCGCAGCCCGTGCGCATCGAGACGCACCTGGACGACATCGACGACCGCGACGACGAGATGGACATCACCGTCGCCCAGGCCGAGGCCGTGCAGCGGTACCTTGTCGACGCGCACGGCATCGACGCCGGCCGGATCGAGCTCGATCCGCAGGGCATCGAGACGCCGCTGTACCCGAACATCGGCGACCGCTCGCGCTTGACGAACCGGCGCGTCGAGGTCCGCGTGCCGGATCCGGAGCCGGGCATCCTGCCCGCCGACCCGCCGCCGGCCGTGCAGCCGGTGGTCGCGCTCTTTGCGAACGAGCGCGCCGTCGAGGCCGAGCAGTCCGGCGCCGTCGAGACCCGCGTGCAGAAGCCGTCTGACGGCCTCGTGGCGTTCCAGTGGGTGGCTGCGGACGGGTCACGCCGCGGCGCGCTGCTCGTGGTCGAAGAAGGCGAGACGATGGGCGAGGTGGCGCGGACGTCGCTGCCCGGCGTGCCCGTCGCCGTCGATCTCGATGCGGGCGAGGTCCGCGTCGGTGACACGGCGGTGGCGCTCGACGCGCTGACGACGGCCGTCGAGCCGATGGGCGTGCCCGGGCTGCTCGAAGGCCGACGCCTCGTCGAGCCGGTCGAGTTCGCCATCGCGGCTCCCGCGTCGGCGTCGAACGGGTGGCGCCTCGAGGTCGATGGTCCGGCCGGGCTCGTGCAGGAGTTCACGGGCTCGGGCCCGGCGCCGGCCACCGTGCGGTGGACGGGCGATACCCTCGAGGGCGACCCCCTCGTCGAGGGGCTGCACGAGGCGCGCCTGACGGTGCGGCTGACCGGTGGCGGCCTCGCGACGAGCCCGCCGGCCCGGTTCGATCTCATCCCGTTCGATCCCGAAGCCGAGGACCCGCTCGAAGGCTACGAGCCGCCGGCCGAGGTGCCGGCGCCGGCGCCGACCGTGGCGGTCAACGGCACGACCCTCGACGGTGGCCCGGCCACGTGGTCGACGACCGTCTCGTCGATGAGTGGCCGCCGGGTGTGGGTCGACATCACGTCGGGTGACGCCCGGGCGGTGCTGCCCGTGGTGGTGCCCGCCGGGTTCGGCCCGACGGTCGAGCGCACGCTCGAGCTGCCGACGCCGAACCTGACCGACAACGAGCCGTACGCGCCGTACCTGACGGCGCCGATGGACCCGGTCGTCGAGACGCCGCCGACCGAGGCGCCCGCGATCGACACGCCGCCGGTGGAGCCGTCGACCGGCCCGGCCCCGAGCGAACCGTCCGAGCCCGACGCGCCGTTCTCGCCGTTTGCGCCCGTGGGCGAGTCGGCCCCGGCCGAGTCTGCGCCTGTGGAACCGGCCACCGCCGAGCCGTCCCCTGTGGAACCGGCCCCCGTGGTCGAGCCTGCGCCGGTGGAGCCTGCTCCGGCCGAGTCGACCGAGGACGCTGCGGACGACGAGGGCGAAGACGAGGAAGGTGAGGACGAAGGCGACGGCGAGGACGATCCCGCGCCGGCGCCCGAAGCGCCCGAGGCCGACGAGCCCCCGGCGGCAGAGCCGGACAACCCGTTCCAGCCCATCTCGTCGAACGACGTGCCGTGGCTCGCGCTGCGTCCCGGCCAGGCGCCGACGATGCAGCTGCAGCTCTCGCCCTTCGCGCCGGTGGACGAGCCGGCCGGCGACGACGCCGACACCGAGACGCCGGCGGACGACGCGGGCGCCGAGGATGCGACCGAGACGGCCGAACCGGTCGAGTCGGGCAGCGGCCCGAACCGCGTCGCCGACGACACGTCGAGCGAGACGGACGAGGCGCCGACGCCGGATGCTGCGGTCGCCGAGGCGCCGCCGCGGTGGGACGACATCTCGTCGTTCTATGCCGATGACCTCGACGCCGCTCTG